>Ga0255773_10004365_pt1 | contig 12017 bp, 8 predicted proteins | sample 011ome_17_FD_179971 | JGI IMG/M metagenome (GOLD analysis project Ga0255773, IMG submission 179971) | Coastal salt marsh microbial communities from the Groves Creek Marsh, Skidaway Island, Georgia - 011502XT metaG (version 2) | ecosystem: Environmental > Aquatic > Marine > Intertidal zone > Salt...
CTTGTTCTGAAAGTTGTGTGCCTTCTCTCGGGATCAATTTTTTAGAAGCCTCAACTACAGCATCTTCAAAACGCAAAGACATTTTTCCAAGCATTTCCTCTGGCTGCGACATAATAAACTGGTACTCAGCTTCATTTCTTATTTTCTTTTGACCCGTCAATCCCAAATCAAGACCTCCCCATACTGTAGCCATGTTAAGGTTATCAGGATCTTTGTTTACATAAGTACTAGTCATCCAGCGAACCTCATCTAGGATTGCTGTTGTATTGTATCTTCCTGTGTTCTCGTTATAGAATTCTGTTTTAATCCTATCATCTAACTTAGAAATAAGTTCTTCAGCCATGTCTACAGGATTCTTTAACTCAAACTCTTTTGATTTTGGAATCACAAAATCACTATCAGCTAAGATTCCATCTGGTGTTCTAGAGCTGTATCTATACATTTTAGAAAGATCATCTACCTCAGAATAAGATAAACCAAATGAAGATGGGTCTGCTCTAAATGCCGATAGGTTTGTATGATACCCCTCTGTTAATGCTTTAGCTGTACCAGCTACTCTAGCATAATTAGCATAAGCGTTATCTAATGCTCTACGAGTAGATATATTATCATCAGCAGCAACAGCATTCATAGCAGACTCTACCTGATTCCATTCTTGTTGGACACCTGGTATAAAGCCTTCAAGATAGTTTTCACCTGTTTGCTTATAGTCGCTGATGAAATTCGCAGTAGCTAACTTCTCTTTCTTGATTTGATTCTGGCGTTGTTGCGCCATACCAAGAAAGTCTGGTGTTTGAATTATAGTGCTTGGTACAAAATCTGCCATTACTTAAATCTTTTTGTCTTTAACAGATTGCGGAAATATTTAGACTGCGCTGCAATCTTTTTAGCTTGCGGTGGGTTTAATACATATTCATCACCTGTCATCTCTCCAATTACATCTCCGTCCTGAACCATATAGATAGGATTGCTGTTGTGGTTAAACTCACCAGGAGTTTTCACAACACCACCTTGATCCATTTCCTGAACATCTTCTAATCCAGTTAAAGATAGTTCTCCATCAAATCCTTCAAAAAGTTTTTTAAACTCTTCAGCTGACACTCCTGAGGAAGCAGGTGATTGTTTGTTAACTAAAGGATCTTTATTAAACTGATTTTCAAAAATATCTGATTGCGTTTGCTTAGTTAAATTTTCAGCTCTTGCTGACGTATTTAAATCAGAACCAGATTTAGAACCAGCGCCAATTGCAGCTGTGTAACCGAGTGTTCCTCCAATATCGGAGATACCACCTACAAGGTTTTGTACACCAGCGTTAATAGCGTTTTGTGCCATCTGTGTTTGCATCAACTCACGCTGTGTGTCACGAGCAATCTGACGCTCAGAACCCATAGCACTAGCGCCTAAAGCACTCATGATATCTCTTTGCTGTTGACTTAGTAATTGATTGGTTGCTGTTGTACCCGCCTGTGTAACTTTGCCAATACCACCAATAACAGCACGAGAACCCAACTGTTGTAAAGCTTCTGTAGATGTAGATAGCGCTCTGTTAATCTCATCAATGCGTTGTTGAACAGCCTGCCCTGCTTTAGCTTGTTTAAGCATCTCAGCATATTCAGCAGGTTTCATGCGTGAAGCCTCCTCTACACCAGCTAGCGCTTCTCTACCAGCACGCTGCTGATATAGACCATAGCCAGCCTTTCCGAGACCGGCTACACCCTCCGCTACAAGAAGTGACGTTGTAATTGGATCCATAGTGCAAATTTACGTATTTTAATTATGTGCCTTAGAGTCCGCAACCACAGCATTTATGGCAAACAACTCTACAGGATTTGTATCTGTTTTTGTTAATCTAATTTTAGCGTAGTAATCTCTGATTTGATCTCCCTCAACAGCTGAATCAGCAACTAAAACAATTACATCGTTCTGTACGACATTACTAACAGTTGCATTACAAGTTAAATCTTTTACACCGGAAATGCTACTAGCTGTTAGTGATAACGCATCTAGTTGTGAACCGTTAATTTTATACAGGTAAGATGTAGCTCCAAGAGGAAAACTCATAGATGCTATATTGTTTTTAAATGTGATAGTATCATTTGATACACTATCTACTACACCAAGACCAAAGAATTCATTTGTACTAGTAGTGCTTACAATGTCTGTAATACCGTTTCTAGAAGTAGTAGAACCATGTACGTAAGTGTAGTACATACCTTCTTTTTCTTTAAACGATGTGTCATCAATAGTAGCTGATTGATTTGTAGTAGATATAACAGCATCCCATGCAGCATTGCCCTCAAGAGAAAGGCTCTCAAAAGTTTTAATAGCTGATGGAGATTTACGAGATACTACCTCAACAACAGACTCTGCTGTAGCTGCACCATAGAATGTATTTCTATTTGCTGTTTCTACGTGCTTGTATATTTTACCATTCTTGAATGAGAACATAGTATTATGCACACTTACGATATCTTCTGGAACGTAAGAGTATTCTGTTGTCCATACACGATTTTTAATAGAGTATGCTGTAGCAAAACTATTTAGTACAACAGACCCTGTGGAGATTGAACCTTCATCATCAGTGTCACAATACCCGTTATCAAAAGTAAAGCCAGGTAAGAACATATTTACATTGATAGCAATAAAAAAGTCATACGTCTTATTTGTAGCTATACCATACAAATTACTTGTTTGGAACGGCTGGCTTACATAAATAGGTGCTCCGTTAGCTAGCTCATCTAGATACACTACTGCACCTAAACTGTTATCAAAGTTGTCACACATATCGTCAAAGTCCCTGACATCTGTGCTAAAAGAAAAAACAGCTGAGGGATTATAAGAAGTTTGTGCGAGCACCTGTGTTCCTGTAGAGTCTAAGGTAGCTTTGTATTCGTACTCTCCAGAGTTTACAATTACTCTAGCTTCGGTGATCTCATCTGTAGAAATAATGTACTCATCATTTTCTGAGTCTATACCAGAAGGCATAAGCTTTGGCTGATTGTTGCTAATGATATCAAACTTATCTGTAAAATAAGACTCCATGTTTGTATCACTGATCAACGTCATGCCAGAGTTGCCCAATGAGACAACTTTTCCAGCATTTGCATCAACAAAGTATACGTTACCATCTTTATGAGCAACACTTTCTGGGTTTTGCGTTCCATAGTTTCCAGCGTAATATTGCTCTGACTGTAGGATATTAGTGCTCAATGCCACAAGATTATCTCCCTGAGCTGTTGTAATTACATTTCTGTTAACAGCAACCGAACCACAGCGATCTTCCTGTATAAAATATAACTTCTGGTTGTATCCAACAAGCGACTTAATAGAACCGTGCTCGTAAGCAAAATCTTTAAAGTTGGCTAACGACAAGTTAAATGAGGATAATCCATTCTTGTATGCATCAATAACGTACGTATCTGAGTACGTAATAGAGCCCTTACGCTTGAGTGTTTCAGCGTTAGGTATATAAGCTATAGGACGACCAATAGAACTACTCTTAGAGTCAAAGAAATCGCTTACAGAATAATCATCAATAAAAGAAACAATACCGTTATATCCAGGCATCTTCCTTAAATCACTTCTTAGAATTTGTTGTCCTGCTGCAAATATTAATCTAGGTCTTAAATATGCATCACCATTTGATACCTCAATAACCTTATCTGTGTTTGTTACAGTAGCTGAAGAATATGAACCAACAGCTAAAGGAGTGATTGACTTGTCTGTTGCGTAAAAGTAGTAAGTGTTTACATTTTTATAAACGTTTCCAATAGTAATGGTGTTAGACCCTACTGTAATTGTATCGCCTTTAAATATCCTAGTTAAGGTATTACCTTCTAAATCACCAGATACAGAAGATGTAATAGATAAATCTAGTGTAGCGGAAACACGGTCGTCAACGTGAACACCATTTGAGACATCATATGTACTACCTATCTCATAATAAATGTTTTGCTTTGCGGAAGTTTCTGAATTGTAAACTTCTATAACACACTTGTCAAACCAGTTACTAGTATTCTCTTCTATGTCTTTGATAGTGAATCCAGATGCAGTCGTGTTCTCTTCAATGATCAAAAAATCACCAGTAGTGTACTCTTTCATGTCATCTGTAGACTCATCAAATATTGGATTTTCTACGTCATCAACAAGAGTTTCAAATCCCACTACTCTAAAAGTCTTATTTGATACAGAGTTATTACCGTAAGATATAATACGAAGCATATCTCCTGGCTCGTATGCATATTCAATACCAGCATTAAACGCTTCTGTATAGCTGTCTTTTTTATTGAATAATGTGTTTAATGAAAGATATATACGCTTAGTAGACGCTGAAAATAAAGATCCACTTTCATTGATAGGATTAAATGCTCCGCCAATTCCGTATATAAACTTTGACTCTGTTTGTCCTTTACCAACATATACAGGAGCCCACTTTTTAGCAAAAGACGGAGGCGTATGATTAATACGCATTACAACACTAGAAGCACCCTTTAAATTGTTTTCATCACTACGATTGTTCAATGGCTCTATGAATACATCTCCCAGCTCCTGAACACCTGTGCTTCTGTTTCTGTCATCGTAGTATACGATACCCAACTTGTGAGAAGATCCTGACTTAAATGTTTTAGATACATCTATGTCTTTCAAGAATACACCAGTACTGTATAAAGTTTTACCTGTAAATGAAGCTACAAAGCTTGTACTTGAATCACTGTTGTTTAGATAGGCTCTACCAGCTCTAATAATATCTTGCTTATTAGCCCCTTTGAAGAAAGACACTAAGTATACATCAAGTATATCTGCATTGAATATCAAAGAGCTGCCGTTGAATGCTGCCACACATCTAAATGTAAGCTCACCTTTAAACTCTCCACCCTCAGCCGTAAACCAGCTAGTACCACTAGCGTTTAATGTACTTAATGAATCTCCGTTAGCCAGTGGATACAGCTTAGTAGTATACATTTTATTGTGCATCAAATTATATAATGCACTTTTAACATCTGCTAACGTGTCGCCTGCGCTGACACTAATGCTTTCACGAATAATAAGTGGAGTAATACCGGAGACAATACCATTTTTAACTCTTGATATGTTAGTTGTGTCGCTGTTTGTGCCATCCTCATCAGAGTGATACACATTAAGACTGATGTCTAAATAATTTTGCGCTGTATCTGTAATGGTTACCTTATCTGCATTAAAATGAAGGTTCAAATGTAATGTTCTGTCTTCATCAAACACAGATGGTAATCCAGAGTAATCTATATTTACATTATAAGTTGCACCGTATGTAAAGTTCATCTTTAAAGAATCATCTACATACTTGTAGTTAGGAATTAAATTTACATCTGAATCAATGTTTGGATATCCTTCTGTGTACCCGCCATACATTAAACGCCCTGAGACAATTTCTTGAGAGTCTGCAAGCTGAGGTACATTATCATACAGCTTTTGTGTTTCTGTTTCTGAGAGTGCTGAACCGATAACACTGTTTGTAAAGTTGACGGTGTGAACGTTAGATGTGCCATTGTTGTCAATTTCATCTATCTCGTAGAACACACCGCTATTACCGTTGCGAGCATACACTACAATCTTGTCTACGTCAGCCACACTGTGACGCACGTAAACATCTATCTGGTTGTAAAAGTCTTTTGCAGACTCTGTATTAAATCCATCACGCAATTGAGCAACAGAAACAGCAGCAGAAGAATAAGGACTCAAGGCACTGTGTTCACCATCAGCATACACATACTTGTACGCAAATTGGAACACCTTCTCTTTAATCCTGTTGTCTTTTACATTGGGGTTATTTACAATATTATAAGTAGGAGCTTTTAAAGGTGGCTGCTTAGCAACTGTTAAGAACAATAACTTCTCTTCGTCAGTACCGTTGTAAAACTTAGCAGGGTATTCATTACGCAGTGCTTTAGAAGCATTAATCTTCTTAGGATCGGACAGACTATCATTAAAGTATAAAAGCTCGTCTCCACTTTCTGTAATGATTACGTTACCTTTTACAAATCCGTTTCTAGAGAACTCTAACACAGAATCTTTGTACACCTGTGACGCTGAATCATTACCAGTGCTATACTTGTATATACAGTGATTATCGTTGCTGTTCCAAACAAAGTAATAGATACTACCACTCTGCTCTACAGCTACTGATCCAATAACCTTGTTTGTGCCAGCAGGTAGTGCAGTGTTTAACGTAATCTCTGTATTACCATAAGCATTCTTTAAGACCATAGCATCACCATCATCTTCAGTAGAAATACGTACGTTTAACGCATCAGTCATCTCTACAGGCTTGATTAGACGCTCATCGTTGTCTTTGTTGAGATACCTAGGGGTTAGCTTATCTATAGCCATAATTAGTACTTAGGCGATTGACGGAAATTTTTTCTAATTGTTGCTAGTGCATCCAACTTGCCAAACGACTTCATTCGTGCATTAGCTTTTCTGCGCTCGTTGTAATATTCTTGACGAGCTCGTGCCTTTTCATTAGCAGGCACATTGCTTTTACGTTCTACCAGCTTGTAGTATATATAAGTACGTAGCGCTTCTTCAGCAAACTTATGTACCGTAGGACTTTCTGAAAGCGCTTCATCAGCAATGTATTCAATAGCAATAGTGTTAGAGCCTACATTCGTAGAAAGCTCTATCCTATTTTGATCAAAGTTAATACGGTATTCGCCAGCGCCTTTACCACCGCCCATGCCGTATAACCTGCCCTGTGAGCCATTTGCGATATAGTTTCTGTATACTTCAGAATCAAACGCACTGTAATTAGGAATAACATCTCGTCCCCGGTTTGCAATTAAGTTGATATTTCTGTTCTCCACAAACTGATAAACCAACCCATCTGCACCAATAACACCAAGCTTTAACAGCCCTACAAAATCAGCAGGTAGTGTTGCTGTTCCATTGGTTTGATTTACAGCAATTTCTAAAGCCTTTATCTTTAGACCCATGTCAAACCCAAGCTCACGTATACCACGCAATGCAAAGTTACGTACAACAACCTCTGAGGCGTTGTTAGCATAGTCATCATACCCCATTGTAAGCATGAAGTCATTAACTACCTGATTTATAGATACTGTTTCTAAAGACATTATTTATTCTCTTCTTTCTGCTTTTCAACAGCTGCATATTGTGCAACAGCTGCATCACGCAGGTTAATACCAATCATCTGAGCAATCTCTACTACGAGGTCAGAAAAGAAATGTTCTGGCAACTCAAAGTCTACACTGTTTGTAGGATCGTACAGCTCAACACCAGGAATAGAAGTAGTGTAACCAAACTTAGGTTGTGAGGCTGTCTTAGCTCCTGTTACAGGGTTCAATCCCTCTGGCTGCTTATAGTAACGTAGCTCAATCTTTTTAATGGTGTTAGGGAACACCTCAATTACATCACCCATCAAAGCGATAGGAGACTCAGCACTTGGGTTAGATAGGTCGCTCATCAAAGCTCTATCAATATCTTCTTGACTGTGCATTACTTGCACGTTAGTACCTACCGTTGTACTAAATACATAACTGCTGTTAGTTGTAATAGAAGACAACCGACCAAAGTCAGAAGGCTTTTCAAATACACCATTAGCTTGAGTTAGTTTAGATTTCTTCTGAAATACAGAAAGATCTTCCTCAACAAGTTTAGTCTTGCCTAAACTTTTACCAGGATCTACACCAGCTCTACGGAACTTCATCGCATTACGATGCTCGTCAAACAATCTGTTGTATATGTTCATTTGAGCTAGACCAGCAAAGCTGTTGAAGATAGACGGAGAAACAAAACCCTTCTGGTCCTTGTTCACCAAATCTTTCAGTGCCGTGTATACTCTATTTACGCTTGCCATTTGTGAAATATTATCTAGTACAAATATACGAAAAGAAAAAGGGGCACATTTAGTGCCCCTCTGCTTAACATTCTGTTATACAGAACTTTAGATTTTATCTAATTCAGATAAGATCTGGTCGTATGTCTCAGCTCCTTTTTCTGTCATAAAGAATCGTACTGCAATATCTACAGTAGCTGATCCAGGAGGAGTAGACACGATTAATCTATTGCTGTCAAACCAGTACAATCCATTCTTGTTTGACTTCAAGATTTGGAAATCAATAGCCTGCATAACAGCAGAACGACATTTAACTGTTGGATTGTCAAACATTGAGATAAACTTAGAAGGATTCTTCTTAGCATCATTAAGCATCTCACGCTTAATCTCTACGTTCTTTTGTTTAATATTGATACCTAGAGCCATCGCTACAGGTAAAAGCTCGTCTATGGACTTCTCACGAATCATAGCGACAGCTTCATGCACAGCAAACTCTTTATCTAATTCCTCTTCAGCTGACTTAGCTTTGTCAATCTCTTTAAAGATGCTACCGCCATTAGCTACATTGTCTGGATGACGATCAAGGAATTCAATAAGATTTGGATTTGTATACTCAACAGCAAGCATCTTATCATTGAACACAATGTGCTCACGTCTTGCATATTGACTTTGTTCATCACGTACGATTGTACGTTCATTAGGACAATAGCGCAATGCCATTGTTATTTTTTCTACTGGATCGTAAACAGTTACTTCTGATTTGATGCGGCACATAATACCACCACCTTTAACGATCTCGTAAAACTTTGTTGTTTCTGTATTGATTACCTGCTTTACTTTATAGTCTACAGGCTTAGCTACTGGAGCTGTTATTGTTTCTGATTCTACCTTCTTAGGGCGACCAGGGGCTTTCTTAGCCGGAGCTGTATTTGCCATTGTAATAATAATTTAATTGAAATAGAAAATAAAAAAGGAAGGAGCCTAAGCCCCTTCCCTATATAAAACCATACTATGCAGTACGGATCAACACGTGTTGGTTAGCAGCACGAGTTACCAAGTTGCACTCAGAACGGTAGTTGAATTGCAAGCTATCATCGTTGGTGTTAGTAACACCCAAGATAGAACCTGTCATCCAGTGCTCCATTTCACGAGAGTAACCATCTACAGCTTTGTAGTTCATCTCTAGAGCAGCAGCACGGCTACCAGTCTTAGGATCAATTACAGAAGTCATAGGGATCATTACACCTTGGAAAGCAGATCCGCCCAACAATGTTGGATCGTTCAACAACTTCCAAGACTTGTTGTGGAATGTGTATCCACCACGAGTGAATGATTTGAATCCTAACTTCACAGCTTGCTCAGCATTTTGGAATGCACCGTAAGCCATAGGACCGTTAGTTGGATCACCAAATCCAGCAGCGCCATTCAATGAAGCTACCATGTCATCCAAAGCCAACATCTGTGCAGTGTTGCCGTATACAGCGTACTCAGGAGCAGAACCTTGCTTATCCAATTGAGTGATGATTGCATCAAGCTCTGGCAAAGTGCTAACAGTACCACCAGTCTCAACAAGACCACGATCTTCAATTGCTGCAAAGTAACCTTCAGAACCTTCAACAGATTTTCCGTTTACTGTGATAGGAGAAGCAGTCTTCTCACCTAGCAACATCATCATTTCACGCTTGTCTAGGAAACGCTGACGAGTATCCATCTCACCTTTGATGTACCAACGGTAGTCACCGTTACCAAGGTTGATGTAGCCAATGTTTGTAGCTTGTGAACCAGTTACCTTGAATGTTTCTTTCAAGATCATGTATGGGTTCTCACGCAATACAACGTTGCTTTCCAAGTACTCAGAAGGCTGAGTATCTCCTTGAGCGTACAAGTTACCGATGATAGCAGCATCAACAGCACCAGTAGTAGGGTTAGAAGATCCGTCCAAAGCAGATACAGTCAACGTGTAGAACGTGCTGTTGTCAGCAATGTCACTAACCAAGTAACGACCTTGACCAATCAACAATACATCGTTCTCACGAGCGTAAAGTTTTTCGTCAGCGTTTGTTACGTCAATAGTACCATCAGCTTGCCAGTCACCAGTTTGGCGTGCGTGCAAGCGAGTTTCTTCCCACCACTGAACTTTGTCAGCTGTTCCTGCGCCTTTTACAGCACCTGTCATTTGCAAGAAGCCAGTGATACCTTGATCACCGTACGTCTTTACCAACGCCTCACGAATATCGGGGCGGTTTACTTCATCAATAAAGTCACCTAGAGAGGTGTACTTTGCTGGGTCTAAGCGCTTGAATGCGCTCTGTACGCCACCGCTAATAGATGGCTGTCCTGTTTTTAAACTCATTGTTTAAAGTTTTTATGTTTTAGAAAAATTTCAAAGTCTTGTCTACACCCAGAGCATCTAAGATCTGCTGTGAGACATTGTCTGTAGGCTGTGCCGTGCCTACACCCGGGCTCTTTGTCTGTACGTTAGCCGCCTGGTCAACTACCTTACGCTGTCCATCACTCAGTCCTTGCTGGTACAATGATTTAGCAATCGCATCAATGTTATCTACCAGCGTTTGGTGAATGTTAAACTTGTCGTAATCCCAGTTTCCCTGTTGGTCAATGTACTGGTCAAAGAACGATTCAAGATTTGTGTTCTTGTCAATCAACTGACTGCGGTACGAATCATTAATACCAAACTCAAACTCCTTACCATCAGCCAACTCAAAGGTTACAGCATCAAGGTTATTGGTTTGCTCTTTCATATTATTGATCCAACGTTCATCAATTGGAGACTGAACAGGCTCCTCTTGAGGTTTAGCAGGAGCAGTGAACTGACTACGTAGTTGGTCAATACCCTGTCTTGCTTTATCAGCATCAATCTTCAATTGGAGCTTGCTAAGCTTTACTTCGTCCTCTGTATGATAATCTTCGTCAAGCTTATACTTTGAGCCGACCAACATATCAATCTCATCACCACTAAGGTTAGGATACTCATTAGACATTGAGATACGCACGGCAGTCATGTCGTCCATTTCGGACGGATTCAATGCCTGGTATCTAAACCAGTCTTCTGGGTTACGACCAGTCTGCTCAACAAAGTCCGCAATTACTTTAACACGCTCGTCAATAGTAGGTTGCTGCTGCTGTTGTGTCTGCTGTAGAAACTGTGCCAATTGATCAATACTCTCTAACTCAACGCCTAGCCTTTCACTAACGTAACGAGATACAGCGGATTCATCTAATGTCACCTCTTCTGCAACAGGTGTTTCCGTATTTAAAGAACTTTCGCTAGTAGCTTCCGCCACTGGCTCTTCAACAGCTGTAGGTTGTTCTTCTACTTGCTGTTCTGGTTGTGCCGATTCCACTACTGGTTGCGGCTCATCTTGTACCGGAGTACTTAAATCTATGTCAAAACTATCAGGCACAGGCTGTGGAGCATCTTCTACTCCTTCTGGCATTGTATCTGAAAAGCTGAAACCAGCATCACCTAGCTGATCTTCAATTTGTTTTTCTTGTCCGTTTTCCATGTTTAATTAAATTTATTGTGTTACAAAATTAACACTTTTATACTTATACTTTTCAAACAGTCTGTAAAACAGCTATTTATTCTTTAGTCTGTCGTTTTCACGCTCTAAGAATTCTACTTTAACACGTAATGCAGATACCTCTTGAGTAAGTGCTAATACTTGATTACGTAGCTCGTCCTTCTCTTCAGCACTAGCTGCTAAGAGTGCTTCCATGTTGCGCACCCTGTTCTTCAAGTCATCTCTGTATTGCACTCCGTCACTGTTTTCTCGTTCTGTTTTTTTCTCTTCAGACTTCACTCTTAGGCGAGCTTCAAAGAACTTCCATATCCCTGCCGAACCAGCAACGGTAGCAACGGTAATGATTATTTGTGTTATGTTATCCATTTCGGTATATGTCTTCTGTTTTTAATCTCTTTAAGTTTCCAAAAGAAGATATAACCAATAACACCCATCCGTAGTGTGATGGGGTAGGTAAACCAATAGATAGCAAATACATCGCCAATGTAGAGCTGTACAATCCAAACGTAAATAGAGACGCTCTCAATCTACATTGAAGTTCACCCTTAGAGATGCATAGCAGTTGATATGCACCAGCGGAGACAAGCGCTAGTTGATAGAACGGCATAAATCCTAACTCTATCATTGTAGCGATAGGCGCTAGG
>Ga0255773_10004396_pt1 | contig 11961 bp, 20 predicted proteins | sample 011ome_17_FD_179971 | JGI IMG/M metagenome (GOLD analysis project Ga0255773, IMG submission 179971) | Coastal salt marsh microbial communities from the Groves Creek Marsh, Skidaway Island, Georgia - 011502XT metaG (version 2) | ecosystem: Environmental > Aquatic > Marine > Intertidal zone >...
AACATACATTTCATTCCCGACAACTCTTTGACCAAATAATCCGGGATATACTTTTCCATCATTGCCAGTAGTTCCACAACCAACAATTCCAAAGACCATCAAAACTAAAGCAAGGGTGTTTTTCATTGAGAATTATCAGCAGATTGATTACAAATAAGACCGGTGCATCCTTCAAGTTGACCAGCTTGTATTTTATTTTGTATGACTTTATTAGTTTCTATTTTGATTTTCTCTTCCATTAATTTCTTATCTTTTAGCTCTTGAAAACTAGCTTTAGCAGCAGACTGCCTTGCTTCATTTTCTTTTTTATCTTCAATAAGTTTCTTGGTTTTTTGGTTTCTATCTTTTGGAGAAGAACTATTTTTCATATGTGCATAGGCTATAGGATGTATTAAAGCTCTTTTACCTCCGTAAATTGAATTATTAAAACACTTTCGATAATCATCTTCGTCTGAAATGTCTTCGCATTTTTGCTTTGCAATTTTTTCAGCAGCCAATCTCTCATCTCTAATTTCTTCAGAACTTTGCTGACCAACCAGTCCAAAGCTTCCAAAGACTATCAAAGTGAGGAGGATATTTTTCATAATCCTCTGCTCACTAGTTCATCTTCATATACTTCTTGTTCTATTGGAAACACATAACCGAGCTTGGCAGATAGACATTGCTGTGCAGTTTCATCTTTCATAGCATCAATGCTTCGAGCAAAAGTCCAATGCATGTTCCTGTGTGTTTGTTCAGGACATTCTTCTTTGGCAACCAAGATGGCTTCTTCAAAATAATCACCAATTAAGCCGTAATCAAACCAAGTCTTTTCACCATTGTATGCTCCAAATCCCGGAGAGATAATCCAGCTTGGGCACTGATAATCATAACCACCGTGACTGCAAACAGTAACAAATGAGTATCTATCCTTTAGATAGCTGATGCCATACAAGGTATTAACAGCATAACCAACCATCCAAGTTGAAAGTAAAGCTGCTCTTGTTTCACGATTTGTATAAGATGAAAAGTTAATAAACCTTTCCGTTGAGCAGGTGCATAGACCAAATCCTGTTTCAGGAGTTCCTGACAGAACAAAGTTACGTCTCGGTTTGGCTCGATGAACCTCACACAGGTAGTTGAGGTAATCTAGTTGTTCTTGAAGTTGGTTCACAATGCCTTAACCTTACAATCAAAGTGTTGATAAGTTCCTTTGTAGTAAAAACCTTCTTCAAAGCCTTTCACAGTTGGCATACTCCCATTTTCATATATTAATCTTTCAGTAATTGCATCAAACCAAATTGTCTGTCTCGATTGAAATCTATCATCAGAATTTAGTGTTAATTTTTTATAGGTTACTTTGGTATTATCTACATCAACATTAATAGGATTCCCACCATCGTATGATATAGAGGAATTCATTAAGTCTACTTTTAGGGATGACTTCCAATCACATTCTTTGGTGACCTTTTCTCCTGCATTATCAATCTTAACAAGTTTTATACATTCACAGCTGTAGGTTACTGATGTATCTACCTCGCACATTTTGTTACTAACTGTTTTAGTAAAAGATTCTATATTCTGGTCAAATACAGAAGAGTTACTATTGTAGTTCGGGAAAGTTAAAATATATTTTTTTCCATTTGAGTAACCATCAACATTTGAGAATGCCTCAACTCTTGCAAATTGATTGAACCATGTCGATTTTGAATCAACAGAGGTAATGCAATCTCCAGCTTTGTAGATATTTGATGAGTTATCACAAGAGATTAAAAGAAGTATAGAAAAAAGGTAAGCAATATATTTCATTTGACTAATTCTTTTGTACTTTTAGAAATTTACAATTTCCTTTATCTGCCTCTGGGAAGCCAGTTGATGCAAATCGAGCTTCTCCTTCACCAAAAGTTTCTACATACAAAGTTGAGATTTGTTGTCTATCGACACCACTTATAAAAAAACCTCTTATAAAGTCACCTTCGTGAAAAGCACCTTCAGAAAAATAGAAATCATATCTCTCCAGTTGGTTATTTAATCTTCGAAAAATTATTTCACCTAAACCAAATTGACCAAGTAGTTTGTCTGATGCATCAAATTTAAAATCATCAAAAGCATCAATTGTAATTATTGCCTTGGTGTTATATACATTTTCATCCCAGTTAAGGTTAAAGCTAAAATTTTCAAACTCACAGAAGTATTCATTTATTTTCGGAACTTTTTTTAAAGCTTCAATATTGCCAAAAGCTCCAAAGCTTCCAAAGACCATCAAAGTGAGGAGGATGTTTTTCATTGAGTTGTACAAGTTCCTCTAATGGTATTCCCAAAGGCATCGTATCTGCACTTAGTCACAGTCTTTTTAGGAGGTGTATAGCCTTGCCAAGCATTAGCACAAGCGGCAAAACTTCCCTCAGTTTGAAGACAACTCCCCATACTACTTAAGGCTTGATTTCTTCTTTGATTATCTTGATAGATTTGTTGATTTTGCTGTGCGTTAAGTGCATTAAGCCTTCCTTGTATTCTATCTCTTTCAAGATTGATTTCTCTTTGAACACAGGTGGCAATAGCATTGTCTTGATTAAAACCATAAGACCTACATGTTGATTGATATTGTTTAATTAAGTTTTCATATTGAGCTTGTTTTGCTTGAGCAATCCTTTCTTGCCTTTGAGCTTCAGCTTGAGCTTTTCTCTGTCTATTCTCATTTTGAATTTGCAAAACTCTTTGTGCATCGCCTCTTTGAATTGCTCCTGATGCTCGTACTTGTTTAACTAGCTGATTAAATTGTCCATTTGCTTTCGCTTGTTCAATTTGTTCCCACGTATATCCAGCCATTAATAACTCATCTGTTCTGGAAAGACCTACTGCTCCTCCACCAACTGTTTGAAGGTTTGTGCAGCTCGTTACAGAAAGAAACAAGACCATAAATGCTAATAATTTTTTCATATCTAAATATACACATACTTTATAAACTTTGAAAACTTTTAAAGTTCTCCTCGAACAGAAGAGTTCTAAGCAACTATTTACTGCCTATAACGAAGTACTTTAACACTGTTACAAGCTCTTCACCACGAGCCTTATATGAAGCCCTAGATACCTTCATTTAGCTGTTGTTTATGCCTTTAATTACATCCATAAGTGAATGTTTATTGCAGACTTCAGAGTAGCCTGAAGAGTACATAAATTCCTTTATCATAGGTATATGTTTCTTCTCTGCTATCAGCTCATCGTGGACTGTTAGACAAGGTATATCGTGTGCTGAACAGAACTCCCAAGCTAGATTAAATATTAGATTAGCTTCAGTCCATTGGATTATCTGCCCTGCTAACTTACCTTTATAGAAGTAGTCTTTGATTGGTTGATGTTTCTCTTCAATAGCAGTCATTACATCCATAGCCTTTAACCCTGTCTTAATATAAAGAGCTGATAGTTCCTTTGAAGCTATCTCGTCTTCATCTAGAACTATGTTGTGATGTTTAGCTAATAAGGACTTAGGTGTAGGTTTGATTGGAACTTTCTTAGTGTTCCTTCTAAGTATCCAGTTATTAAATTCTCTACTTACAGCGTTTCTACCTTTAATGTTCAACATCATCTGTACCATCATCTTAGGTATATCTCTGTGAAGTTTAGGATGTACTAAGTAAGCATCTTCATCACCTCTTCCCTGTTCAATTAACTCGCTATTAGTTTCTGTTTGATACCAATTGTTAGTCTCGTGTTTGTAGCAGAGATTAATATGAGAACAAGGAAAGTCTGCTGTTCCTGTTTGCTTACCATTGATTAGGATTGTTGGTCTATCGTACTTCCATTTATGCATCCAATAACCACCACTACGACCACCATAGTGAAAGTCTTTATTAGGAAGATTGGTAAAAGGTAACAAGCTTTCAAAGTCTTTCTTAACATCATCTATCTCTGACCAGTTCTTATAGTTGCGGTAGAGGTGTATCTTCCTGCCACGCTTACCAAACTCTTCAATGCCTTCTCCTGTTGCATCTTCAGTCTTAAGTAAGATGTTCTGTTGGTTAAGGTAATGGTTGTACTGAGACATCATCATCTCTATGTGCCTAGTGTAAGAGTTCTGTTTGTACTCTAGGAGCTGTTTCTTGGAATTACGAAGTCTTACATGGAAGTTCTCTAAGACCTTTACTGTCTTAATGTTAATACCTAGAGCATAAGCAAAGTCTAAAGCTTGTTGAGTAACTATAAAGTCTGATGTTAGATACAGGTTACGAACACCTAGTCTTCTTGGTGGAGCTTTTATACCACCTAGTATCTTTGCATCTTGAAGTTTATCTATTACAGCAAACAATGAGCTGTACTTAATCTCATTAGGATTGAACTGTTTAGGTATCTGTTTCTTATCTCTGGAGTAAATCCATATACCATCATCTTCATTATGCTTAGATACAAGATTACAAAGTATAAGAGTAAGAGCTTTTAACTGGTCTTTGTTCCATGTTCTGTTGTCTTTACCTAAGTCTAGGTTAGGAGTAAGTTCTCGAGGAAGACCAGTACTAATATCTTCTTTGGTTATAACAATATCAGTAGCTAGAAAGTAGTCTATTGTTGGCATTGATTAGGACTATAAACTATCTACTGCCTATAAGACAGCTTTCAAAGTCTTACGAAGTATCTTATAAATACCTTAATTTATATCCTCTTTTATCTATTTATTTATATCCTGTTAAGTATTCTTTTTAATACCCTGTAAAGCTCTGTAAAGTATTGATTTAATAAGGAATATAAGACATTTGTTACATTAAATTCACTATTAATTAAATATAAAAAAGGTATTAAGTCATTAACCTGTTAAGTTATTATTTATATATGGATTTATTTAAGACAGGTCTGAGGAACACTTTGAAGCTTACTTTTGCAGTGGCTCTAGTCTATATGTTTGTAGTAGACCCAATAGTGAACGATTGGGAGGATACTGGTATTTATAAAATCTTTGTATATCGTCCTGATAAAAGCAACACAGATGAATTATCTTGTTCTGGTAATAATTTAAGTGACTTAGCTTGTAAAGGCGTCAAAGGTGCAAACAATTTTCTTGACAGAGTAAAAGAAAGAATAGAGGAAGAAAAGGCTGAGAGTAGAGCCGACCCAAACAATCAGTTTGAGAGCTTAGAAGAATGTTTGGCTAGTGATAATGAATATGATTTAAATATGAGCAGAGCTGAGTATTGTGAAAGCGATTATGTGCTACTCAAAAATTAATGGACTTTGAATTACTCTTTGACTATGCCATCTCAATAGCTGTTGCAACTATTGCAGGAGCTTTCATTTTGGTCTTCTTCTTTGCCATTGCAAGGTTTGTAGGGTTCATAGAAAAAGGTCTGGAAGAGATTATGGCATCTATTAAGAAAGCCTATCCTCCTTTAATTTACTACTCTGCATGGCTGGTTCTTTTCTTTTTAATTGGCTGGGTGGTCTTTAACTTAGAGTAATGGATATTCTTATTGAGGTTGGAAAGTTTGGGCTTGTATTCTTAGGTGTGATGTTAGTTCTTGGATGTTTGCAAGTAACTATTTTTGAAATGGCAGAAAAAGAACCAGGTATGGCATGGTTCTTCACTGTTATTTACACAGGAGTTATTTATTACTTTGTTTTCTAGTAGTATTAAATTATGAAAAAATTATTACTAATACTTCCTCTAATGTTATTGATAGCTCCATTTGGTAATGCCAAGTCAAAACATATTGAGGTACTCGACTATGATTCTGATACTCAGATTACTGTCTACTGTATTTCTGGTTATGTTTTTGTTGAATTAGGTTCAAAAAAAGCAGGTGGTGCTTTAACACAGGTAATGAAACATTCCCGTGAGGTAAATATATTAGACCAAATAATTCTTCCTATGAGATGCGCTGAATACGGAGATAACAGAAAAAAATAATCTTTCATATCTTCTCCAATCTGCTTACTGCTTGTTGGATAGTTAAATTGAATGTTCATCGTGTAGAGCTTCTAGGGCATCAAAGTCTTTCTTACCTAGAGCATGTACATATCTCATTGTTGTTCTTATATCAGCGTGTCCTGCAAACTTTTTAACTGTGTATATGTCTGTTCCTCTTTTAATATTCTGAGTACAGAAGTCGTGTCTCAGTGTATGAATGGATACATGTTTAAGCCCTGCTATATCGCATAGAGTTTGAAAGGAAGTCTTAACACTTTTAAAAGGTATTATCTCCACCTCATCAAATACACCCATTGCAGTAGTGTGTTTACTTCTAACCACATTCAAGTTCTCATCTGGACAAACTGCATCTTTATACTTCTCATAAGTATTCTTATATTCTCTTTCCCATAGATATTCTCTAATCCTTTTTACAAGATGTTCTGGTATCCCTACATTTCTGTTTTTCTTAGACTTTGTATGTTTACCATCTATCTCTATGTACCAACCTTGTAGCTTACCCCTATCTTTATAATCAATATCTACTGGAAGCTTTGATGCTTCATTAGGGTTGTCTCTCATTAATTTAGCTAAGTCCTCTGTAAGCTCAATACCACTTGAAGAGTCAATCTTCATACTGGTTATATCTTTCTTAACTGTTTGAAATAGTCTCTTAGTTTTATCTCCAAAAGCTTCCTTTGGAAAGTCTATGGTATGTATCCTGTCGTTCTTTATATGTTTCCATTTAAGACTATGAAGTTCAGCACTTCGCATACCTGTATGCAGTCCAAGCTCTACAAAGACTTCCATATGTCGTCTTGTATTAGCTTGAGGTAATGTTCTATCTCTAGATACTGCTACAAGTCTTTTTCTTTCGTCATCTGTAAGACTTAGCTTCTCTACTGCGTCAGTCTCTTTAAGATTAGAGAACCTATCCATAGGGTTTTCTTTTATCTCTTTGTTATCGAAAGCGTGTCTAAAGACTGAACGAATATTGTTGAGGTTGCGGTTAATCGTTGAGGACTTAACAGGCTTTTCATAGCCTTTACCGAATAGTCTATCCTCTACAAACTTTTCAAAGTCTGTGTTCTCAAATAGCCTTAACTGTTTCCTGTGAATCCATGTTGGAATTACATTGGTTAAGTTAGCCATTATTTCCTTATGAGCATTTCTGGTAGCTCTAGACCATCTAGTGTAATTCTCAGAGAGCATGTACTCTCCAAAGGTAATACCAGTCTTAGTGGTTGCTATGTCGTGTCCTTCTTTAAGCATGTCTCCTAAGATTCGATTAGCTACTTCTCTAGCTTGTTTAAGGCTTATAGATGGATAGTCTCCAATAGGTACGGTCTTTCTTACACCGTTAGGAGCTGTTTTAAAGAAACTCCATGTCTTAGTGCCATTAGGATAGACTCTTATACGCAATCCATTATCTGCTTTAACGTATTCTTTATCCTCTGGAAGTAGTGACTTAATAAGGCTTTCAGTGAACTGCTCAGACTTTCTAGGCATAGAACTAGTGTATCGTACCTTCAGCGTACCTACAAATAAAATACTATAACGTGGGAATGGGAGCTAGAGGATATTTTAATTAACAGTCTTTAGCCCTATTAATATAGGGCTTAGACCTTGTTTTAACTGGAGCGGGAAACCAGGTTCGAACTGGCGACCTCAACCTTGGCAAGGTTGCGCTCTACCAACTGAGCTATTCCCGCTAATACCTACTGCTACAACATTTATTGACTCTTAATGAGTCTAGTTACATGCCACCGTAACATAGTCGTAACAAAGACCTATCTATGGGGTTGCGATTTAACCTCATAGAAAGGACATCTATGATACTAAAAATCGCCACGAGGTAAAGCCTTTTATTCCATCTGAACCTATGTTGTTTGGGGGGTACGCAGGACTACCACCCCACCCCCACTGGTATATATATAACTCATCTACATTTTGAGCCAATTTAAGTGTTAAACCAGTTCTAATAGAAGACCATAGTAACAATCATTATCGGGAGGAAAAGTATTATTACGTATAAGTAGAGTCCTACGATTAACAAAATAAGTCTTAGAGGAAGCAGATACCATTTATTAAGACTATCTATTATGTCGCCAAACTTATTGAAGAACCTCTTAACAATGAAGTTATCATCTGTTATTTGATAGATGAAGTAATAAGCTATCATTGTTGCAAATATCGTTACTGGAACAACTACTGCTTCTGAACCTAGTTGAGTTAAATCAAAGTTAATGATGTTGTTCCAAATATCTTTTAGGCTCATAAGTAATCCCTAATCACAGAAAGCTTCGTAATAACTAGCGTAATGTCCTGCTCTTTCAATTAGCTTGTTGTCAGGGTCAGGGTAATCATAAGCCTGTCTTAGGTTTGTATCTGCCATGTCTTTAGCTATGTCACATTCATAAGTTGCACCTTTTAGGTTTTGTCTACCGAACCAACCGATAGCCATAACTGAGGCAATCAATACTGCGATGTATGTAGCTTTTTTTAAGGTCATATTTTTTATCTCCTCAGTGCAAAGTTCCTGCTAAAAAATCATATAAATACATTCATCGGAAAAGCATAAAGTTTCTTTCTCAAAAATCTCTGTAGGTATTTCTCCTTCTATGCTGCCTACTTTCAAAGAGCATTGTCCTTTTATATCTGCATAATGAGTATTTGTTTCACCAGTATCATCATAATTATGTATAGATTCAAAATTCCATTGAGTTTCCTTTAATGCAGAAGATGGTATCTCCCAAAAAGTAATACTTGGAGCATCACTTTGAGCCATCCAAAGGTCAAGATTACCATCATAATCTTCAGGATTACCTTGAGCTTCATATAATGCACTTAGTTGGTCTAGAGTCACTGTAAGATGCCCAAAGGTTCGCAACTCATCTGTATGTAAAATACTAAAAAAGCCTTCAACGTCATAAGTTCCAGCATCTTTATATCTACTGGGTGTTTCTAAATCAGTACACTGACCACTTAAATTGATGATGGTACGTTCTGTTGGTGGTGAGTCATTGTTATTAGAGCCACAAGAGATTAGAAGAAAACATACAACTAAATATTTTTTCATACTAAAAACTCTCCACGTTTTCAAACTCGTGAGGTATATCTTCCAACAGCATCACAGCTTTTAAAATTAAATAGTTCTTGCTGATGTTAAAGCCTTTGCCTTTCTCTATTTCAAACTTCACTTTAACTGGGTGGAAGTTTGGTATCTCTTGAGTCAGAGTTATTGGGTTCTTATCTTTGTCATAGACAGGTGGTGCTGGAAAATCTTTATCACCATAACTTGCTCTAGTACCAACCTTGACTGTAAAGACTTCCTGTCCTGTAGTGTATTTAACTGACTTAACCTCTACTCCTTTATCTGCAAAGCGAAGCAGAGTCTTATCGTCTGCATTGATATATATTTGATAACAGTCATTGCCGAAGACATCGAATGGTTTCAGTAGATGAGACCACATCGCTTTACCTTCAACTACATAGCTACTCATCATACTTATAGTTAAATGATTTTTTTGTTAGCTCACATTTACCATTAACATATTCACGTTGGCTTTTAACATAACGATTATCAAGCATAGATAGCTTTTGGTAAGTAAATGTTTTAAACCTTGCATTAAATTTTAAAGAAACTGTTCTTTCTTTAACCCCATTTTCTGGCTCCACCCACGTTCTAAGCCAATAATATTCATCTTTAGTTAGATAACCGTCTTCAACATATGTTGTATCGCCTTTATCAAACTCTGGAGGGTTTCCAAAAAAAAGAGTTCTAAACCCCCATTCAGTCGGAAAGCTAGAAAGGAAAAATGCAAAATCTTTTCCATCCACTTCTTTAGTTCCCTGACCTGCATAAATACTTAATGCTACATTTCCAAAGGTAGATGGATTAGTAGGTAATCCGGACCTAGATTCACTAAATAGCTCTCCGTAGCACTCATAATGAGATAGCGAGTCACCTAATTTATTAACCGTTTCGTTCTCAGCAAAAGCTAATGGCGATAGGAGTATTAGGGTTAGTAGTTTCTTCATCGTGGTGTCAACAACCGCTAATTTGTCTTAATGTGTATGTGATGACTTTATCATTTTTTATTTCGAGCATAACTGAGCATCTACTATTAAGATAATATGTAATAAATTTTATTCCAGATGCGAATTGCTGATTTTGCGGCACTTCACCCCAACCCTTTCTTATAAGCTCTGCTTCAGTTAGTCCAATTACATTATCAAAAGACTCACTAAGCTGTCGGATTTTTTCTTCATCGCTAACTGAGTTTGTAGCACAACCAACAATTCCAAAGACCATCAAAACTAAAGCAAGGATGTTCTTCATATATCCAAAAGTTCTCTTTGTTTTTCTTTATATAACTCATCATCTATAAGACCCTTGTCATATAAATTCTTAAGTTTCTCTAGCTCTTCTTCGAGACTACTTGAGTTAGGTGAAGGGCTTTCTTCTTTTTTTGATGTCTTATTAAATTCTGAAGAACCGGATATGGCTATTCCGAAAGTACCACCTTCCGAAGATGAAAATGTCGATTCAAAAGCAGTGCTAAATAAAGTACCCACTCCAAAAACTCCTCCTGCTATACCTGACCAAAAGTTACTGCTTCTGGGAGCAATAACAAAAGAATATTCTTCTCCAGCTTTTGCAATGAAGCTAACCGTTGATTCACCCGGAGCACCAAACCCACTGACTGCAAGAGTATTTCTACCTGATGGAACATTTATCGTATCTGATTTTCCATTACCAACTTTAGTGACTCTTGCTCCATTGAGCCTAACTCTTGCTTTTAACCCACTAAATAAAAACGCACTTTCTCTTTTTAACTCAACTTTGGCTGTGCCCTGAAGTTGTTCAGGAGATGTAATAGCAAAATTGTCTTGCCCAACCAATCCAAAGCTTCCAAAGACCATCAAAGTAAGGAGGATATTTTTCATTTATCACCACCGCTTTCAAACCATGCAAAGAAATCTAAGATATGAACTTGGTGTTCTGCTAAAAAGATTTCAAGCTCACTGCTTATCTTTAGGTAGGTGTTGGTTTCACCAAAGTGATATTTATAAATCTCTAAATCTTCAGTCAGCTCCCAATACTTCAAACCCATTAGTTTGTGATACCTGTATATACCTTTAAAGACTTTCATCTCTTGAACACTGTTTAACTTATTGTCTGCTTTCTGCTTTTCAAATTTTGATAGCTTTGACATTAGCTTTATCAATTCAGCTTGAGTAGATAACAATGCAATGTCTGAATCTCTTTGAAAGTTTTTGGGAGTAGGGGCAAGTTTGAGATTTGGCTTCATAATTTATTTATCCACTGATGAATTTTTTTTATGCCAGAAGAAATTAATATATAAACGTAGGTAAGTAGAAGGTTAAAAATTGCAAGAGCCCCAAACATTGCAAGTACATATGCCATAAAACCAAGTGTTGTTATTTTGCCTTCAAGAAATTGTCGCCACTCATCTCTTAAGGCTATTTCTACATCTGAACCCCATATTAATGCCAGAGTTACAAAGGCTGTAACAAAGAGAAAATTGTCATAGACCCTTAGACTTAGACCATATTTGTCTTTACCAGCTTTTCCTAAAAATGAAGATAATGCATACCAACTCAGAAAACTCAGCACCGCAAACCAAAAATTTACATTCGTGTATTCCTCTATCCACTTCACAATCACATTAACTATCTCCATCACCTTAGTATTACCCACTTTATAAACTTTGAAAACTTTTTAAGTTCTCCTCGAACAGAAGAGTTCTGAGCAACTATTTACTGCCTATAAGACAGCTTTCAAAGTCTTACGAAGTATCTTATAAATACCTTAATTTATATCCTCTTTTATCTATTTATTTATATCCTGTTAAGTATTCTTTTTAATACCCTGCAAAGCTCTGTAAAGTATTGATTTAACAGGGAATATAAGAACATTTGTTATGTTAAATCGAACAACAATAAAATATAAAAATGAGCTTTACTATTAACTAGCTTTTTAAGAGTTCTTCTTTGATCTTTCGTAACTGAGATTCATTGGCATCAAGCATATCTTTGATAGTTATGTTGGTCTTAGGCTT
>Ga0255773_10004411_pt1 | contig 11941 bp, 8 predicted proteins | sample 011ome_17_FD_179971 | JGI IMG/M metagenome (GOLD analysis project Ga0255773, IMG submission 179971) | Coastal salt marsh microbial communities from the Groves Creek Marsh, Skidaway Island, Georgia - 011502XT metaG (version 2) | ecosystem: Environmental > Aquatic > Marine > Intertidal zone > Salt...
TCTGCACTTGCTGAAGCTGAAGTTGATTATGAAAACAAAACTTCAACATCGATTGATGTGGCTTTTAAAGGGGTTGATCAAAAAGGTTTGCATCAATTATTTAAATCAGCAAAGACGGAAAAAGCTATTTACGCTGTTATATGGACAACCACACCATGGACGCTTCCAGCTAATGAGGCAATTTCAGTTAACCCAAAACTATATTATGTTCTGGTCGAAATAGAGGAGAAATTGTTAATTATTGCTGATGAGCTTGTTGATAAATTTGAGGCAAGAACGGGTCAGAAAATTAATAAAATACATTCTATTGTTGGCCAGGAGCTTGAAAATTTCTTGTTCAATCATCCTTTTTATTCGGAAAAAAACGTCCCAATCATATTGGGGGAACATGTGACCACTGAAGATGGAACCGGGTTAGTACATACCGCCCCAGCCCATGGTTTGGATGACTACATTGTTGGGATGAAGTACAACCTTCCTGTAGAAAATCCAGTTAACGAAGAGGGTAGTTTTAAGAGTAATGTGGAGTTTTTTGCTGGAAAAAATATCTGGAAAGCTAACTCTGAAATTATCGACCTGTTAATAAAGAACGATGCGCTTATTTTTAAAAAATCATTTGAACATAGTTACCCGCATTGCTGGAGACATAAAACGCCAATCATTTTTAGAGCCACACAGCAGTGGTTTATTGGCATGAATCTTTCTCCAGGCCAAAAGACTTTAAGAGATATAGCTAAAGAAGAGGTTGAAAAAACACAATTTATTCCATCATGGGGAAAAGCACGGCTAGAGGGAATGATGAAAAATAGACCGGATTGGTGTATCTCTCGGCAAAGAAATTGGGGTGTACCCATCACACTTTTTACTCATATAGAAACGGATGAGCCGCATCCTAAGACCGTTGAGTATTTCGAAAAAATTGCCTTACTGATCGAAAAGCAGGGAATTGATGCATGGTTTGATTTGGATATTAATGAATGGCTTGGGGATGATGCAAAATATTACAAGAAAGTTACGGACACTTTAGATGTGTGGTTCGACTCCGGAACTACTCATGAATCAGTGCTAAAAACGAATGATAATTTAGATTATCCTGCTGACCTCTATCTTGAAGGTTCGGATCAACATCGCGGCTGGTTCCAGTCTAGCTTACTAACAGCCTCAGCCATCTCTGGGCAGGCACCATATAAAGCCTTGCTAACTCATGGTTTTGTGGTGGATGGTCATGGAAAAAAAATGAGTAAGTCTAAAGGGAATGTGATTGCACCACAAAAGATAATGGATCAGTATGGTGCAGATATTCTAAGATTTTGGGTGGCAATGACTGATTTTTCAGGTGAATTAAATATTTCCGATGAGATTATTAAGAGGTCTGCTGACGGGTATCGAAGGCTAAGAAATACATTAAGATTTTTATGTGCAAATATTTCTGACTTTGATACATCTTCCATGATGGTTGAAGAATCCAATCTATTATTATTGGATAAATATGCCCTCCTTAAAACTCAAGAACTGCAAAAAGAAATAGCTCAGTTGTATGAAAGTTATGACTTTCACCATCTGACAAAAAAATTAGTCAGCTTTTGTTCTGAGGACATGGGAGGATTTTATTTAGATATTATTAAAGACCGACTCTATACTATGCCCGAGAAATCTCCAGAGCGACGTTCGGCACAAACTGCTTTATATCACATCACTCATGCATTAACACGAATGATCGCTCCAATTTTAAGTTTTACTGCTGAGGAATTGTGGCAGACCATTACTAATGATCAAAATATTTTCAAAGAATCATGGTATGAATTTGCATCAACCTCATTACATCAAGCAGAACTTCAGTTTTTGCAAGAGATTGAAAAAATTAGACCGATTGTGAATAAGAGTATCGAAGCTGAAAGGGAAAAGGGATTAGTCGGCTCAGCGTTGGAATGTGATATTGAATTAGCATGTGAGCCAGAAACTTTCAAAATTCTTAAACCTTATGAATCAGAGCTTCATTATATTTTTATTGTATCAAATGTGAGTTTGATTGAAGAGCAAAATGGACTCGCTGTTAATGTTAAAAAAATTGCATATGATAAATGTGACAGATGTTGGCATTATGAATCCTCTGTAGGAACTCATCAAGAGCATCCCTCAATCTGTGAGCGTTGTATTTCAAATCTTTTCGGCGATGGAGAAAAAAGAAAGTATGCATAAGTTTCTTGTCGGCTTATGCATCATTGTTGTCGATCAGCTTTCTAAGAATTGGGTTGAAAAAAATATTCCGTTTACTGAATATTTGGAAATTAATAATTTTTTTAAAATTGTTCACTTCCAAAACACAGGCGCTGCATTTAGCTTTTTAGATAGTGCATCTGGTTGGCAAAATAATTTTTTTATTTTTTTGACTCTAGCGATCTTAATTTATTTATTTTATTTATACAGACAAAACACATCTAGCCCATACGGGTCAATATCGATTATGATGATTATTAGCGGTGCTATTGGAAATTTAATTGATAGACTATCAAATGGACATGTGACAGATTTTATTTATGTGCATATAAATGATTATTACTGGCCAGCATTTAATGTGGCAGATTCCGTAATTACAATTGGAGCAATCATATATTTCTTGGGTTTATTAAAAGGAAAAATTAAATGACATTAAAAATAGGAAAAATTCCTTTTTAATACTGAAAAAATTGTAGCTATAATATCGCGATTATTTATATTCATATTATGCAAAAAATAGCCTTTTTAATATTAGTTATTCTTTTTTTATTTAGCAATGTCGTCAAGGCGGACGAGGGTTTATCCTTAAGAGAGATCTATGTCATCACAGATGTTGTAACTCCCGGCGAGATAACATCTGGTGAGAGCGTGAGCTCATCGAAAATTAATCAGCAATTCAAGCAGGATACCTCGTCACTTCTAGAGTATTTCACTGGGATTGATAATGCTGCGAATGGATCAGTATCTTCAATTCCATATATGCATGGATTAAATGATGACAGAATTAGAATCAGTGTGGATGGTGTGGACCTTAATTCTGCTTGTACATCTCACACCGATACTGATCTATCCTTTATCGATATCAATGACGTCGATTACATCAAAGTATTTGCCGGGATCACACCTGTTAGCATGGGGGGCGATAGTATTGCCGGAAGTATAAAAATAAAAACGAAAAATCCTACCTTCAGCCAAGATGATCAGTTAATTTATTCGACAAAGCTTAAAAGTTTTTATAAAAGCAATAATGACGAACAAGGGGTTCATTTCAAATCATCTGTGGCGTCTAGTAATGCATACTTGAAATATTCTGGAAGTTATTCCCAGTCAAATAATTATTCCAGTGCAAATGATTTTAAAGGAGCCAATTACGGAGGCACATCAGATAAAAGTGGAATTAGAGATGATGAAATTGCCTCTAGTGGTTATCGAATCGAGAACCATCAGCTAAGCTATGGTTATCAAATAAATAATCATTTACTTGAAATTAAATTTGATTATCAATCGACTCCATACCAGGGTTTTATGAACCAGAGGATGGATGTGGTTGGTCAACACAGCCATAAGATTCAACTTAAAGATACGATCTCTTTTTCTTGGGGGAAGCTTGAACTTCAGGCCTATCACCATCAGGTGGAAACCAAGATGAATTTTGGAAAAAATAAAAACTTTAATTATTCTGGCACCCCAGGAATGTCCATGACCCACCACGGGTATACCTCGGGATTCAATGCAACGGCAGATATTTATCTGAATGATAAAAGTACACTTCGATCTGGATTGGAAACTCAGTTTTATGAGGTGGATGATAGCTGGGATCCAACGGGAGGCATGATGTCTCCAAACGTCATGAAAAATATCAATGACGGGAAGAGAGATAGATATAGTATCTTTACAGAATTAGACCGCCAATGGTCCAAAGAGTGGTTTACCCAAACAGGGGTCAGACTTACCCGGGTGGAGATGGATACCAGCGATGTTCAAGGATACAACAACATGGGCTATCTAGCAGATGCAAATAGCTTTAATGCTTTAAATCATAAAAAAGATGACCATCATCTGGATTTATCTCTATCTGCGGCGTACTCACCTAATCTCAACCAAACACATGAGTTTGGTTATTCCATGAAGAATAGATCACCGACCTTACAAGAAAGGTACCTATGGTCTAATAATGCGATGGCGGCTTCCATGGCGAATTGGTTTGGAGATGGTAATGGATATGTGGGTGATGTTAATTTGGATCAGGAGACTGCCCATACCTTTGCTTATGCCGCTGTATTCCATGATGCTGATAAACAATTATGGAATGTTAATTTTAAACCTTTTTTAACCTACATCGATGACTATATTGATGCCGTTTCCTATACCTCTAGGACAGATGATTTTCGTACTCTAACCCTTGGTAATCAAAATGCACGACTATGGGGATTTGATGTGAAGGCTTCTCAATATTTAGGGAATATTTCTAAGCTTGGAGATTTTTATTTTGACTCGAAATTAAGTCATGTCAAAGGTATTAATACCGATGCGAATGATGATCTCTATCATGTGATGCCAACTAATTTAAAATTGATCTTTAGCCAAAAAATTAATCATTGGAATAACGGACTCCATATTCAACTGGTGGATAACAAGAAAAACGTCAATGATATCCGACAGGAAATGGAAACTAGTGGTTATGCACTAGTTGACTTGAAATCTACTTACCAAAAAGAAAATCTACAACTAAATCTGGGTATCTATAATTTATTTGACCGAGATTACGATCATCCTTTAGGTGGCGTTTATATGGGCCAGGGAAAAACTATGAATACCTCTGGCATGGGATTAACATATGCTAATGCTGTCAATGTCCCTGGTATGGGAAGGTCTATCTTCACATCCGTTGAATATTCTTTCTAGTCAATTAAAAATTTGAAATAATTAATTTCATCACCATATAAGAAATATGAACAATTCTTATATGGAAAATGAAAGATGAGATTTGATAAATTAACCACTAAATTTCAACAGGCAATTGCTGAGGCTCAATCCTTAGCAAATTTGGCTAATCATACCCAGATTGAGCCAGCACATGTTTTAAAGGCAATGATTTCATCTTCAAATAATGATGATATTCAGGATTATCTCCGTTTGTCAGGAATGAAAAATACTGCCTTTGATGCAATTGAACAGTTAATTACAAATTTTCCACAATCGCAATCCAATGATAATGAACCAGCTATTTCGAGACAATTAAATTCACTCTTTAATTGGGTTGAAAAAAAAGCTTTTGAATTGAAAGACGATTATATTTCAGCGGATTTATTTCTTTTAAGTCTTGAGACAGATAAAAGTGGTCTCAAAGAAACCTTAATTGACCACGGAATAAATTTTAATAAATTAAAGGAGATTGTTATGAGCGCAAGAAATGAGGAAAATATCAAAACTCCAGATGCTGAAAGTCATCGTCAATCTTTGCAAAAATATACGATTGATCTGACCCAATTGGCAAGAGATGGTAAGTTAGACCCAGTCATTGGTCGAGATGACGAAATCAGAAGAACAATTCAAGTGTTACAACGCCGAAGTAAAAATAACCCAGTCTTAATCGGGGAGCCTGGAGTCGGTAAAACAGCAATTATTGAAGGCCTTGCACAAAGAATAGTTAATCAGGAGGTGCCTGATTCATTAAAGAATAAGCAGGTGCTGTCACTAGACATGGCATCGTTATTGGCGGGAGCAAAGTATAGAGGTGATTTTGAAGAACGACTCAAAGCTGTGTTAAAAGAAATTAATGCAAGCCAGGGAAATATTATCTTATTTATCGATGAAATCCATACCATGGTTGGAGCCGGCAAAACTGAGGGCGCTATGGATGCCGGAAATATGCTTAAACCTGCTCTAGCGAGAGGTGAATTGCATTGTGTTGGAGCAACTACATTGAATGAATATAGATTGTATGTTGAAAAAGACGCTGCATTAGAACGTCGTTTTCAAAAAGTTCTGGTAGATGAGCCTGATGTTGAAGCAACCATTGCTATCTTAAGAGGATTACAAGAAAAGTATGAGTTACATCATAATGTTGAGATTACAGACCCAGCAATTGTAGCTGCCGCTGAATTATCCAATAGATATATCACGGATCGATTTCTTCCGGATAAGGCAATTGATCTCATTGATGAGGCTGCTTCAAGAATAAAAATTGAAATTGATTCAAAACCTGAACAGCTCGACAAATTAGAAAGAAGACTGATTCAACTTAAGATTGAACGAGAGGCTGTAAAGAAAGATAAAGATGCTGCCTCAAAAGAAAGATTTGAGATCATTGAATCTGAAATTAAAAAAATTGAAAAAGAATTTGCGGACTTAGAGGAAATTTGGAAGTCTGAAAAAGCATCCCTAATTGGAGTGAGAGATATAAAAGAGAAATTAGAATCTCTAAAAATTACTATGGAAGAAGAAAAAAGGAAAGGTAATTGGCAGAGGGTGTCTGAAATACAGTATGGCGAAATACCTGAACTTGAAGATCAATTAAAAAAAGCTGATGTAACAACACCAGTGTCACAAAATAAAATGCTGCGGACTGAAGTTGGAGCTGATGAAATTGCTGAGGTTGTTTCACGAGCAACTGGCATTCCAGTTGCAAAAATGATGCAAGGTGAGAAAGAAAAATTAATTAATATGGAGTCTGTTTTGCATCAGCGTGTCGTTGGTCAAGACGAGGCAGTTAAATCAATTTCAAATGCTATTAGACGATCAAGGTCTGGTTTGAGTGATGAAGGAAAGCCGTATGGATCTTTTTTATTTTTAGGACCTACTGGTGTTGGCAAGACTGAGCTTTCAAAATCATTAGCTAGCTTTCTATTTGACAGTGAAGATCATTTAATTCGAATTGATATGTCTGAATTCATGGAAAAACATTCTGTTGCCAGACTTATCGGCGCCCCTCCTGGTTATGTTGGTTATGAAGAGGGTGGCTATCTAACAGAAGCAGTGAGAAGAAAGCCATATAGCGTGATATTGCTTGATGAGATTGAAAAAGCTCATCCCGATGTCTTTAATGTACTTCTTCAAGTTTTAGACGAGGGAAGACTCACGGATGGTAAGGGTAAGACCGTAGATTTTAAAAATACGGTAATCATTATGACTTCTAATTTAGGCTCTGACCTAATTCAGAAAATGACTCAAGACGATTATCAGATAATCAAGATTTCAGTCATGGCGGAGGTAAAAAATTACTTCAAACCTGAATTTATCAATAGAATAGATGATGTTGTCGTATTCCATGGACTAGGTGAAAAGCATTTATGTGATATAACAAAAATCCAATTAGAAAACTTATTGTTAAAGCTTAAAAAAATTGGAATAGAAGCAAAGGTGACAGACAGAGCAATATCCGAAATTGGCAAGGCAGGTTTTGATCCTATTTATGGTGCAAGGCCTCTAAAAAGGGCTATTCAAAATGAAATTGAAAATAAACTTTCAACAGAAATTTTATCTGGTAAATTTTTAGATAAAGATATTTTGGAAATTGATTTTAATAATGGTAGTTTTTTATTTAATAAATTAGATCATGCAAAAGTTTGAAGATATTAAAATAACAACCTCAAGAGGAAGGGGATTTTATGACATTACCTCAGATATTAAGAGCATTGTAGGAAACTCTGCAATTGAGAATGGGTTGTTTACTGCTTATATCAAACATACATCGGCTAGTCTTTTAATTAATGAAAATTATGATCCAGATGTTTTAGTTGACATGGAAACCTTTTTTTCAAAATTAGTACCGGATGGTTCATTGGACTTTATTCATACCATGGAAGGCGCTGATGATATGCCAGCACACATAAGAACGGCATTGACTCAGACACACCTATCAATTCCTATACAAAACAATGTACTTCAAATTGGTCAGTGGCAAGGAATTTTCTTGTATGAGCATCGATTGTCAGCTCACAACCGATCTATCGCCACTCATATTATCGGCGACTGACTAACGCTATTTTTTTGTCCAAGCCAGGGGATTAAATGGTTTGCTATTTTTGCGGAGTTCAAAATATAAACCATTTATACCAAGGCCTCCTGTATTTCCAACTGTAGCAATCACATCACCTTCTTTGACCTCGTCATTAACATTTAGCAAAACGGATTCGTTATAACCATATAGACTCATGTAGCCCTGGCCATGGTCAATGATGATGAGGTTGCCAAAACCTCTTAACCAGTCTGCATAAGCAACTTTTCCATTACCAACTGATTTAACATCTTGACCTTCTTTGCCGGTAATAAAAATCCCTTTCCATACAACGCCTGTATCTTTTCGCTTTGTTCCATATTTGTATTTAATCGACCCTTTCAGGGGAAGATTCAGCTTACCTTTTAACTTACTAAAGTTTCCACCTTGAAAAGGAACAACTTTTTCGGTTGACTTTGTCTTTCTTGACTCTTTTTTTCTAAGTTCTTCCTCTTTTTCTTCTTCTTTAGCTGCTTTTTTGACTAACTCATCAATAATTGATTTTAATTTTTTTTCATCATCAATTAATTTTTTTTTCGCTTGTTCTTTGTTTTTTATCTCTTTGGCGACACTTGCAAGCATCTGTTTTTTTTGATTTTTCTCAGACTCTAACTGTTTTTTTATTTTATTTTTATCCTTTTTTTGGCGGTCAATCTTGGCTATAGTTTTATTGATGATTTCTTTAGTATCAATTAATTTTTTTTTGTCTATCTGTAATTGGGTTATTAATTCAAATTGTGCATTAGTAAAGTAGGACTTTAATTTTTGTTCTCGCAAGATTTCGCTGGGATTGTCTCCATCAATAATTGATTTTAAGTAAGAAGAATCCCCCTTTTTATGAATGTCTAAAAAAAAGGCTGAAAGATAAACCATTTTTTTTTCAATTTCCTGCTCTAATTTTTTTTGATCTAGATTGAGTTGTTCTAATTTTTTTTGATTTTGTTTTGATTTCTTATTGATGCTATGGATTTCTTTTCGCGTTTTACTTATTTTCTTATCTTGTTGTTTTAACTCATTGTCAATGTTCTTCTTCTTATCCTTATTTTTCTTGATTTCTTTATCTATATCCTTGATTTGCTGCTTAACACTATCTAAGTTTTTCGCACTTTCGTCCATACCACTGAAAGCAGATGTAAAATTTAACAGAAGACAAAGAGTAATAACAATTATTTTCATTAAAAGGTGACTAAATTTTTTCCTGTCATTTCTCTTGGGGCCTCTAAATCCATCATGGCAAGTATAGTTGGGGCAATATCCGACAAGCTGCCATTATCGGAAATTTTTGATACTTTCTCATCCATGACAATGAATGGAACAAGGTTGGTTGTATGTTGTGTGTGGGCTTGGTTATTTTCAACGTCAAGCATCAATTCAGCATTTCCATGATCAGCAGTAATTATTAGTGAGCCGGATATATTTTTTGTAGCTGAAATAATGTCACCAATACATTTATCCATAGCTTCAACAGCTTTTTTTGCTGCTTCCATATTGCCTGTATGACCTACCATGTCTCCATTGGCAAAATTACAAATAATGACATCATATTTTTTTGAATTAATAGATTCAATCAGCTTTTCAGAAACCTCATAAACGCTCATTTCAGGTTTTAAATCATAAGTTCTAACATCAGGAGATGGAATGAGTATCCGATCCTCATTATTAAATTTTGCTTCTTCCCCGCCGTTAAAAAAGAATGTTACATGAGGATATTTTTCTGTTTCAGCAATTCGAAGCTGAGTTAACCCCTTGTCGGCTAAAAACGAGCCTAAAGTATTAGATAATTTTTCTGGGGGAAATAATACTTGAATATCTTCAAATGACTGGTCATAGCGCGTCATGGTTATATAGTTGAGATTGGTTAATTTTGTTGATCTTTCAAATTCTGTAAAACTTTTATCTTTAAAAGCACGCGATAATTCTCTTCCGCGATCCGACCGAAAATTAAGAAAGATCACCATATCATTTTCTTTAATTATGCTTTCTGAATTTATTAAAGAAGGCAAGATAAACTCATCAGTTTCCCCTCTCTGATAAGAAGCATTTAGAGCTTCAACGCTATTTTGATAAACATGGTCAGTTTTTCCTTCTGTGAGCATATCATAGGCTAACTTAACTCTATCCCACCTGTTATCTCTATCCATAGCATAGAATCTGCCAGTAATAGATCCAATGGTGCCGTAACTGTTGGATGATATCCATGCGTCTAATTTATTAAGATATTTTGCGGCACTTTTTGGTGGAGTATCCCGCCCATCTAAGAAAGCATGAATGAAGGTATTTTTAATAGCATTGTCTTTTGCAATCTGAAGGAAAGATTCAAAGTGATCATAATGGCTGTGCACGCCACCATCAGAAAGTAAACCTAGAAAATGTAATCTACCTTGATTTTTCTTTAGTTGGTCGAAACTATTTTTGAGTACCTCATTATTTTGCACCTCATTATTTTTTAATGAGTTATTTATTTTTTGAATGTCCTGATAGACTACACGACCAGCTCCAATATTAATGTGTCCAACCTCGGAATTTCCCATTTGACCCTCTGGTAAACCAACATGATTTTCTGAAGCATTTATAAGGCTGTGTGGATAATGGGATTTAAGATAATCAATATTTGGAGTTTTTGCGTGAGAAATGGCATTATGGTCATTGTTTGAAGAGTGACCAAAGCCATCAAGAATTAATAAAGTGATTGTTTTTTTTGACATGTTTTGAATTATATCATTTGCAAAATCGACTATATATAATGAAAGATTAGTTTTTCAATAAAGTATTGAATTTTTAAAAAAAAGACCCATATAGATTATATGAAAGTAATAATGTACACGAGCAATTTTTGTCCTTACTGCACTCATGCTGAGAAATTACTCAATAAAAAAGGATTGAATAATATCAATAAAATTTTTATTGATAAATCTCAAGATGATCTATTGCAAATGATAGAAATAACAGGGAGGAGAACTGTTCCTCAGATCTTTATTAATGATCAACATATTGGTGGATTTGATGACTTACGGAAATTTGACCAATCGGGCGAATTGGATAAAGTGATTTCTAATTCAACTATTTAAGACTATGTTTTACATTTTTAAAAGTGTAAAATCACCCTTTAGAAATTTAAGTTGGAATAAATATGGCTGAAGATAAAAAAAAGAAGGTAACTAAAACAAAAAAAAGTGATGCAAAAGGTGTTGACCCATCTCAGGCTCAGCAACCTGGATTTGCAATTGAAAAATTATATTTAAAAGATGCGTCGGTTGAAGTGCCTAATGCGCCTGAGATTTTTACGAATCGTGAGGCGCCTAAAATTGGTATTGAATTGAATAATACAGCCAAACCATTAGCGGATGGTTTTTATGATGTTTCATTGCAAGTCACGGTTACTTCTAAGCAAGATGATAAAGTAGCTTTTCTTGTTGAAGTGACTCAATCTGGCATTTTTCAAATTAATAATATTCCAGAAGAGGGCCTAGAAATGGTTCTTGCAATTACATGTCCAAACATTCTCTTTCCTTACGCTAGAGAAGCGGTATCAGACATGGTAACGAAATCAGGATTTCAGCCAGTTCTCTTGAACCCCATAAACTTTGAAAATTTATACCTCCAGCAAAAACAACAACAAGCTCAAGAGCAAAAAAAGAATGATTAAAAAACAAAAGTGGTTTCCACTTTTGTTTTTTTGTTTCATAAGTTCTTTTGCTTATGCAGATTTTATGTCAGTTAATGCTGATCAAGCATTTCTTCATGAAGCTCCATCAGGTTCTACAAAAAAAGTATACATTGTTACAAAAGGTTATCCTCTTGAGGTAATCGTGAGCCTAAAAGAATGGAAAAAAGTAAAGGATCATGAGGGATTAATCAATTGGATCAAAACTAGTGATTTGTCATCTAAAAGAACTGTCTTAAATTTAAAGAATAATAATTCAATATATCTAGAACCTTCCTCTT
>Ga0255773_10004412_pt1 | contig 11939 bp, 23 predicted proteins | sample 011ome_17_FD_179971 | JGI IMG/M metagenome (GOLD analysis project Ga0255773, IMG submission 179971) | Coastal salt marsh microbial communities from the Groves Creek Marsh, Skidaway Island, Georgia - 011502XT metaG (version 2) | ecosystem: Environmental > Aquatic > Marine > Intertidal zone >...
TTTTTTCCCAACCTACTACAATTATATCATTATAATCTCTGCTCATAATAGTTTCCTAGAATCCTGTTTCCGACAGTTTTGGTTTTTACACTCTAGTATAGTACATTACTATTGATCGGGAGTCAATAGTAAAATCTACTCCCATTCTGTTCCTAACCATTCGATGCCGAAAGTATTCTCTAAAGATGATTCGATAAACTGGGCAATGTCATCAAGAGCATTGCCCCCTCCGTCATCAGAACCATCAATGAGTTCTTTAGATTCAGCCATCATTTGACCATGAATTCTTTTCATTTCTTCAATGTAAGATTTTGCTTCTTCGTCTGTCATCAAATATACTCCTTTATTTTTTTGTTTTTAATAGTCTACATCCTTGTTTTTGTGCTGTGACTCTCTATAAATTAACACAACAGGGATTGGGGGTCAACACAAAACATCCTTACATAAGAAAAAAGTTATGTAACCAACAGGAGATATCCTTACATACTACTTAGAAATAGACAAAAATAAAGAGCAGACTTTACTTAGTTTTTTTACTTTTTTTTGAATACACAAAAAAAAAGGTGTAACTATATTTGTAATTTTAAAGGGAATGAAAACGAATGACTAATGGCTTATGGATAATAACAGAATTTTTAATCGCTAGTTTAGGGGTATCAACAACACTACTATCTATATACGCATCTTATAAATTTTATAAAGTAAACCCAAAAAAGAACCCTCTTTCTAGACCTATTTCTTACACTTTGATAGGAGAAGGCGTGTTCGGGTTTTTTACTACAATATTTGCGGTATTAGCTTTATTTGGACAATATCAATTTATGCCAGAGTTTTATGCGTCTTTTTTAAGGGTATTTATGTTCTCTGTGGCTGGATTTACTACATATAAACTGGTTTACGCAATACAAATCATCGAAGACGGTGACAGAAAGAGCTAACAACATGGACAATTTTACTGGCTATATGGACTATGGCATTATGGGAATGACAATCTTAGTCCTTCTTTATGCCGTATCTACCCTTTGGAAATATTTAAGAGAATTAAACGGGTCTTACAGAAAAGATATCTCTGATTTTTCTACAAAACACGACAATCTAGTAAAGGAAATGGATAAACGCCAAGGAGAAAGAGATGGCAGGCAAGACGTGCGAGATGAAAAGCTTAATGATGTGCTCCGAGACCTCTCTTTCGAAATAGGCAAAAACAAAAATTAATTTAAAAATAAAGTCCACAAGACTATTGCCCAAAAGATAACGCCACCGACCAGACCTATGAAACAGCCCGTAAAAAAATAATCATGATTAGGCATTGCACTCTTCGCAGAAATCTTCATCTACCGAGATCTGAATTCTCCTGATTTTAAAACTATGCCATCCTCACGACACTTGGCTAAGGCTTTGACCCGTTTCTTCTGTTCGGGGGTCAGTGACTTTAGGCAGTCAGCAATACGAGGTGATCGATATTCAGAAACACTATTACCGACAAGTCCGTCTGCTTCAGAATAATCTTCGTATAGCTCAACCGAATGCTCATTCCCTCCTAGCTGGAAAATATACCTATATCTAATAGCGTACGGGGCGAATGCGTGTTGCGTGATTCCGCTTGTGTTTCTTTTCATCTCGTTATCTATCAATCCCTGATAGTTTAAGCCCCCCGGAGGGGGCTGTCTTAGTTATTTAGATTCCCGCACCACGATGTCGTAAAACGGGCTTTTCAGCTGGTCCGCAAATCGGACACAAGCTTCTTTGGCCTTAAACCCACCAACTGAGTAGAACGTGGCCAGCTTCTTTTCATTAGGTCCGTCAATTTCCCATATTTCGTAGTGTTTAGTAATGTTCATCTTCCGTTCCTTTCTGGGCTGTGGCCCTTGTTTCTATTAATAGAATACCACTGCCCAAATATATTGAAAGAAAAAAAATCACTTTTTTTCATTTTTTTTGTTGCATTTCTGAGAATGTAGTTTATCATAATTGAGAATAAGGAACGAGAACCATGACCAAATTTTCTCATATTTTAGAAATTCACCCCAAACTTCTTATTTGAACCCTTAGGAAGTCGGAATGGTTTATTTAAAGGCTTATTTTCGTTCTTTTTTGCTTTAATTTTGTCTGAAAAGTCTAATTCAAGTTGATTCATTATAATCTTTCTGTTTAATTATTTGGGTATAACCGCATATTTCTTTACAGTTAACTACGTAGTCCTTGTAGTTACCCCCGTGTCCAATTGTTATATGACATCTCTTACCGCATAAAGAAATAAAGTTCTCAGGGTCGGCCGCCAATTCCGGGGCGTACTGAATAGGCACAAGATGGTGGACATGTATCTTATTTGGCCTGCCACAGAAAGCGCAGTTGGGATTTGCCTTCCTGTATTGATCCATTGCCTTTTTGGTTTTATAAGCGTTTCTTGGATTGTTTAGGCAATATACTGCCTGCCGGAAAAAGAAGTTCTTCATGTCTAACTTTACACATATTATTTGGCAGTTACCCTATTTCCACAGTTTTTTTAAACCACCAAGGAATTTCAGCGTTTTTCCATGTGGCTATGTCGGCCTTCTCTTGATTGTAATAGTTTCTGTATGCACTGATAGAGTCACCCTCTACCTTGCAATCGTCTGGCATACACTGTGGAGGCTCAGTAAAGTCACCGTCAGGTACTTGGCTGTTAAAGAAGTTGGCCTCAGTCCACTTTAGAAAACCATAAATAAAAGGCAACGGTTTGTCTGGATAACGTTTGTGTTTTTCATGACAAATTGCGATAGCGTGGTCGAGCAACCATTGCATATTAGGTTTGCTCTGGCGAACCCAGATGGACGAGGGGTGATTCCAGTGAGAGTACTTGCGTGGTGTACCCTTCTGCGTTTTGGGAGTCGTGGGCAGGGCTAGGATATCCTCGCTAAAGCAGTTAGTCAGCATTTGCGCCGACTCTAAGGACATCTTGACGACGTGTTTGTCGCAAAGGCTGTAGGCTGAAATCTCAGGTGATTTGTTGGTATAGAATATGTTCATGCCACAAAAGTACCACGTGCCGTCCACAAAATCAAGACATTTTTCAAATATTCTTTTTGACCCAATGATCGATTTTTTTTCCGACAGTTCCAGTCCACCCTGAGATACGCATTTTACCCTTTAAATCCTCAATAAAAACCTTGAAGTTATCCCCTTCGAAGTAGTACCCATCGAAGTGGCTGTAGTAGAGTATCGCCTTTTCTCCGCAGAGAACCTTATTATTTGCAATTATTTGTAAAAGCCCAGTTTTTTCGTTATATTTGAAGTCTAACATTTTTCCTCTTAAAAAAAAGTTGGGAGGTGCCGAGCAGGAGAGAACTCGACACCTCCCTCTTATAGCTAGCAAGGAGAGAAACTAGCCATAAGATTTATCCAACCACCCACTTTGAAACTTTATTTGTCCACTTATCCACGGTCATCCTACGTTGGGCGCAAGTAACTCTGGGTTCTCAAAGATGTTGCCGATAACCTCGCTCTGACTAGAGGCAAACTTTTCGGAAAGGTTCCAGCCCACATTGTTTACTTCGTTTATAAACATCCACTGGTATTCGTTCCAGCCAACAAGTCCGTGCATAGGAGAATACATACTCCACTCTTGGGCTTCTTGCGATTGCCAAAGGATATCCCCCTCATAGATTTCTTTGCCATTTTTATCTAGGAGGCCAGTGAATTGAGTAAGCACCGCCCCCTCTGTAGACGATAAGGTATACACACCAGCTTCTACATGCATACAACGATGTCCGCAACGAGAGCCATCTGCGTCAGCCGCCTTCCATTGCTGTGCGCCTGACAGCCAAATGCGGAACTTAATGGGACGCCCAGCAAGGAGAGGGACCATTTTAGTTCACCACCCACTTTGACACCTTATTTGTCCACTTATCCACGGTCATCCCAAGTTCTTCGGCAATGTGTGCGATGTTCTCACAGGTCAAACCGACGATCCCCAGATTCTTTTGAATCGCACCAGTGGTCCTATTTCGACCACGATAGCGTTCGATCTTGAGTTTTGTCTGATGATCGTGGCTGAAGTCATCTTCAGTATTCGGCCCTGTTGAAGAAGCTACGTTATCGTAAGCATTTCGGAACTTCTCGACAAACTCTTTTTCAGCAAATTTGCATTTGACAGGATCGTATTCATAAATCTCACTGTAAAGATCATCCCATGTCAGATCGTCAATGTTATATCCCCACTCGTTCAGATATTCCTCGATCTCTGATTCGATACTGTTTTCATCCCATTCAGTATTCGACTCATAGTACGATTTTTTCAGTTCTTTTGGATTTTCGGTAATTTCCTTCACCACCTCGTATTTGCATACACGCAGTTTTTGGAATTCACAATCAGACGGAACCGACACGGCATCTTTGGGGTTGAATTTAACGAGAATAACTCGACCGTTCGACCCTGCCCAACTCTTTGCGTAGTCAAATGACCCGATATGCAAGCCATTAGAGCAACCACGATCACGATCCCCATCTACAGACCCACGGTCCACTTCAATGGTAGCCCCAATCGCATTGAGGATTTTGCCATTAACATCCGTAGTACCCTGCAACACGATGGTCTGGGTGTTGCCAGAGAGGGACCACAGTTGCGAATCTACCCCACGATATCCGTAGACATATCCGTTTTCATCAATCGGGAGTCCCTTGTAAGAGAGGAAGTCATACAACTCTTCTCTGGACTTTGAATTCGGATTCTGCATCAGAAGCTCGATATGCTTCGTCCACGGAGTAATATCTTTCAACCCCTCGGAGATCATACCGACCAAAGTTTTTGCGACAGTCATGTTAACCTTGTGACCTTTGTACATCACATCGTTTCCATTGACAGTTACTTCATCAGAAGCGTTTTCGATAGAGTGCTTAATGTCCATCATGCGAATTGCTTCTTCATAGTTTTCTTCCAGTACCGCCTTGCGAATCTTGTGGAAGTTTGGATGCCCATGAGTGACCTGTCTTGGCACTCCAGAATCATCAATCAGAGTTACAGTGGATTTGTTTAGTATTGATTTCATTATTATACGATCTCCTTAGCTTTGGGTTCTTTAGTTTTCATGTACGATACAATATCATCAATCTGATCTTGAGTCAAGTTTTTAAATCCACGGTCATCCCATCTTACGAAATTCTTGAAGAAATAACTCAGCATATAGCACTCATTTTCATAGAATTTTTTGTATTGAAAGATTTTCGAGGACTCCAATTTTTTCTTTATTGTTTCCCTATACGCAGTTACTTTATCGGCCTCGCCAATCGTGTTATAGAATTCCTCTGTATCACTGGGCCTACCGTAATTATTTTTGTAGCCATCTACCAGTTTCACGCTTAACAATTCAGTAAGAATTTTACACAGATTAGGTGTTTCATCCAGCTTCAGATGATCGTGGAAAGGCTTGATTGAGATTTTGCCAGAAATATCCTCAAGCTCGCTTCTCATGAACTGATCTTCAATGAATTTTTTCTGTTTTTTTGACTTGAGGAACTGGTCTGAATTTTTTCGGAAATAGTCCAAAACATTTACCCAAGTACTGTCGAGTTTTTTTACGTCACTTACCCTGACTCCATAGATATCACCCAAGGACTTCAATTCATCAAAAACCTTGCTTAATTTTGATGCACTTAGATCGCCCGCTTTTTTGTCCTCAATTTTGTACCGAAGAATCGGGAAATAATACTTGGTTTCTTTTTGGTCAATTTCATTCTCGCAATCGGACCAATAATTCCCTTCACTTCTCTTAAAAGACTTGACAGCATCAATGTCCAGTTTAAAGAGCTTGACTTTTGCTCTGGAGCCTGTGCCAGTATATGATCTACCACGATGCGTTTTCGTTTTTTCAAACTCGGATGCTTTGAGCAGATGTTTTTTCCAAGTGTCCAAGTGATAGTGAGACTTGAACTCAGAAAACTTCGGATCTTTTTCGTCAATCACGAAGAAGTTCTTGAAACCCTTTTCTTTGTTCATCGTAACGAGTCGCTGATTTATTCCTTGGATCGTTCCTGTATCGTTAATCACGACAGCACTTGTATCCTCAATCATCATTTTGTCTACAACATGACCACCACCCTGATTAACAACATTACCGTTGTAATTTATTCCTTTAACTACCCCTTGTGACCTTGCCACACTCTTTTGACCGATAGGAATAGTTGCAGGAACATTGCCTATTTTCGCACTGGCAACATCGTTCCCTTGGAATTTGAGAGAATCTATTGCAATCCAACCACAATTCTCTTTTACTTCTTTTGTCTTAACGATAAAAAGATCGAAATGTTTTTCTTCACTTAGCATCTTGTTGGCCCTGTCAATCGAATCATTCATAATGTCCGTCAGGGTCGAACGCAAGTACTTAATGGTTTTTTGACTGAATTCAAGTTTCTCTCTGTCTGGGGTGATATCTACATCGCCCAATTCTGCTTTGATTACCAATCCAGCATCCAACATCCTATTAATTTTTTCTGGAAGGTTAGGTATCAGGTTTTTGTCCACCTTGTAAGGAACATCGCCCATGATTACATAACAGTCATTGCTCTTGTACCAATGAGTCCGTTCCGTTTTTACGAAATAATAATTGTCGCCTTCCATCAGCTTTTCGGGATGCTCGAAGTCGAAATCCTCGCATTTAATGTCGGGTTTTACCCTCATGTGTTTTGCGAGATGTTTGACTTTACTTACGAAAGTACCAATATCCTTGTCGGCAATAGGAACGCAGATCTCTACGCCAGTCCTGTCACCGTCCTGCATTGGCGTTTCAGAAACGATAACGGCAAACACCTTGTTATCGCTACCCACCTGCAATGAATAAACTGATTTTTTGCCACTGTTAAATGATGTTACGATCATGCTGTCGGTATACGCACGAAATGCCATGTTGCCAATACCGAAACATCCGATGCCGACATTGGATTCACGCTTACTGGAATCGCCCAGATGAATGTACATATTCTTCATTTCATCAAAGGTAATACCCTTACCGAAATCTCGCACCGAAAAATTGGGAGAGATATGAGTGGGTGGAGTGATCTGGATTGGATCCGAAATGCCCGCTTCCGCATGAGCGTCGGTAGCATTACATACATACTCACGAACTACTGCAAGCGGTTTATCTGAATAAAGTTTATCAGAAAGAATATAGGCAATATGCCCAACATCTTTCGCTTTGATTGTCTGCACGATCTTCTGATCGCCATCTACTCCTTGGACTTCTTTTCTGTTTGTACTTAGTTGCATTTTTTCTCCTTATGATTAATGCTTCTTTAGCTTACCCCTATATATTACCACACACGGGACTAGTGGTCAATACCTTTTTTAAAAAAACTTTGGCTCTTCGGGTAGGGCTCGAACCTACAACATTCTGGTTAACAGCCAGACGCTCTACCATTGAGCTACCGAAGAATTATTTTTCGTCTTTTCTATTGACATGCTCTTTTTCTATATATATGTTGGCAATAGGACAAATATGAAACAACTCGGAATCTTTTACAAACTTACCTACAGAAGCGGATCTTTTCCATATGATTTCTCCATCACAATTTATGGTCGTCGCACAGTATGCCATTTCAGGAATAATTTCCCCCTTTTGAAGGCTTCGAAAACCCTCGGGAATTATCACATCAATCTTATTTGCTTCTACTCTTTTTGGGCAGTCCATTGTATTTGTAAGTTACACTAAAATCAAGCATTTTTTACATATATTTGGCCATGGCATACCCGATCAGGTATAACGTTTTTAAAAACATTAGGGTTTTTCATTTCGGTATACCCGAAAAGGTATATTTGGCGGGGACGACGGGACTCGAACCCGCAACACCCAGATCGACAGTCTGGTACTCTAACCAATTGAGCTACGCCCCCGGGTAACCCACAAAATTATATAACAAAACCAGAACTCCTGCAATAAAAAAGTGTAACTATATTTGCAATGCCCATACCATCTCCATCAGGAAAAGAAACCAAGTCAGACTTCATCAGCCGATGCATGGGCGATGACGTCATGAACAAGGAGTTCCCAAAGAATACACAAAGATACGCGGTCTGTCAAACAAAATGGAAAGATAAAAAATCCAAAGCTTCAATCGTTATCTCTACTTCAACTAACGAAATTATTTTCGAGAATTAAAATGTCCATGCTAGTCACAGCAAAAATTCTTAGTTTTTTACTAAATATTCTGAGGGTTGGCCAATTCATCTTGTCTAAACTTTCAATATTTGGGCGGAACAGAGGAATCAAGAAGAAATACAAGGACGCCGAAGACAAGGTTGAGGATGGAAAGGTTGATGACATAAATGAAATACTTCGTTAGTTTATTTGTAATATTAATGATTTCCTCAGGTTGTTGTGTCCTCCGCGTTTCAGATCTAACTCCGTTTCCCCCGGCGCCGAAACTTAAGGTGCACGAATCAGATCCTGTTATAAGTTACGATAAAAAAACAAAAAGTTATGTCGTGACTGACGTCATGATCGATCATGCTGTCAAAAACCGTCTTTATTTGGAAGAAATTGAGAAATGGCGCAAATTTAACGCGATCCCTTAACCGTTAAACATCACTCTTATTTTCCGCCAGACCCTCCCAAACATGCTCGGGCATTCGAACTTCTATCCACCCCCCTAAAGCTAAGATGTCTAACCCCTCTAATTCTATCTCTTTTCCATTTACTTTGCAAGACTGAAAATCAAAATTCTTTAACTTGCAGTACCTTATTTGGAATACATACTTTCGTTGCCGTCTCTTTATTTCGAGCACAGGGTCTGAATCATCATCCTGATCCAGAGGAAGGTGTAGCTCAACTCCTAATTGTTTCATCCAACATATCATTTTTTTTCGTTAAGTTATGGTAGGGGCAATGGGGTTCGAACCCATGACCTTCGCTTTATAAGAACGATGCTCTAACCGACTGAGCTATGCCCCCATGTGGGACAGTCGGCAATAAGCGATACTCTCAGGCTCATAAACGAAAGACTAGCTATAAACATATTATTTGAACGAGGGCCAAAAGTCAAGCCCAATTTACCAAGTTTCTTCAACCGAAAAATTCGAGTCAATTGCATAATCAAAGCTTTTTATTTTGTGCTTTATGTTCGGCTTAAGTTGTGTTAAAATTTCCATTAGTTGTGATAGGGCGATTGATGTGTCGATGAACTGGCCACCACGGCAATAAACTGAAACACAGACTCCCGATTTGCACTTCCTTATATTTGCGTTTTTTAGAATTTGCGGGTCGAAAATCTTGTTTTTATTTGCTTCAATTAGATTTCTCACCTCCGACTCTTCCATATCAGATATGATCAGAGATACTCCAGATTTTTTGTTTATTTGCATTTTTTTACTTAGGGATCTGTGGACATTTCTCCGCAATCAATGACATAAGGTTTATTTCCAATCCACCCAATATTCTCATCGTGTAGATCATAGTAATCAAAAGGTTTTTCAATATATTTGCAAAACAGGCCAACCACATAGCAGACTTCTCTGTAGAATTTTTTGAATTTTTTCTCGTTTATGTTCGCGACCTGTGTTTTAAAAAACCAGACCTTGTTCCACCCTACTGAGAACTCATTCCAATTCGCATCTCTCTTGGGTATTTTGATCATCATGCATTCTACTTCGCCATTTACTTTTGGGGATAAACCTTCTTCTCCAGCTTTTTTCTGAATATTGTAGGCATACTCCGCACTGTATCTGGTTGAGTAGGCTTTTATACCATGTCTTTTGTTTATTTGCACAAAGCAGGATTCGACCCCAGATTTGAAACTAATCACTTTATTTGTGACTTTTATATTTACCAGCTTGTGCCCACAACTTTCTATTTTTTTTCGTTGTTTTTGGGGCAGAATTTGACTAGATAGTTTATATATTTTCATTATTTCAACATTGATTTTACTTGTTCTCTGTCATCTTCAGTATAACCGAAACGAGTGATTTCCCAAACTATTGTGGCTAAAATAATCATGTCCACCTTTTCTTGACACTCTTCAATTATTTCTTGTTTTGGGACATTTACAAAATACTTCTCGTAGCAATAGTTATTTACCATAAGATAGCTATTCGAGTCAATATAAATCGGAACCTCAAGCCAACTTTTTAAAGAATGCCCCAAAGATACATATTCTTCCGGCCCATCTATCTCTTCATTGTATTGACCTCCGCCTAATACATTAGTATAATCAATAAGGTTATTAATAAAAGCTGTACCCTCATCGAAAGTGATGTAAATATTTTGTTCATTTGGAATCGGGGCTATGTCATCCGCATCATCGAAAAAATCCCAAATGTCACTAAGTTCATCCATATCTCCCCTCTCAGCGAAAAGACGGGATATTTCCTCTATTTGCTCGGTACTACAATCGGAGATCAGTTGTTTGAGATTTTTCTTCAATTTCTGCATTTTCATTTTTTACTTCCTTTTACCTTTTTTTAATGTGTCTACATACTACCATGTAGGTGATACCAAGTCAATACCTTTTTACCACGAACTCCATTTTCAAATTTTTTTCAATTTTTTTCAATAGTTCGGCAGAATGATATTCCTCATCTACATTATCTATTTGCATATGGGACTGCCAGTTATTTGGATTGATATCGGCTCCCTCGATGAGGTTTTTCAGATCCACTGAATTGTATTGGCCGTATGATTTACTTGAACCATCTCCAGCCCAACGTGTCCATTTGGAACAGAGTATAGTCTCAATCGCAAAAGGACTGAATCCAGATCGGGCCAAATATTTGGCGCAATTTCTCCATCCTGATTCTGTATATGCATCATACGAGTATGCTGTCTCGCAATGCTCCGCTATCTTTACCGCTAATGTATTTGATGTTTTCATAATGACTATATACTACCATTTCACTGATTCAGAGTCAACCCCGTTTTTTCCCAAAAACACCACTACATATTGTGGTGTGCGATTTTACCCAATGTTTGCAGTGCTAAAGTCTTTGTTTATTTTGTGTTTTTTTGTATTGGAGCCGTATCCAACCCTATCCAGACCTTATCCCCGACAAGGAGCACCACTATATATGGTATGGGTTTTTTGGTAATTTTTTTTGTTTTTTATTTGATTTTACTATTGACGAAACGTATTATAATACTGTGAAAAGATAGCAAAGATTAGGTATTAGGGCGAAAAATTGTGAAAATCCCTTATATTTCTGCAAAATTGTGAAAAGAGATTACATCCCACCCATCCCATTTTTTTCTCTATTTCTTATCCAATTCTTATCCACTTCTTATCTATCTCTTACTATAGTTACTCTTATAGTTTTACTTATATGTATACTGTATAATCTTGTTACCTATGCAGAAGAAGAAACGTATAATTTTACTGGAGTATATGTTAATTTTAACCGTATCGAAGGGGTTAAAATCGAGAGGTTGATTAGGTATTTTCATGTGGTATAATTTCGTATATTAGTGGTATAAAAACGAACTGAATATGGTAGGTTTTTTATGGTATATTTACCCATGCTATGGTATAATTTATAAATGAACTGGTATAGTTATTTGCAAACAACGGAATATGCCCAAAAAACCCTTACTTTTAGCTCATTTTAACTTAACGAATATAATCATTAGTTTATATATTAATTGCTTTATAAATTACTTATTTATTTCGTATAGTTATTAAACTAATACAGGGCTATATTTTCATCTTCGGTAAGCTCGTATATCTTGCTTCTTACCTTGTCATATATGTCGTACTCATACCCTGTAAGCTCTTGATGCTTGAGAGTGTCCCTGAGATGATTGTCCAACTCAATGAGTATACTTTTGTACTTCGGGCCATTTAGGGCAGAGTCTAACTCTTCGGTTTCTTCTGGTAAATTAAATTCAAGTATCGTTTTCATCGCTTGTCCTTACATACTAGATCGAACACAAACGGCTTCTGATCATCGCAGAAACTATATTTCTCATTTAATATACTAACAC
>Ga0255773_10004413_pt1 | contig 11939 bp, 10 predicted proteins | sample 011ome_17_FD_179971 | JGI IMG/M metagenome (GOLD analysis project Ga0255773, IMG submission 179971) | Coastal salt marsh microbial communities from the Groves Creek Marsh, Skidaway Island, Georgia - 011502XT metaG (version 2) | ecosystem: Environmental > Aquatic > Marine > Intertidal zone >...
CTGAGCCTGCGAAATGTCTCAAGAACGTCGAGGTTCTGCGTGATCACCAGCTTTGTCACTTGGCCTCGTAAAGAGACTATGTAAGGCTCGGCATGACATGCTAAGCTGGGTCAAACCAATTGTACGGGAACCCAGCAACCCCTTGCAAGGTTTCAACATGTGAAGGTTTCCCGAGGCATGCAGGCTCAAAATAAGTGTTCTGGGAGAGTACCGATAGGCTAACCTGCGACTGGCGAGAGCATTCGGTTAGCGAGAAAGGACATCTATGCGTGATCATGAACTGCGCAAGAAAGCTGTAGGCGAGATGCATCTGCGTCGCTGGCCGGTGCTTGAGGTGCCTTGTGTGATCGTCCAATGGGTCTTGATCGTTGACGATGATGAACGCGCAGCAGAGCTTTCTGTGATCGAAGCCAAAGCCAAGTCTGACGATCCGGTTGGCAATCCGGCCTATCGAGCGGGCCGGCTGGGCGAACATGTGAAATTCGTATGGGAGCGGCACAGCGAAGGAACTAGCCTCTCTCTGTTCGCGGCGAATTCTCATGCGCAGGCGTTTCTGGATCCACTATCACATTCCGAACTGGCAGCAGCGCTCGATTGGGTAAGCCAGCTACCGGGTCAGATTGTACGTTGCACGCGCATCTGGGTTGCAGGAAGCGATCAGCATGTCGAAGCAGTTTTACCGAAAGTCGATCTGGAGCGTGCGGAGCTTGTTTCCTGTCATTTGGGCGGCCAGATCCGCATGTGGTCAGACTTTCGTATTCAGGACGATGGCTTCGGGCGTTTGTTGGTTGCCGCCAATGGCGCGGACCCTGCTGACATCACACGCCAGGTCCAGCGCTTGCAGGAACTAGGCAATTATCGCAATCGCGCACTTCTAGGACTTCCAATTGCGCGCGAATGCTGGCCAAAGCTTGATGAAGCCGAGGCGCGTTTGCGCGATCTCGCAGCGCGAATCGATAATCGCGACGAAACCGATGACCAGCTGATGGATATTTTGTCCAAGCTCTCTTTGGAGCTAGCGGCAATTGAAACCTCTATTTCATTCCGGATGGACGCAACCTGCGCATACGCACAATTGGTCAAAGACCGGTTGGTACAAGTCGATCTGCGTCCCATCCCCGGTTATGCTTCGCTGGCGGACTTTACCCAGCGGCGATTTTTCCCCGCGATGAACACGTGCAAAGCCACCACAGCGCGGGTTCGCCAATTGGCTCTTCGCGCTGCGCAATTGGCATCTCTCTTGCGCGCAAGGATCGAGACGCGGATTGAGAACCAGAATGCGCAACTGCTCCACTCGATGGATCAGAGCACGCGGATGCAAGTCAGGCTGCAGCAGTTGGTTGAAGGTTTCTCGGTCGTGGCGCTGAGCTATTACCTGATCGGATTGGTCGGTTATTTGCTTGGTGGCCTGCCGCTTGATCGATACGGCTTGGAGAAGAACTGGGTGCTGGCTGCCCTGGTGATCCCGGTCGTCGCCGGCATCTGGATCGGGATGCGCATGCTACGCAAACGCCTATTCGCAAACCGCGCAAAACACGATTGAGCACTAATTACTTGTCCTGACGCGGGAACTTGTCCAGACTTGTGGACACATGGCGCGTTTTCCTTTCTCAGCGATTGTCGGTCAGAGCGAGATGAAGCTCGCGCTGCTGATTGCTTCGGTCGATCCTACGATCGGCGGCGTAATGGTTTTCGGTGATCGCGGCACGGGCAAATCGACGGCCAGCCGCGCGCTGGCTGCGCTGCTTCCGCCGATGCTGGTGGTGGAGGGATGCCGGTACGGCTGTACACCTGATCAGGCCGGCACTTGCCCCGATCCCTGCACATCGAAGCGCAAAGTAAAACGACCTTTGCCTTTCGTTGATCTGCCCTTGGGTGCGACTGAAGACCGGGTTGTGGGCTCGCTCGACATGGAGAAAGCGCTGCGCAAGGGTGAAAAAGCGTTCGAGCCGGGCCTGCTGGCCAAGGCGCATCGCGGTTTCCTTTATATTGACGAGATCAATCTGCTTGAGGACCATCTCGTTGATCTGCTGCTCGATGTGGCGGCGTCAGGTGAGAATGTGGTCGAGCGCGAAGGGCTGTCCGTGCGCCACCGCGCCAGGTTCGTGTTGATCGGAAGCGGAAACCCGGAAGAAGGCGAATTGCGCCCGCAACTGCTTGATCGCTTCGGACTTTCCGTTGACGTGCGCACGCCCAGCGAAATCGAGGAACGCGTCGAGATCATGCGACGCTGCGGCGCGCAGGAACGCGATCCTGAAGGCTTTGCCAAAGCATGGCAAGCCGAAGACGACAAGATCATCAAGCAGATCGCGCGCGGGCAAAAGCGCGTGCAGACAATAGATGTGCCGGATGATGTGCTCGCCGATGCGGCTCATCTTTGCATGATGGTCGGCGTTGACGGCTTGCGCGGAGAACTAACGTTGATGCGGGCCACCCGCGCTTTTGCTGCGCTGAGCGGCGCGCGCAAGGTCAAACGCGAGCATATGCTTGAAGTTGCCCCATTGGCGCTGCGGCACCGCTTGCGCCGCGATGTGCTCGATGAAACAGGTTCGACAGTTCGCATCGAACGCGCGGTGGCAGAGCTGTTCGGATGACGCGCGGCGCGCCCGCGCCGGAGTCCGATCTCGACCCCTTGGCCGATGCGCTGCTCGCAGTTCGCCTGCTGGCAATCGCTCCTCAAAAGCTTGGCGGAATTTGCTTGCGGGGGGGAGGGCCGGCGCGCGACTTGGTGCTTGGCTATCTGAAAGTTGCATTGCCCGAAACGTCGCCTTCGCGGCGTTTGCCAGCCAATATCGACGATGAAGGCCTGCTCGGCGGTGTGGATATCGCTGCAAGCTTAGCCGAGGGCAGAGCGGTAGAACGCGCTGGATTGCTCAGCAAGGTGCGCGGTGGCGTGGTAGTGGTGCCGATGGCTGAGCGGCTTCGAGAGGCGACCGCCGGGCGATTGGCGCAAACGCTTGATGACAAGGACATCGCGCTGGTGGCGCTTGATGATGGCCGCGAATCCGATGAAGGGCCAGCTGATGCCTTGCTGGATCGGGTGGCGTTCAAGTGCGATTTGTCGCGCGCAGCCTCGTTGGATCATGACAAGATCGTGCCCAAACCGCTTTCGATTAGTCATGTTGCTGAATTGGAAGATGAACAGCTGGCCGCGCTGGCAGCAGTGTCTGTCGCGCTGGGGATCGGTTCTGTGCGTCCACTGCTGTTTGCGCTGACAGCGGCGCGAGCGCATGCTGCGCTCCATCGCCGCAAGAAAGTGCGACATGAAGATTTGAGCGCGGCAGTGTCATTGGTACTAGCCCCGCGCGCAACGCAATTGCCGCAGGAGCAGCTTCAGGAAAGTGAGCCTGCCCCGCCGCCAGATAGAGCCGATGATCCGGGTAACAACGACCGAGAGCAGTCGAGCGAGCTACCGCCTGAAGAAATGCTGATCGAAGCCGCGCTCGCATCGATCCCGCCGGATGTTTTGGCAAAAATCGCAGCGGGCAAATTACGGCGCAGCGCTGGAGGCGGCACAAGCGGCAAACGCAGTATGTCCAAGCTGCGCGGCAAACCGCTGGGCGCACGGCCCGGTATCCCGCGTGGCGGGACACGGTTGGCGCTGATCGACAGCCTGCGTGCAGCAGTACCATGGCAGCCGTTGCGGCGGCATGAACGTGGGGATGACTCCCCAACGGCGCTGTTTGTCGAGAAGGACGACCTGCGGATCCGGCGATTTGAAGAACGCGCGGGCTCTGTCACAATCTTTTGCGTTGATGCATCGGGCTCTGCCGCCGTCGCGCGGCTTGCAGAGGCCAAGGGGGCGGTCGAGCGTATTCTCGCGCAAGCCTATGTCAAACGCAGCGAGGTCGCGCTGATCGCGTTTCGCGGTGGGGGTGCGGAAATGCTGTTGCCGCCAACGCGCTCGCTTACCAGGGCGCGCAGAGCTTTGTCCGAATTGCCAGGAGGTGGCGGAACACCGCTCGCGTCGGGATTACAGCTTGGGCTACAAATGGCTGAAGCAATTTCCTCACGCGGGCGTACGCCGTTCCTCGTGTGCTTGACTGATGGCAGCGCCAATATTGCCGCAGATGGCACACCTGGTCGCGCGCAAGCAAAGGAAGACGCGCACGCAGCTGCACGGGCATTGGCCCTACGCGGCATCGACAGCATCGTGATCGATATTTCACCTCGCCCGCGCGCTGAAGCAGCGGAGCTCGCACAAGCCATGCAGGCGCGTTATCTGCCGCTTCCCATGGCGGATGCGGCCGCGCTTGAGCGTGCGGTCAATGCCGCACAGCCTGGCCCGCAGCTCGTACGATGAGTGCGCTCAACTGGGAGCGTGAGGGACGAAGCTGGCCAAATCGCGAGCATAGCCGTTTCATTTATGCTGACGGTCTGCGTTTCCATGTCCAGCAAATGGGTGAAGGGCCAGTTCTGCTTTTGCTGCATGGGACTGGAGGTTCTACACACAGCTGGCATGCCATCATACCGCGGTTGGCCTCCCACTACACCGTAGTTGCCCCCGACTTGCCTCTACATGGCTTCACTGGCGGCGAACCGGTGAGCAGCAGAGCCAGCCTGGCAGGAATGGTGCGCTCGCTCGCGGCTCTAATCGATACGCTTGATGTAAAGCCGGCTGGACTGGTTGGGCATTCCGCCGGTGCGGCGATCGCGCTCGAATTGGCGCGAACAGGTGTAGTGAACGAGAGTACACCAGTCATTGGGTTCAGCCCTGCACTTACGCCTTTCCCGGGTGCGGCAGCACAGATATTCCCGGGCCTTGCAAGATTGCTGCTGTTCAACCCATTTGTGCCAAAGGTGTTCGCGGGCGTTTCCAGATTTGCCGGTGATCCCAAGCGTTTCCTCCAGCGATCAACTGGCTCTCAGACCGATCCGACGTCGCTGGCGTGCTATGCGAAGCTGTTCGCCAATTCGCACCACGCGCGGGGCGCGCTTGCGATGATGGCGCACTGGGATTTGAACACCTTTTCCAAGGGGTTGTCTGGCATCAGCAACCCAGTGCTTCTGGTGCACGGGTGCAGTGATCAAGCAGTGCCTTTGGGTTCAGTCGAAGGCGCGGCGGCCAAGCTGCCAAATGCGCGATTGGACGTGTGGGAAAATCTAGGGCACCTTGCGCATGAGGAAGCGCCTCAGCGCGCCGCAGCAGTGATCGCGCAATTCGCAGAAGCGCATATCCAGGGAGCGAAATAGGTATGGCCGATAGCTTGTGGGAGCAGTGGCGCGCCTTGGTGGTCCCCAACATGGGGCTGATCGAGATCGGGATGACTTTCTTCCTTGTGATCGGATTTGTGTCTACCAGATCTGGTCGACCGATCGCGAACTCAAGAAAGATCGCGCTGAACGCGAAGCGGCGGAGAAGGACTCATCCTCGGAAAATTAACGGTCCGACCGGGGCATGCGATAGGGCAGCATGAATTGGACAATTCCGGAAGCAAACCGGTCCATATCCAGGCTTTCCTGAACAGCGACAACTTTCTCGCCGTCCAACCGGGACGCAAGCGTTGAACGTGCGTAAAACGGAGTATCTTCCCACGTAGTAAGAATCTTGGCGTCGCCACGATCAGACCGCGTTTTGCGAGTAATCTGCCACACAGAATTTGGAAGCGGGGCAACCATTGGCAGCTCAGTCTCCTGCGGCGTACCGTCCGCGCGAAAACGCAGCGCACTGGCAAACCCGCTGCCGTTGCGGCGTATGCCTTCATAGCAAACAATCGCTTCTTTACCGATGTGAGCCCGCGACCAATGCCAAATGCGAAACCCTTCTTCCAGCGACTCGCTGCCAAAATTGGAATCCAGATAGCCCGCACCGCGCCAATTTATCCCTGGTTCGCGCATGTCGACTTCCACACGCGCGCGCGGCGAGATGCAATGCCAGATATGCTTGGCTTGCGGGTCAAGTGCGAAAGCGGTTGAGTTCAGCATTTGCGGATAGACCCGCACTGTGCCGCGTATCTGCCTGCGGTACGGATTGAATAAGCGCTTGTCGCGCTCAGCGATTTCTATCTCCATGTGATCGTCCATCCAACGCACATTGCTGGGGCCAAGGATAAGCGTGTCACGATCGCGGGACAACGCGTCGTTTTGCCGCTCTGTCATGGCCCAGCGCGCCCGCGGCCCATAAAGCGCAACATTGAGCGCACAGTGGTTCTCCGGCTCACGCCGCCCTGAACTTTTATAATAAGGAGAGAAAACGCTGCCGATGAAGGCAATGATGGTCAGCCCGTGCTTCCCGTCTGCGCTGATGGCGTCGACATACCACCACCCATAACCACCGGGTGCGATTTCCGCATCGAAGCAAGGTCTTGCAACACTTTCGCTGCTGCCAGTTGCCCGGACAAGGCCGCCATTGGCACTCCCGCCCCCGGATGGGTGCTGCCGCCCGCGCAATAAAGCCCAGGGATCTTCGTAAGCGTTCCCTGCCGGCGGAAGGATGCCGCCCATCCGTGCGAGGCTCGTCCATAAAGCGCTCCTCCGGTTGAGGGCCAAAGCTTCTCGAACGTGTTCGGCGTCGCCACTTCGTGGGTGAACGGATCGTCCAGCTTCAGCCCGCAGCGTGTCAGGCTGCGCATCATCGCTTTCGTGCATTGGTCGATCTCCTCGGGAGTATAACAGTGGTTGTCGCCATTGGCGGGTGCGTTGACGATTATCTGGAAACGCTCTGTGCGGCCGGGCGCTTCGCCCCGTCCTGGGTCGCGGTCCAGCGCGCATACATAAGCGGTTGGATCGCTCGGCGGTGTACCTGCCGCGATATCGAGGAATTCGCGCGGGTAATCCGGCGAAAAGAACACATTATGGCGCACCAACGGGAAGCCTTGAGCCCGCGCCTTGGCGTACCAGACAAAGGCGGAGAGCGAGCGCTCGCTCGTTCCGAATTGTGAAACTGCGCGTGAAGCATTCTGGCCGAAAAGTCCGCTCGCGATGGCTGCAGGATCAGCGTTGGCGATCACCGCGTCTGCGGCGATGCGTTCGCCATTTGCCAGGATAACTCCAGAAGCGCGACCGCCAGTGACATCTATCCGCTCGACTGCCGTTCCGAGCCGGTACGTGGCACCTTGGCTTTTGCTCAAATCCTGCAGCGCCTTCGCCAGCGCCGCCATCCCGCCGTCGATCAACCACACGCCCATAGCCTCGACATGCGCGATCAGCATAAGTGTCGCAGGCGCATTGAAAGGCGATGAGCCGCAATATGTCGAATAGCGCGCGAACAGCTGACGCAGGCGTTGGTCACCAAAATGCTTGCCGAGCGCGTTCCATAGGCTGACGTAAGGATGCGTACCCATGAAGCCGGCAACATTGCTCAGACCCATACGCCAGACCAGCGAAAGCGGCGTAGCCGGCTTGGGCGCGCGCATCATTGTGTCATTAAGCGAGGCATATATGGAGCGGGCTTCTTGACGGAAGGCTCTAAATCCTGCTGCGGCCTCGGCGCCTGCGAAATCGCCGATCGCTTCTTCGCTGCGCTGCGGATCGGCATGAAGATCAAGATAGGCGCTGTCATCCCAAGCGTGGCGCGCGAGGACTCCTGCGCGGCGAGTGGTGACGTAGTCATCAAGCTCCGCACCTGCGGCACGAAAAATTCCATCGAACACGTCACGCAGAGTGAAGACCGTCGGGCCGCCATCGATTTCCGCGCCATCGAGTGAGACTCGGCGTGCTTTTCCGCCGACCCAGCTGTCTTTTTCGATGACGGTTACGCGTTCGCCGCGAGCAGCCAATAGCGTTGCACAGGCCAAACCGCCCATGCCTGCACCGATAACGACTACCCCAGCGTTCAAGCCTCGCTCCCCGAAAGGTGTTTGACCTTTACATAACAGATGTCCAATCAAATGGACATAAGGAGTCACCTATGTCTCGCTCCGAAGGCAAGCAAGCATCATTGTGGAAGCAGCGTTGGGTCGCTTGGCGCAACAGCGTGCTGAGCAACCCGCGCTTCCAGCAATGGGCCGCAAGGAATTGGTTCTTGCGTCCGTTCGCGCGGCGAAAGGCGGCTGAACTGTTCGATCTCGTGGCAGGTTTCACATACACGCAGACGCTTCTCGCCATGGTCGAGAGCGGATTGCTGAAGCGGCTCGCCGAAGCTCCAACCGATGTGAGTGAAGCGGCACAAGTAGCGGATCTGAGCAAGGGGGCTGCTGAACGTTTGCTGCGCGCAGCAGCTGCGCTGAAGCTCGCTCAAGAGGTATCACCGGGTTTGTGGATGCTGGGCGAGAGAGGCGCGTCGCTTATTCCGCAGGAAGGCGCGCAGGCAATGATCCTGCATCACACGCTCCTTTATCGTGATCTGGCGGATCCGATGGCTTTGCTACGCCAGAATCGCGAACAGCCGACAGAACTATCCGAATTCTGGCGCTATGCGGCACGCGCCGATGCAGATGCAGAGCCATCTGAGATGGTTGCCCCCTATTCCGAGCTGATGGCAGTTTCGCAGGGCATGGTCGCTGATGAAGTGCTGCGGTCCTATCGCTTCAATGGCGTAAGCTCGGTACTCGACGTCGGTGGGGGACATGGCGCGTTCGCAAGTGCCTTAGCGGCAAAGCATCAGCAAATGCTGATTGGCATTTTCGATTTGCCGGGCGTTGTTGAAGGCGCACGCGCCCGCCTCGACTCCGGGTTCGAGTTTCATGAAGGCGACTTCTTCTGCGATCCGCTACCGCAAGGCTATGATTGCATCTCGCTGGTCCGGATCCTGCATGATCATGACGATGCGCAGGCACAGCGCCTTCTCGCTGCGACTCGTGCTGCGCTTAAGCCTGGCGGGCGACTCGTCATCGCGGAGCCAATGGCGGATACCCGCGGTGCAAAAAATATGGGTGATGCTTATTTCGGACTCTATCTGTGGGCAATGCGATCAGGGCGCCCACGCACGCGGATGGAGCTATACAAGATGCTGAGAGCCGCAGGATTCCGCGATTTTCGAGCTATCAAGACGGGGCAGCCGCTCATCACCAGCCTGACTGTCGCATTTGCCTGACAGTAAACTTGTCTTACATTATTGACACTTTTAACTGTCAGGCTATGATGACAGTGGGTGAAAAAATCCATCGCGAAAGGGTTGATCGCGACCATTAGGGGAAGTCCACAAGATGGACGCGATCGCGGTGATTCTTGATGCGCCAAAACGGCTGTCTGTAAGGCAGTTGTCGCTGAATCCCGCGACCTCATCAGACGTTATCGTTGAAACCGTGTGGAGCGGGATCAGCAGTGGCACGGAGAAGCTCTTGTGGACCGGCGAAATGCCGCGTTTCCCCGGCATGGGGTATCCGCTCGTGCCGGGTTACGAGTCTGTCGGCCGCATTGTCGATGCCGCGCCTGAATTCCAAGGACGCATTGGTGAATGGGTGTTTGTACCGGGTGCGAACTGCTTTGCTGACGCGCGCGGATTGTTTGGTGGAACCGCAAACCGCTTAATCGTCCCATCCGAGCGCGCGCTCACCATTTCTGAAGATCTGGCCGAAAAAGGCGTGCTGATGGCACTGGCCGCTACAGCGCTGCACGCGCTGGCCGCTGGCGATCCACCTGAACTTATTATTGGCCATGGAGTTCTGGGGCGTTTGCTTGCCCGACTTACCATCGCGTCAGGCGCACCTGCTCCCACAGTTTGGGATAACAAGGCCGAGCGCCGCGAAGGCGCAATTGGCTACGAATGTATCGCGCCCAAGGACGACGATCGACACGACTACAGCTCGATATATGACGTTAGCGGCTATGCTCACGGGCTTGACAATCTGATCGGGCGGCTGGGCAAACGCGGCGAGATCGTGCTTGCAGGATTCTATTCGGACCGGCTTAGCTTCGGCTTCGCCCCCGCATTCCAGGCAGAGGCGCGCTTGCGCGTGGCAGCTGAATGGACCCCTGAGGACTTGGCTTCGACTCGAGCGCTAATCGAAACCGGGGCTCTCAACCTTGATGGCCTGATCACTGACGTTCGCCCCGCGAGTGAAGCTGAAACGGCTTATCCCACAGCATTCACTGAAATCGACTGTCTCAAGATGGTGTTGGACTGGAGCAGCTACGAATGACAATGCTTGATACTCAAGCCTTAAGGGATGAGGCGGCTCAGGAGCCGGACCCCGTCCACACAGGCGAAGTGACCAGCGAAACGCAAGTTATCGCGATTTACGGCAAGGGGGGCTCTGGGAAGAGCTTTGCCTTGTCGAACCTCAGCTACATGATGGCGCAGCAAGGCAAACGTGTGCTGCTTATCGGATGTGACCCCAAGTCTGACACTACCAGCCTGTTGTTTGGCGGCAAGAGCTGCCCAACCATCATTGAAACTTCCTCGAAGAAAAAGCTTGCGGGTGAAGAAGTCACTATCGAAGACGTATGCTTCCAGCGTGACGGCGTCTTTGCGATGGAGCTTGGCGGACCTGAGGTCGGTCGCGGCTGCGGCGGGCGCGGGATCATCCACGGCTTCGAGTTGCTGGAAAAGCTCGGCTTCCATGAATGGGGTTTCGACTACGTCCTGTTGGATTTTCTGGGCGACGTAGTTTGCGGCGGTTTCGGCCTGCCGATTGCACGCGATATGTGCCAGAAAGTGATTGTCGTCGGCTCGAACGATTTGCAATCGCTCTATGTCGCAAACAATGTCTGCCAAGCGGTCGAATACTTCCGCAAGATGGGCGGCAATGTCGGTGTTGCCGGCATGATAGTAAACAAGGACGACGGTACTGGAGAGGCGGCAGCCTTCGCGAAGGCGGTCGACATTCCCGTGCTGACAGCAATTCCGGCAGATGAAGATATCCGCCGCAAATCCGCCAATTATCAGATCATCGGAAAGCCAGGCGGCGAATGGAGTGGGCTGTTTGAACAGCTGGCTGAAAACGTTGCCAAGGCGCCGCCGCGCCAACCTGCTCCCTTAGACCAGGACGGGTTGCTTGGCCTCTTCTCCCCCGAAGACACCGGAGGCGATGTCAAACTCGTTCCGGCGACCCAGGCCGATATGCGTGGCGGCACTTTTGAGCCGAAGCCCAGCCTCGAAGTTATTTACGATGAGGTGTGACGCTTGACTGATCTGAACGCATCGATGCGCACTGAAGAACGGACGCGTGACCAACTTGATCTTGGATCGGGCGGGGAGCCGACGGCTGGCGCCTGCTCCAGTAAGGACACCATGCTTGAAGCCGCACGCAAAGCTGGCAAGAGCGACATTCTGGATCGCTACGCCGCAGATTATCCGGTCGACCCGGCGCGCGGACCACATGATCAACCGCAATCAATGTGTCCAGCCTTCGGATCGCTCCGCGTCGGGTTGCGCATGCAACGCACCGCCACGGTTCTGTCCGGTTCGGCCTGCTGCGTTTACGGGCTGACTTTTACTTCGCATTTCTACGGCGCACGCCGCACGGTTGGTTACGTGCCGTTCAACTCCGAAACGCTTGTTACGGGCAAGCTGTTCGAAGACATCAAGGAAGCGGTCGAGGAGTTGGCCGATCCTGCCAATTACGATTCAATTGTCGTGACGAATCTCTGTGTACCCACTGCCAGCGGTGTGCCCTTGCGGCTGTTGCCCAAGGCAATCAACGGAGTGCGCATTATAGGTATCGACGTACCTGGTTTCGGTATTCCAACCCATGCCGAGGCCAAGGACGTACTCGCTGGCGCTATGCTGCAATATGCGCGCAACGAGGCCGAGCAAGGTCCTGTCGCCGTTCCGAAACAGCGCTCGGACAGGCCGACGGTGACCTTGCTCGGAGAGATGTTTCCAGCAGATCCGGTCGGCCTGGCGCAGTTGATTGCGCCAATGGGGCTTGCGACGGGCCCAGTCGTGCCAACCCGCGAATGGCGAGAGCTCTACGCTGCCCTCGACTGTTCGGTAGTGGCTGCAATTCATCCCTTCTACACGGCCAGCATTCGCGAATTCGAAGCCGCGGGTCGTTCAGTAGTTGGCTCCGCGCCAGTCGGTCGCGATGGCACGGTCGCGTGGCTGGATGCGATCG
>Ga0255773_10004416_pt1 | contig 11932 bp, 9 predicted proteins | sample 011ome_17_FD_179971 | JGI IMG/M metagenome (GOLD analysis project Ga0255773, IMG submission 179971) | Coastal salt marsh microbial communities from the Groves Creek Marsh, Skidaway Island, Georgia - 011502XT metaG (version 2) | ecosystem: Environmental > Aquatic > Marine > Intertidal zone > Salt...
ATAAGTATATTTTCTTCAGAATCATCTACACTAATATTATTTTCTTCTAGTGATTTTAAATACTTCTCCTTAGTGTGTTTATATTCATTTTTATCAATAAGATCTGCAGGACGGCATGTTATTGGATTTTCATCACCAAGAACTTTATCCTGTAATTTTTTATCAACATCTGCAGGAGTTTTACCATATTCACCTTTTAGAATTGCTTGAGTCTCCTTTGTTATAACTTTATATCTTTCATTATTTAGAACATTTATTACAGCCTGTGTACCAACAATTTGTGATGTTGGAGTTACAAGCGGTATGTATCCTAAATCAGAACGAACATTTGGAATCTCATCTATTACTTCATCGAACTTATCAACTGCATTTTGTTCCTTAAGCTGACTTTCAAGATTTGTAAGCATTCCACCAGGAACTTGAGAAGTAATTATTCTTGCATCAACACCTTTAAGTGATCCTTCAAAATCTGCATATTTTTTTCTAACTTCTCTGAAGTGCTTTGCAATTGGAGCTAAATTATCTATCTTAATATCTGTTTCATATTCTGTACTTTCTAATATACCTACTACTGTTTCAGTAGCAGAGTGTCCATATGTCATACTCATTGATGATATAGATGTGTCAACATTATCTAATCCTGCTTCAATACACTTAATTGCAGTTGTTGTAGACATTCCTGTAGTTGCATGACTATGAAGATGAATAGGAATCTCAATTCTTTCTTTAAGTTTAGAAACAAGTTCATATCCAACATATGGGTCTAGTAGCCCAGCCATGTCTTTTATTGCAAGCGTGTGACAACCAAGATCTTGAAGCTTATTTGCTAAATCTAGCCATGTTTTCATATTATGAACTGGGCTTGTTGTATAGGACATAGTTCCTTGAGCATGACCATCTAGATCAATGGTGGCTTTTATTGCAGTTTCCATATTTCTTGTGTCATTTAGCGCATCAAAAATTCTAAAAACATCAACACCATTTTCTTTAGATTTTTCAATAAATTTAAAGACAATCTCATCAGAGTAATGTTTATATCCAAGAAGGTTTTGGCCTCTTAATAGCATCTGCTGAGGTGTATTAGGCATTTTAGACTTTATATTTTTTATTCTGTCCCATGGATCTTCACCAAGATATCTTATACATGAATCAAATATTGCTCCTCCCCATGATTCAACCGACCAAAATCCAATTGAGTCCATATGGGCTAGAATAGCTTCCATGTCTTCATATCTGAGTCTTGTAGCCAATAATGACTGGTGGCCATCTCTAAGTACAACTTCTGTAACACCTATTTTTTTCTTATCCATTAAAAATTCTCTTGTTAATTAGATTTATTATTTTTAGATGCTCTTTAGGTACTTCATGAAAATTTTTACCTGAGTGCATATTTGAATTTGGCTCTTCAGCTTTAATATGATCTTTGAAGAGAAGGGCTGATACATTTATTAATACTATTAATATTGCTAGAAAAATAAATACAGTAATCATGCCAGTAAGCATTAAATTTATTCCTGAAGAGATTAATTCGTTCATAAATATTGTTAAGTATTAGTTTAAAAATCTACTTATATAAATAGGGTTAATTTTGTATATTAATGAAAATATTATACAATATATCATATTAATTTAAAATATTGTAAATAATTTACATTATATAAAATAACTATATTAATAACTATGAAAATTGCAATTAACGGATTTGGAAGAATAGGTAAAAATATTACTAGACATTTAATTGAAGCCGGATATCTTTCAAACCAAGGTGGAGAATTGGAGTTAGTAGCCATCAATGATTTAGGAAAAATTGAATCAAATGCTCATTTACTAAAATATGATTCTATTCATGGATCGATTAACAATAAAATTCAAATTGAAAATAATGAAATAAAAATAGATCAGTCTTCTATTAAATATTTTTCAGAAAGAAATCCAGCAGACTTGCCATGGCAAGAGCTTGATATAGACATGGTTTTTGAATGCACTGGAATATTTACATCCAAAGAAGCCGCTTCAAGCCACATTGAAGCAGGTGCAAAGAAGGTATTAATCTCAGCCCCTGCACAAAGTCCAGATAAAACTATTGTATTTGGCGTTAACCATAATGAATTATCAGACGACGACTTAATTATTTCTAATGCCTCGTGTACAACAAACTGTTTAGCACCACTTGCTAAGATTATTCATGAAAATTACACAATAAAAAGTGGCCTTGTTAACACAGTTCATGCTAGTACAAATGATCAGAGTTTATTAGACGTGGCTCATTCCGATTTATATAGAGCAAGAGCAGCATCAGCATCAATCATTCCATCTAAAACAGGAGCAGCAAAAGCAATTGGTTTAGTAATTCCTGAACTTGATGGAAAACTTAATGGTATGGCAACAAGGGTTCCTACATTAAATGTTTCTATGTTAGATTTCACGTTTGAAGCAGAAAAATCATTCAGTCTTGATGAGTTAGTTGAGATAATTAGAGATGCAGCTAATAGTAAATATAAAGGAATCTTATCGGTCTGTGATTTACCTCTTGTAAGTACTGATTTCAATCATAATTCTTCATCATCTATTTTTGATAGCAATCACCTTTATAAAATCGGAAATCAAACTAAAATTCTAGCTTGGTATGATAACGAATGGGGTTTTTCAAAGAGAATGGTAGAATTATCCTTATATATCAAAGAAATTTCTGCTATTTCTCTCAAAGAAACAGCATAAAATTTCTCTAAAGGTATATACTTCCTGCTTTAGAGAGCTGTTATGAAATTTACTAGAACAAAAATTATTTGCACAATCGGTCCTGCAACTGAAAGTCTTACTGCGCTTAGAAAACTTCATAATAATGGCATGAATGTAGCAAGAATAAATATGTCTCATGCAACTCACAAATCAGCTCAATTAATAATTGATCGCATTAATAAAATAAATAAAGAATCAAAATTAAATTCTGGAAAAATTGGCATTCTCCTTGATACTCAAGGCCCAGAGATTAGAACAGGGGATACAGAGCTACCTTTAGAATTAAATGTTGGAGAGGAAGTAACCTTAACAGTTCGTGATGAGGTTGATGTTGAGACGTCATCAATAAAAATTAATTATAAGGACTTAATTCATAGTGTAAGTGAGGGTTCTAGAATCTCAGTTGATAATGGGTTAATTAACTTTATGGTTTTATCTAAAGATGAAGAGACGCTTCGCTGTAAGGTTCTAGATGGTGGTAAGCTTGGATCAAAAAGACATGTAAATCTACCAGGCGTCAGAGTCAACCTTCCATCATTAACATCTAAAGATTTTGATGATATCGCCTTTGGGATAAAAAACAAAGTTGATTTCATTGCATTATCTTTTGTAAGAAATACTGAAGATTTAGAAAAGCTGCAAGAAATACTTGATAAGAAAAAATCAAAAGCAAAAATTATAGCCAAGATTGAGAACCAAGAAGGCTTGGATAATATTCATGATATAAGCAGAGCTTCATGGGGTGTTATGGTGGCGAGGGGAGATTTAGGTATTGAAACCAGTCTAGTTGATTTGCCTAATATACAAAGAAGAATAATGTATGCTTGTGCTAAATGGGGAAGGAGATCAATTGTTGCTACCCATTTGCTTGAGTCAATGATTGAAAACCCAACCCCAACCAGGGCTGAAGTTACCGATATTGCCAATGCTATATATGAGGGCGCAGATGCAATAATGCTTTCTGGTGAAACTAGTATCGGAAAATATCCATTTGAATGTGTTAGCTTTCTTAAATCCATTGCTGAAAAAACTGAAAAATTTAGAACCTTAGGTTATGAAAGTAACTTTATGCCAAACTCAGATTGGCAACATATTGGCGTAGCGGCAAAAAATTTAGCTGAATCAATAGGCGCTGATGGAATAATTGCAATTACTAGAACAGGTAAGACGGCTAACTATATTTCTAATTCAAAACCTCATGGAATACCCATTTTTACATTTACAGGAAATAAGAAGACATTGAATCAACTTTCTTTAGTGGGCTCTACAATTCCATTCTATCTATCTAATTTATCCAACCATGATAAAACTTTACTAAATGTTTCTAAGATCTTAAGAAAGTACTACGGCAACAATAAAGAGAATTTAAAATTTATTATGGTTTCCAGTATTTTTTCTGAGGAGCACTCTGAAGCTATACAAATAATTAATCTCTAAAATGTTTGATACTTTTATTGAGAGCACTATCTTAATGTTTGTGGCTATTGATCCAATTTCACTAGTTCCAATTTTTGCAGGCTTAACTTCTGGGCTTAGTCAGCATCAAGTTAAATCTATTTATATCAGAGCATCAATTGTTTCTTTAATTGTTTTATCTATTTTTTGGTTATTTGGAAATGCAATTCTTGATGCTATGAACATAAGCATGGATTCTTTTAGAATTATTGGTGGATTATTTTTAATTGTTATTGCATTTCAAATGGTCTTTGATCAAAGACAAACTAGAAGACAATCCACCGTAGATACCGCTATTGATGATGAAACTATTCAATCAATAGCAATATTTCCATTGTCTATACCTTTAATAGCTGGGCCTGGGGCAATGGCAACCAGTCTTTTGATTTCAAAAGAAACATATATAAGTGTTCTTGATGGATTTATTTCATATCTACCAATATTAATAGCTGTTTTGTTTGCAACAATTGCTATGTGGCTTTCTGCAAAACTTTCATCTAAGTTAGGTCCAACAGTCATAACTGTTGTTCAAAAGATATTTGGTCTTTTATTAGGAGCGCTAGCAATTGAATTTGTTATTGATGGCGTTATAAACTCGTTTAATTTAAATTAGTAATATAATCATGGAAAATATATCTCAAACTATTTTTAATGAATTAGAAAAAGATCTTAGTGAAAATGCACAGTCTACATTTATTGTCAGTGGTGGCTCTAGCCCAGTTCAAATATTTAAAGACTTATCAACCATGGAAGCTAAATGGTCTGACATAAATATATCACTAGTAGATGACAGGGTTGTAGATATAAACCATGAGGATTCAAATGAAAAATTGGTGAATGATTTATTAATTAAAGATAAGGCAAAAGATGCTAGTTTCATATCAATATGTAATCAAACTAATGATTTATTTAATCTAAAAAGACCTTTTGGTGTGATGCTTTTGGGTATGGGGGAGGATGGACACTTTGCATCTTTATTTCCAAAACTAATTGAAACCAATCCGGATTACTTTGACATAGAATCAGATGCAGAAATTTTTTTTACTGAACCTATGGGTAATCCATTTCATAAAAGAGTAAGCATGAATCTTTCAATGATTCTTGAATCAAAAAATATTTTCTTACTTGTCTCTAGTAAAAAAAAATTAGAAGTTTTAAATCAAGCTAAAACTGATTCAACTTTACCATTATATTACTTGCTTAATCAAAATATTGCCGATATAAAAATAGTTCAAAATTTTTAAGAATTATCAATTTTTTTAAATAATAAATATATAAAACATAATTACGTTTTAATACATTGTTACATGTTTTATATATAAACATTATATATAAAATGTAACTTATTTACATTTTTAATATTTTTTAAGAAAAAACTTGCATTAATTTACATATCGTGTATTTTTGTTATCAATACATTTAGAACCACTAGATGTATACAACATTAATATATATGGGGGAAACATATGTACACTAATAAAATAGGCTCAAGGAGAGATGTAGTCCTATCTGGATTAGCTCTTTCTTTAGCTTCACTCCCAACAATGGCCCAATCAACTGGTGATGAATCGGTAGAAGAAGTTGTTGTTCTGGGTTCTTATGCGCAGAGTTTAAAAAATGCGATTGATAAGAAAAGAAATGCTGATGGTGTCGTGGACGCTATTACAGCTGAAGATATTGGTAAATACCCTGATACAAACCTTGCTGAGTCATTAGCTAGGATTACAGGTGTATCTATTGATAGATTCAATGGAGAGGGTTCAAGAGTAACAGTTCGTGGTCTTGGTCCAGATTTTAACCTTGTTACTTTAAACGGAAGAAGTATGCCAACAGTTGGTGGCAGATCGTTTGATTTTGCTGATATTTCACCGCATGGTATTGCTGCTGTTGAAGTATACAAAACAGGTAACGCTGCTATTCCTACTGGTGGAATAGGTGCAACTATTAATATGGTAACAACTAAACCACTAGACGCTCCTGGCTTTATTGGTGTAGTTGAAGCTTCAGCTTTAGATGCATATAGTGTTGAAGGCGATGACTATACTCCACAAATTATGGGTATATTCTCTAACACATTTGCTGATGATACGATTGGTGTATCTTTATCAGCTTCTCATCAAGTTAGACATAACAGAGAAGAGCAAGCTAAAGTTGATAACTGGAGACCAAATGTTAATCCTACAGATCCTAATGCTGTATGGGAAAACAATAACAAAAGAGCTGATGGCACAACATGGTATCCGCAAAATGCTGGATATAACATTGCAGATAATGAAACTGAAAGAACAAATGCTCAGTTTACTCTTCAATGGCAACCATCTGATGATGTAAGAGCAACTCTTGACTATACACATTCTGATTATGAGTTCTTCGGTGATAGAAGAGGTCTAGGAATCTGGTTCAATGGTTTTGGTTCAACCACTCAAGCAGTAACAAATGAAAGAGGAACTTATACATTTGTTGAAGAAGCTGGTGGTGACTATGCTGTAAATATTGGTGCTGGTGGTAAATACAACGAAAATAATTCAGTTGGATTTAATTTGGAGTGGAACGCTTCAGATAGCTTAACAGTTACATTTGATGCTCATGATTCAGATGCAGAAGGAAAAGGTGATCCAAAATGGGGTAGTGATACTTACATGATTACTGGTAACACTTCATACTGGGGTGATGCTATGGGTGAACCTACAGCAAACATCAATAGAAAATCTGCAAACTACTATTCTTCAGGAGTACACAGATGGACTTTTGATTTAGTTGGTGGCCAAGAAGCTTTACTTCCATCTGATCTTGGTACTCTATTCTTAGGTGCTTCAGATTATTATTCATCAAATGATATGTCTCAATATCAGTTATCTGGTTTATGGGAAAATCAAGACGACAGTGCTTTAAAAAGCGTTAAGTTTGGTGTTTCAAAATCAGAGCAAGAGTGGATAAATCAGAGTATGTACTCTGGACAGCTTCCTGCTGGTTGGTGGGGATATTCTGAGTCTTACGTGCCAGATGATGCATGGGTAGCAAACAGCTTAGCTGGATGGTTATCTGATGCTGCGAATAGTGGTAATTATGGTGTAACTTATTACTGGGATATGCCTGTTGAGTTAATAGCTTATTATTATGAGACTATGGGTTTTACTGATTCAGAAGGCGTATCAAGAACATATGATGGTCCTGGTGGAGGTCCTATTGCAGGTTGGTATTGTTGTTATGCCGGTGAGTGGGGTCCTGATTACAGAGACGCTGAAGGTTATGGACATATCAACGCTGGACCAATTGATACTGATGCTAGAGTAATGGAAGAAAATACTTCATATTACATTCAAGCTGATTTTGAAACAGAGTTCAACGGTATGCCAGTTGATGTTGTAACAGGCTTAAGATATGAAACATCCGATGTTACTGCAGCTGGTCTTGAAACACCTATAGTGAATATTGCATGGGTTGGTGGAAATGAGTTCTCATATGTTGAAGGTGAAAAAGACTTTACAACTGGATATGGCGACAATAAATTCTTCTTACCAAGTATTGATGCAAAAGTAGGTATTTCTGATGATGAGATTGTAAGATTCTCTTACAGCAGAACCATCACAAGACCTGGTATTGGCTCACTAAGATCAACAACTGATTTCCCAGGAAATCCTAAAATTGGTCAAAGAAAAGCAAATGTTGGTAATACAGAATTGCTACCTTATGTTTCTGATAATATAGATGTTACTTATGAAAACTACTATGCAGAAGGTAGCTATTTTGCAATAAGTTACTGGAGAAAAGTAGTTGATAACTTCTTGCAATCAAGAACAACTCAAGAGTCAGTAAATGGAATTAGAGATGTTTACTTTGGACAAGCTGCTGATGCTTGTAGAGCAAGTATCGTTGCTGAAGGCAATATTGCTACAGATCCATTAGTATATGCATGTTTAACAGCCGGAGCTGCTGGAGTCAGCTTATTACCAGATGGTGATGATCCTCTTGCATTATTTGACGTAACAAGAGAAGTTAATGAAGAAACTGGAACTTTATATGGTTTTGAATTAGCTGCTCAACATTTATTTGAAGATGGTTACGGTATTACTGCAAACTATACTACTGTGAATGGTGATGTTGAGGCTGATAGAGATGCTATTGGTTATCAATTTGCTCTAACTGGAATGAGTGATAGTGCAAACTTATCTGGTTTTTATGAAACTGACAAATATTCTGTCAGACTTTCATGGAACTGGAGAGATGAATTCTTAGGTGGATTCGATCAACACTCATCTCCTGTATTTACTGAAGAGTATGAACAGTGGGATTTAAATGCTACTTATAATCTAAATGATAATGTTGAACTATTTGTTCAAGGTTTAAATCTTACTGAAGAAGTTGTAAGAACTTATGTGAGATATCCTGAGCAATTATTGGCTTTAGGTCAGTATGGAACAACTTGGGTTATTGGAGGCAGATATAGATTCTAATTAAACTCTCCCCAGTTTAATTAGTTGGGTACTATTAAAAAAACCTTAATGTTTTTTTAATGTAAATTTAAAAAGGCTACTTTTTTAAAGTAGCCTTTTTTCTTTGTATAATAAGCTATGAAACACGAAGTTTTAAACAACATAGACCATGGTGATTTACTTATAAACAGTAAATTTAAGCAAGGTTATGGATATGATTTTAACCTCACAAGCGTCTTCCCAGTTGAATACATTAGATTGCAATCTCATTATCCAATCTTTTTTACATATGATAAAGAAAATAACACCTATCAAAGTGTTGCAATGCTTGGTTTTGAGGAAGGTGAAAACCTTTTTTTAAATTCAAAAGATCTTATAACTGTTTTACCATTAAGCCTTCAAAGGATTCCTTTTTATATTGGTAAAAAAACAAAAATAGAAGGCGGCATTCCTGTTGATGAAAAGAATTTAACAATAGATATTGATCACCCATCTGTAAATAAAGAATCTGGAAATAGAATTTTTTTGGAACACGGTGGCAACAGTGATTATCTAAATCATATTAATAGAGTGCTTGTTACAATTGATGAAAGCATTAAAGAGTTAAATGAATTTTCAAAATTATTATCATCTTTTGAATTATTTGAACCATTAAATTTATCTATTGATTTTAATGAAAATAATAATTTTGCTATCAAAGGTCTTTGGACAATAAATGAAACCAAACTCAAAAGTTTAGATGAAAAATCAATAGCTAAATTACATCAAAAAGGCTTCCTTCAGCATATATATATGATTGCAGCCTCAATTGGAAATATGAATAACTTAATTCACTTAAAAAAATTAAAAGAATCAAACAAATAATGTCTATTGAATACATACCAATAAAAGAGATTAATAAATCTGATTTCAATTTTGATTTATTTGATAATAATCAACCAGTTGTTATAAGAGGATTGGTTAATGATTGGCCTTTAGTCCAAGCTTCATCCTCAAGCATTGAAGACTTTATCTCTCATATTCTTTGTTACTATGAAGGAGATAGGGTTTTAGCATTTGCAAGCACTTCTGAATCAGGTAACAAATTTACATATGCAAATACAGAAACTAAAAAAAGTTTCTCTGAAATGGAAACAACCCTTGATCTTTTACTAGATACAATTCTTGAATTAAAGGATAAAGAAAACCCATCAACGGCATATATGGGTTCTACTTCGATAGATTATGTGCTGCCAGGCCTCTCTAAAGATAATGATTTTAAAATAAATAATGAAACTCCAATTAAAAGTATTTGGATTGGAAATAGTTCCATTGTTCCCCCTCACTTTGATGTTCCAGATAATATAGCTTTTGTATGTTCAGGAAAAAGAAGATTTACATTATTTCCTCCAGATCAAGTAAAAAATTTGTATATAGGACCACTTGAATTTACTCCAGCTGGACAACCTATATCCCTGGTTGATATATACAATCCTGATTTAACCAAGTTTCCTAAATTTGAATTTGCAATAAACCATGGTAAATCTGCAGAATTAATGCCCGGAGACGCAATTTTTATCCCTAGTTTGTGGTGGCATCAGGTAGAAAGTTATGGTCCGTTGAATGTTTTAATAAACTATTGGTGGAGAAACGTCCCTAGCTATATGGGCAATCCAATGGATGCACTTATGCATTCAATACTATCAGTTAGAGACCTTCCTCAACATCAAAAAGATAATTGGATAAATATGTTCAAGCATTATGTATTTGATTATGAAAACAAAAATTTTGATCATATTCCTGATGATATTCACGGAGCAGTTGGCGATATTGATGACAACTTAGCAAAAAAAATAAGGGCGTTACTATTAAATAATCTTAATAGATAAGATATTACTAAACTCTTGTTTTCTCTATGTTCTTAATAACTTCATCCTTTCTACTATCAAACACTTTTCCAAATCTTGCTTGAACTGTTGCTGATAGAATATCAATAATAGCTAAATGAGCTAATCTTGATGTCATTGGAATATGAAGATTATTTTCAAGATGAGTATGAATATGAAGAACAACGTCGGAGAGTCTTGCTAAAGGTGAGTCTTCAGATGTTAATGCAATTGTTTTAACTCCATTCTTTTTAGCAATTTTAGCTGTTTCAACAATTTCAGCTGTTCTACCCGTAAAAGATATTGATACAAGCAAATCTCCCTCTTTCATCATTGAAACGATCATTCTTTGATTGATGTAGTCAGTATGAGCTACTACAGGAACACCAAATCTAAAAAATTTATGTTGGGCATCAAGTGCTACAGGACCAGATCCACCCAATCCAAAAAATGTAATACTCTTTGCATTAGCAAGAAGGTCAGTTGCCTTATCTATTGATTCTGCATTTAAATTTTGACCAACATTTACAATTGTTGATTGAATATCAGACATAACTCTTTTCACAACTTCAGGAGTATCTTTATCGACATTAAACCTATCAAGTAATTCATTAGTGTTAGTAATTTCTTGAGCTATTTGGATTTTAAATGCAGGGTAACCGTCAAAACCAAGTTTTTTACAAAATCTATTAACTGTTGGCAGACTTACACCAGCTTCTTCAGCTAAAGACGTTATAGATTGATTTATAACTTTAGTTGGGTTGTTTAATACAGAGAGAGCAATCCATTTTTCGGATTTGCTTAATTTTATCTCTCCGTTAACTAATGTGTCTAAAATCATTTTGTTAATTATATAGATTTGTAATTTATTTACAATATTTAAGATAAATACAGGATATTGTATATTTTTAACATAATCTAAAGTAAAATTATGCATACATTTTAAAGTATATATATGAATCCAGAAGATAAAGATCCATTAGAAACAAGAGAATGGTTAGACGCAATTAATAGCGTAATTAAGGAAGAGGGATTAGATAGGGCATCCTATTTAATGACAAAATTAGCCAAGAGATTGAATGAAGAAGGTGCAATACCTTCATATAACCTAACTACACCATTTAGAAACTCTATTCCAGTAAAAGATGAGGCACAAATGCCCGGTGATTTATTTATGGAAAGAAGGATCAGGTCTCTTATTAGATGGAATGCATTAGCATTAGTTTTAAGAGCAAATAAAAATGATGACGATTTAGGCGGACATATTTCAACATTTTCTTCTGCAGCAACATTGTATGACGTTGGATTTAATTATTTTTTTAGAGGCTCAGAAGGTCAGCTTGAAGATTTAATTTACTATCAAGGTCATTCATCCCCGGGAATATATGCTAGGTCATTTTTAGAAGGTTATTTGAATGAAGAGGATTTAGATAATTTTAG
>Ga0255773_10004425_pt1 | contig 11911 bp, 19 predicted proteins | sample 011ome_17_FD_179971 | JGI IMG/M metagenome (GOLD analysis project Ga0255773, IMG submission 179971) | Coastal salt marsh microbial communities from the Groves Creek Marsh, Skidaway Island, Georgia - 011502XT metaG (version 2) | ecosystem: Environmental > Aquatic > Marine > Intertidal zone >...
ATGCCAGACGGAAACTTTTGCACTACCGTTGCTTGCTCTGGGGGCGGGAGTGCATGGATTGCCAGCATGGGGAGTGATATTGGATACCCCGCAACAACCTCAGTCGGACTCCAGTCTGGATACCCAAATTCTTGGGCTGTCGATGCACCATATATTATGTGCGCTGTTTTTCGCTAGGAGCTAATATGTCAACAATTAAAACAGAAACACTAAGCACCCCTAGCAACGCAACCGTCCCAGTAGACACAGTGGTTAACGGAACAGCAAAGGCTTGGGTTAACTTTAACGGGACAGGTACGGTGGCTATTCGTAGGGCTTTTAATGTTAGCTCTATTACGGACAATGGTACGGGTGACTATACGGTTAACTTTTCAAATGCAATGGTAGATGCGAATTATTGTGTAGTGGCAACAGGGAGCGACACAGCTTACGGAAATGACTTATATATTAAAGATGATACAGGTGGAAGCGGTTTTTACCAAACTACAACTGCTGTATATTTAAAAAATAGAAGGGGTTATGAGGCTTCACCAATCCTAACAGACCCTTATGTAGCTTGCGTTTCAATCTTCAGCTAAAGGAATACCATGAGTACAACAATAAGCGGAACAAATGGTGTTACCTTTCCAGATAGCACCTCAATGCAAACAGGTCAACAGGCTTGTAAGGCGTGGGTTAACTTTAATGGCACAGGGACTGTGGAGATTAGGGAATCATACAATGTGAGTTCAATCACTGATAACGCCACTGGCACCTACACGGTGAACTTTACTGTTGATATGTCAAATAACAATTACGCAACTTGTGCAACAGGAAATGATGGAAACTATGCCACCACTTTTCAAGGAAGTTTTGCCCAAACAACCAGTGCTGTAAAAGTCTTGGTTTATTACGGTGGAAGTGCTTATGACGTTTCTGTTGTATCAGCCGCCATCTTCAGCAACTAATTTTTAAGGAGTCTAACATGGACAACAAACGAGTAATTTACCCAACAGACGAAGGCGGTGTTGCCGTTATCGTTCCTGCACCCGGCGCTACACAAGAGCAGGTGCTAAAGGCTGTACCAGCAGGTAAGCCCTACAAGATTGTCGATGTGGCTGATGTGCCCGCCGACCGTACATTTCGCAACGCATGGGAGTATTCAGCATGATTACAGTTAACGTAGATAAAGCCAAGGGCATTGCCCACGAAGTTCGCCGTGCCAAACGTGCAGAAGAGTTTGCACCATTGGACATTAAAGCCACCATCCCATCTGAGGCTGTTGCGGCTGAAGAAGCCCGTGCTGCCATTCGTGCCAAGTATGCTGATGTACAAACGTCTATTGATGCTGCCGCTGATGTGGACGCATTGAAAGCCATCGTCGAGGGTCTGTAATGTCCAAGGTAACCATCCAAGGGGATGCCAGTGGGACAGGTATCTTTACAATAGCATCCCCAAATAGTAATACAGATAGAACGCTTGTGTTGCCTGATGAAGCGGGGACGGTGATGACAACATCGTCCGCAATCTCTCGCGCAAATTTACCTGCTGGCTCTGTTCTTCAAGTGCAAAGTTTTACAAGCACAACACCAGCGACTCATAGTGGTGGTTGGGCTGACATGGGAGATATGTCAGTAAGCATCACTCCATATTATTCGACCAGTAAAATTTTGATCATTGCTAGTTTGCACACTGAAATGGACGGTTCTAACCTTGGTTCTACAAGGATCGATCGAAACGGAACTGTTATTGGAAGCGGCTCAGGTGGTGCACATAGGGTATGGTTGAGTCAAGGTTATAGCGGAGCTAACGGCACAAATAGCGGGGTTCAATATCTGGACTCTCCTGCAACAACATCTGCATTGACATATAAATTGCAATGGTGGGTTAACTCTGGAACTGCTTACCTAAATCGCGGCGTTAACACTACATTGTACAACGATACATCAACAATTACTGTTTGGGAGATTGCTGGATGATAAACGACATTCAATGCTTGCGTAAACTTTACCCACAGGTTGTATCAACAATCAATGACAAAGCATTTGACGCTGATGGTAACGAAGTAATTTATGACAAAGTGGCTGTGCAAGCCCTTGTTGATTCATACGCTTATCAAGCAAAAAGAGCCGCCGCCTACCCATCCATTACTGACCAGTTAGACACCATCTACCACGAAGGCATTGACGCTTGGAAGGCAACGATTGCCGCAGTGAAACAGGAGTATCCCAAGCCATGAGTACATTAGCAACAAACGCCATCACAGACGCTAGTGGTGGCAACACAGCAACCATCAACGGGTACACCCCCACGATGTCTAACATGGCTGGCAGGAATCGCATCATCAACGGAGATATGCGGATTGACCAGAGGAACGCTGGGGCGAGTGTTACTCCTACGAACGGGCAATACCTTGTTGATAGATTTGTGTATTACTCGTCACAAGCAAGTAAATTTACTGCACAGCAAAACGCTGGGTCTGTAACGCCGCCAGCAGGGTTTGAAAATTATTTGGGCTTCACATCGACTTCAGCTTATTCTGTCAGCTCTAGTGACTATTTTTTAGTTACTCAGATTATTGAGGGACTTAACGTAGCCGATTTGGGTTGGGGTACTGCAAATGCAGCTACCGTGACTTTGTCTTTTTGGGTTCGCAGTTCTTTGACAGGAACATTTGGTGGGGTGCTTGGAAATAGCGGTGGTTCTCGTTCATACCCATTTGTTTACACAATTAGTGTAGCTAATACTTGGGAGCAAAAAACCGTCACCATAGCTGGCGATACATCTGGCACATGGCTAAAAACAAATGGCGCTGGAATAACTCTTTACTTAGGCATGGGTGTTGGCTCCACATACAGCGGCACTGCTGGTTCTTGGGCTGGTACGCTTTATTTGTCAGCCACAGGCGCAACCTCAGTAGTCGGCACCAACGGAGCCACGTTCTACATCACAGGCGTACAGCTTGAGGCAGGCAGTGTAGCCACGCCTTTTGAGCATCGTCAGTATGGGCAGGAGTTGGCGTTGTGTCAGCGGTATTATCAAAAAAGCCCAACTGGTTTTGAAAGCTGGTTTTATTCAATAGAGCAACTTGGAAGCGGGTATGGAAGAAGCCCTATATATTTTCCTGTTTACATGAGAGCTATTCCAACAATCAGCGGTTTAACATTTTATAGATCAACTTATAATGCTTCAGGGTCTCAAATGATTTCTGTCGCCGGTTTTGCTCCGTATTTAAACGGAATGACCAATAGCAATTATGTAACTGGATGGGAAGCATCTTCGGAGCTATGAGTATGTACAAACTAGATAGTGAAAATGCAAAGTGTGTTGTGCGATTGTCCGACAACGCCTTCATCCCATTCGACCCCGCCAACACAGATTACCAAGAGTACCTGAAGTGGCTGGCTGAGGGTAACGAGCCTCTTCCCGCAGACGAGTAAAACGGGCACAATAGAGCCTTACAAGGAGTAGGCATGGACCCGATTAGCATCTTCATGGCAGCCACTGCCGCCTTCAACACCGTCAAGAAGCTGGTGGAAGCGGGCCGTGAGGTCGAAGATGTTCTGGGTCAAATCGGCACTTGGATGGGTAAAGCCTCTGAGCTTGCTGAAGTCGACAACAAAAAGCCGGGTCTATTCCAACGTATCGGCAGCGGTAAATCCGTCGAGCAAGAGGCAATGGAGCAGCTCCAGCGCCGCGAAGCCATGCGCAAACAACACCTTGAGATGATGTCCATGGTGAAGCTGGCCTACGGGCCGCAGGCGTTTGATGACTTGATGCACATGCAGCGTCAGATTAAACTAAAGCGTGAGCGCGAGAAGATTCACCAACAGCAACGTCGTCGAGATATGATGTGGTACGCAATAGCCGTTGTCGCTGTTGTCGCTGCTGGCTGGGCTATGTGGGGCATGATCGCTACCGCAATTGAATGGAAGCAGAACGGTATATGACAAGGATTTTATTAGTATGCACTGGATTGGTAACTGTGTTCGCGGTCTTTGCAATCGCTGGCTGTTCCGATCAGTACCGGTATCCCTGCCAAGACCCTGCGAATCAAAACTCAAAAGAGTGTAACCCGCCTGTCTGCGAAGCAGATGGAACTTGTACTGAATACTTAGTGGAGCATTACATTGAAAACAAGCCTTGATGAATGGTTGAGATTCGTAGTCGGCGTGACCATGGCGCTGACCCTTGTCGGTATTGTCGGCGTTGTGCTGTATTCGCTGGTGTTCGTAACCCAGCCTATGGTGGGGCAGGCTCCCAACGATGCCGAGTTCTTTAAGTTAGTGAACCCAATTGCCACCTTTATCGTTGGCGCTCTGTCGGGCATTATGGTCGGCACTAAGGGTAACAAGAAGGATGGTGAGTGATGCTAGGCGCACTGATTGGTCCAGTTACCGGCCTGTTGGATAAGTTCATCGAGGATAAGGATCAGAAAAATGCACTTGCGCATGAAATTGCCACTATGTCTGAGAAGCATGCGCAAGAACTTGCAATGGCTCAGATCGAAGTCAACAAGGCAGAAGCTGCTTCAGGCTCTATTTTTAAAGGCGGATGGCGACCTTTCATTGGGTGGGTTTGCGGTTTTGCTTTTGCTTACCATTTTATTCTTCAGCCCATTCTTCTCTTCGGGGTTGCTACTGCCGGAGTATCTCTTCCACCTCTTCCTGAGTTTGATATGAGCCAAATGATGCCCGTGCTGTTGGGTATGCTTGGCTTGGGTGGACTACGTACTTTTGAGAAGCACAAGGGCGTAACAAAGTGAGGTGAATTATGTTGTGGGTACCCGCTGCTTTCGTTTGTTTGGTTAACGGTGGGTGCGCCTTTCATTATTCTTACGTCGAGCGGTATCTACATGAGTGCGAAGCGGTCAACCGCAAAGCCGCCCAAAAAATGCAACAAGACCCGGATGTTCGGGCGTACGATGTGACCTGTATTCAGGTCTTATTAAAGGAAACAGGGAATGCAAATAACGAAAAACTTCAGCCTAGCGGAGATGGTAAAGAGCGATACAGCCTTACGCCTAGATATGGACAATACTCCCGGTGAGGAAGAGCTTGCAAACCTAACCGCCCTGTGTGAGTGCGTTCTGCAGCCTGTGCGCGAGCATTTTGGGATTGGTGTCAAAGTAAATTCTGGCTTCCGTCACCCTGATGTAAACGCAAAAGTGGGCGGTTCTAAGACCTCAGATCACTGCAAAGGCATGGCTGCGGATATTGAAATCCCCGGTGTTGCTAACGCAGACTTGGCTAAGTGGATCGTAGACCACATGGAGTTTCGACAAGTTATCCTTGAGTTTTACACTCCCGGCATCCCTGATTCAGGCTGGGTGCATGTCAGCTACAACCCCGGTGATAACAAGAAGCAGGTACTTACGGCTACCAAAAAAGACGGTAAAACCGTATACTTACCCGGTCTAGTAGCATAAACCACACACGGGTCGATTTTATGGCTGTCTTAAGCATGAAAACATTTGGCGGTATATCGCCCAAAGTGCCTGCTCGTTTTTTGCAGCAGCACCAAGCGCAAGTGGCCATAAACTGCCCTGTCTTTAACGGCCCTCTGCAACCTCTGGCGGGCCTCGGCGCGACCGTTGCTACCCTGACTAAGACTGGCACCCCACAGACTATTTACCGGTTTGGGCAAGACACTATTTCTGACTCTGAGTATTGGTTCCACTGGACTACTGATGTAGACGTGTGCCGCAGTCAGATTAGCAAAGACACGTCGGAGTGGACATTTTTCACCGGGGATGGCGTCCCCAAGGCTACTTACGCAAGTATCGCGTTGTCTGGCTCCGATTACCCTACGGTTACTCGTCCCCTTGGGCTGCCCGCCCCTGTTGGCGCTTCCACCGCTACGGCTGGTTCTACCGCTGGGGTAGACACAAACGCAATTCAAGAGACTAGGGTTTACGCGTACACACTGGTTAATAAAGAGTCTGGTTTTGAGATAGAGTCTGCACCGTCTCCTGCCTCTAATGAAGTTGAGGTGTACCCTAGCCAGCCGGTTACGATTGCCGCTTTTTCTTCCGTGCCTTCTGGGTATGTTGTAACACACCGTCGTATTTATCGTTCAACAGCCGGAGTGTTTTTGTTCGTAGCAGAAATCCCTGTTGCAGACGCTACCTATGTAGACACCATTCTTGCCGAGGCTCTCGGCGAAGAAATTCCGAGCTTGACGTGGCTCCCGCCCCCCGACGACTTAAAAGGCTTGACTAACTTACCCAACGGTACTTTAGCCGGATTTACTGGGCGTGATATTTACTTCTGCGACCCGTATCGCCCGTATGCTTGGCCTGTGCAGTACATGCAGTCTATTGACTACCCCGTTGTGGGCCTTGGGCGTATGGACACTACCCTTGCGGTTTTGACTACGGGCACGCCGTACTTTATCCAAGGTAGCCACCCAGACTCTATGGTGGTTGTGCAGTCTGACTTAGCGCAGGCGTGTGCGTCTAAACGCAGTATCGTAAGTACCAACGGATCAGTTATTTACGCCAGCCCTGACGGCCTCGTGCTATTGTCGGCAAACGGTTCTCAGATAATCACGGAGAAATACTTCACGCACGCACAGTGGCAGCAGTACTTTAAACCTGATAGTATCCACGCATACCAGCACGACCTTAAATACGTAGCGTTTTACGACAACGGCGTCACTCAAGGCGGGTTCATATACGACCTTACTTCCGGACAGTTTATTCTGCACGATGAGTACGCTACTGCTGGGTATACGGACCTACAGATCGACAAGCTGTTTTTAGCTTTTGCAGATCGCTCCATCAAACCTTGGTACGTGGGGGCTGCGAAGAACTACGTGTGGCGCTCGAAGAAATTCACTAGCCAGACTGTCGCTGGTTTTTCCTGCGCCCAAATCGAAGCCGAGGCCTACCCGCTTACAGCTAAGTTTTACGTCGATGGCTCGTTGATTCACACCCAAACGGTTGCTGACCGTGATCCTTTCCGCCTACCGGCAGTTTCCGGTCGTGACTTTGAAATGCAGCTTGAGGGGTCTGTCGAAGTATTCTCCGTTGCTGTCGCGCAGGCTATGGCGGAGCTAAATAATGCGTAAGAGTCTTCCGACTGTTACTTCGCAGATACCGCGTGACCTGCGCACGTTTTTAGACCGCTTGCGGGATTTTATCGGCGATTCCGCTGGGCGTGATAGGTTACTCACGGCTGATGAACTAGCTACAGCTGGAGTCATAGATATAGATAACAGCGGGAACATTTCTCCAGCGTCCGCTTATTTCAGCACGCCTCCAGCGCCGACTAACGTGGTCGCCAGTCCAGCGATTAACACGGTCATCATCACGTGGGATTCTCCGCTTTACACTGGGCACGCTTACGCAGAGGTTTGGTCTTCTAACACCGATGACCTCGGTACGGCGGTTTTACTTGGGCTTGCACCGGGGTCTATTTATGTGGATTCTCCCGGGCCAAGCACGACGACGTATTACTGGGTGCGTTTTGTAAACACTATCCGAACAGTTGGTGCGTACCACTCTACAAATGGAGTTGCGGCTACAACAGGCAGCGACCTCGAGTACACCATGCAGTTGCTGTCAGACACTTACGGCGGCACTAGCGTTGCTCCGTTTTTTCAGCTAAACGCACCAGTCGAGATAGACGGAGTCACTATAGCCGCTGGTACTTATATGAAGCGGGCGTTTATTTTCGACGGCACTATTACCAACGCAAAGATAGGCTCGGCGGCTGTAGACACTGCTAAGATTGCCGATGCGGCTATTTCAACTGCCAAGATTAACGACGCGGCGATTACTACCGCTAAGATTAACGACGCGGCGATTACTACCGCTAAGATTAACGACGCTGCGATTACCAACGCCAAAATTGCTAACGTCATACAATCCGCAAGCTACACAGCAGGGTCCGCTGGCTGGAAAATAGACAAGGCCGGGCAAATGGAAATGAACAACGCCACGTTTAGGGGAACGATTGACGTGAAGAGCGCCGCCTCCGGGGCGCGCACAGAGATTACAAACTCTACAATTCGTGTTTATGACTCTAGCAACGTTGTTCGTGTGAAGATAGGGAATCTGAGTTAATGGCTGTCGGCATCCAGATTAGTGATGCGAACGGTCTTGCGTATTTTTCAACAGACACGCAGACATGGAGTTTTATTGGCTACTTTATCGCCCCTGCGAATACTAACAGCTCGGTTTCTTTCAGTACTCTGTCTTTAGTGAGCGAAGTTATTTTTCAGCGTGGCGCTGTGGATAGTGTGCCTGACAACCAAGCGGGTTACATTCACTCCGTCAGTAGGAGTGGAACCACCGTCTCTTACAGCGGTGGAACTATTCGCACTCTTGTTATTGTATTGGGGCGTTAATGAGTTACGGCGCTTTAGTTACTAATACCAGCGGGAAAATTTTAATTTCTAGCGATGTGCCGGGGTTGCACTGCTTAGGTAGGGCTACGTATTATTCTAGGCTTCTTACCGGCCTTACAGATTTCCCCGGATACTCGGGGGACGACGGCACTATAACTTTGTCTGGTAGGCACGTACACCGGTACTACGTTACATCATCCGACGCCCCTTTGTTTTTCATTAAGCCTAGTAGCTACGGCGTTTTCCACGGGATTTTGCAGCAATTTAAGTCCGGTAGTCGATGGTATGTTGATATTATCCAAACCGGTTCGATAGCGAGCATACCGACTATATACGCATTTGTGCCCCCCTCCAACATTGCATCAAACGGCGAGTCGTATGGGATGGCTACCTATCTGCCTAACGGCGCTGAAGCTTTCGACAGCAGGAAACGCCCCCTAGCCATTTACGCTGCGGCGTCTGTTAAACCACCTGCGATTCCTTGCGATGGCGGTCAGCCATATACCAGCAGTGGATATGATTGGAACGAGAACACCTTAGACTGGGACTTTACTTCTGACGACACCTATAACACTTATGCTATGTCGTCGTCAGTGGCGAGAGGTAATTTAATGTTTTCTGCCCCTTCCGTGGCACAAGCTGTGTACAGCCGACAGAAGAATGGTTATAAGCTATCTACCAGTACATACAGTAGCCAAGAGCACTACTCTGCCGCAAACTGGTGGGTTATGTACCATCAGCAGTACAGGCTCGCATCAAATGCTATTCACGCAGGCTGGGGGCCTTACGCAGCGGGCTATTCTTTTTCCTCTACGTGGGATTCTGGTGGCTGGTTTGACGGGGGTGGTGGTAGTATTACCACTGGTAGTCGCCCATTTGCTGACGCAACCATAAATTTATCCAACAACGTCATCATTGTTGCAGACGTGAGACCTTATCTATGAGCGCCAACCCTAGAGAAGTTGTTTATGTTAATGGCGGGGCTATCTACAAAGCCCCCACCGATGCAGACCTTGGGAGTAGCTATGTCGCAGATGCCACTGCTGACGCCATATTTAGTTTTGTAAAAGTCGACGGCAAGAGGTATTTGTTCACCACTGAGTTCAAAAGCTACTTCAACGGTGGCGAAGGTACTTCTCTAGACGGTATTGATTTATGCCCAGATGTTAGCCTGTGGATATGTCTAGGGGCTCCTACCCCAGAAGAGCGGACTAACTACGATATTTTCTTTGCTATTGACTCAAGCGCCCAACTACAGAAAGTCGCGGACTACTACAACCTACCCTATCCCATAACTCAAGAAGTCGCCGACTGGATTGATCGCGCCCCAGAGGAACTGATGTTTTGGAACGTAGACGGCGGGCGCCCGATTGTCCCGGCGGGGGTTAAGTTTATCGACGGCAAGCCTGCCATCTTCAAGTGCTATACCTACCCCAAAGCCCGTGGTAGATGGGATGTCTGGATGTACGGCGCGTCTTATTATGATGGAGGTAAACCTTGGGAAGCTGGTGCTGTCTACCAAACCCACACGGGCGGGGCGGAATGGCCTAATGCTGAAATGAGAGGCAGGCGGGGTTTTACAAAAGCAGAACTGATAGAAACCACTCGGGCGGATGGTGTAAGTCTGCGTTACAAGTTCCTTAAGCACAACGCGGACCCATTGATGTTCTGGGAAGGTCAAGAGCTAGCTGCTGATGGTAGTGTTTCCAGAGTCAAGCGTTATGAGTCGGCTCGCTGGGCCCAAATAGCTATTGCTAAAAAGAAAGCCGGTGCTGAATTTTTAGGCGCCGACCTGTGCCCGGCTGTTAATTACTGGGTTGGACGGTCTTACTACGACGATTCTGATGAGCAGGAGCTTATTTTTGCAGCCGAATCTAGAGATATGATTGTCGAAGTAGCTAAGTACTACGGGCTGCCCGTGCCATATAACGCAGAACAGGCCGCCGTCTTGGACTCTAGACCAGAGGTGTATCGAGCACGGCACTACGATTTACTTGGCCTTGGTGAGGGGCACTACATTCCAGTTATAGCCTGCAGCGTGGTGTTTGTTAACGGTAGCCCCATCCGTTTACTTTTGTACACATTTCTGCGCCAGTGGGAGTTTGAAGACCAGATTGTCCTGCCTACACCATAATGGCTAACAAATCTAGCAAATTTTCGTTTTATGGGTGATAATCTGCCTATGGCAGAACTTGTCCTAGATCAGAAAGAGCGCATTGGCGCTTGGGTTGCTGAAATGGTCGGGCAGGGTGCTAGCTGGGGTGATTTTTACGCGTTGGGCGTTATTAGCGGTGGTGATGTTATAGCTGGCGTGGTGATAAATAACTACAATGGTGCTAACGCTACATGCCACATTGCGATCGCTCAGCAAACAAAGATGATTATTCCGTTGTTTGAGCATGTATGCGACTACGCCTTTAGGGTGTGCAATCTAAAAAGGTTAACTGGTATGGTTCCTACAAACGAGCCGCACATCATCGAGTTTGATAAGCATCTTGGCTTTGAGGAAGAGTACGTTATGAAAGACGGCGCACCCGGGGCAGATATGCAAGTTTTAGTAATGTGGCCCTACAATTGCAGATGGCTACGCAAGGAGTGAAATATGGGCGGTAAATCAGCACCAGCACCAGACTATAGCGGTATGGAGCGTGTTGCCAATAGGCAACTTGATTTTGCAGAGCGTCAGTACGAAGAAATGAAGCCCACCCTGACGGGGTTGGCGAATACTATGCGCAACGCTCAGCAGCAACAGATGGAACAGGCCAAGGACTACTACGATTACAACGTGGGGACTTTCAGGCCGCTTGAACAAGGCCTTGTTGCTGATGCACAGAGGTTTAGTACTGAGGGCTACCGAGAGCAGCAGGCTAGGGCAGCCGCAGCTTCCGCCGCGCAAGCGTTTGGGCAAACACAAGCTATGTCTCAGCGTGCGATGGCCTCCCGTGGGGTTAACCCTAACTCAGGTGCTGGTTTAGCGATGGCTACCCAAGGTAATTTAGGTCTGGCGGCGCAACGCGCTAACGCTATGACGGGCGCTCGTCAACAGGCTGAAGGTATGGGTTGGGCACGTCGTATGGACGCTGCAGGCCTTGGTCGCAATTTGGCTGGCGCTTCTACCGCCGCATATCAAGGTGCTACACAAGCCGGTACGTCAGCTGGCAATACTTACATGGCAGCTGGTAATCAATTCCAGCAGGGGCTGTCTAACGCAGGTACGACGTTCGGTAATATGGCGAACACACAGGCCAATGTATATAACGCCGCTCAGAACCAGCAGGGTGAGATGTGGGGTTCTCTCTTGGGCGCTGGCGCGACGGTTGGTGGTGCCTACTTAGGAAATCCGGCTTTGTTTGCTGGTTCTGACCGCCGCTTGAAGATGAACATCAAGGAAGTTGGGCGTGATGAGCGTACCATGCTGCCTCTCTACGAGTTTGAATACATCGGCAAGCCCGGTACAACATACTTGGGCGTTATGTCTGACGATGTTCGCAAGAAGTTCCCAGAGATGGTTGTTCAAACTTCTGACGGCTACGATGCCGTTAACTACGCCGGTCTCGGTATTGAAATGGTGGAGGTTTAA
>Ga0255773_10004426_pt1 | contig 11909 bp, 14 predicted proteins | sample 011ome_17_FD_179971 | JGI IMG/M metagenome (GOLD analysis project Ga0255773, IMG submission 179971) | Coastal salt marsh microbial communities from the Groves Creek Marsh, Skidaway Island, Georgia - 011502XT metaG (version 2) | ecosystem: Environmental > Aquatic > Marine > Intertidal zone >...
GGTATTAAAAAACCGTTACGCTATAACAGTAGAACGGTTTTATCATTATAAGTTGCTCCCCCTATTATTCAAAGATGCAGCATGACTTCTCCTTTTAGTAAATAGAAATAGGTGCCATTGAAAGGTCTAGTATCTATGTCTATAAGAAGCCTATTTGGGAAATAATAATAATTAAATGACAGATTGATTATTAATTAAAACAGTTACGTGTGGGTGTAGCCATAGTAATGAAGCCGGGAATTGTGGAGTTAATTTTCTCTTTTTTAAGGCTCTATAAGCATTTTGTTTTCTGTCCCCAGAAATTAACAATAAGATTTTTTTTGCTTTAAAAATTTCTGCTATACCCAAAGTCATTCCTTGTGTTATTTTAGTCTTACAGTTCTTTAGCATTGGATGACTTTGCGTAGATTTTTCAAGAGTGATAGTATGACAAAAAGGGGATAGCTCGTCCGAAGGCTCATTTAATCCAAGGTGACCATTTTCACCAAGCCCTAAAATGCATAATTCAATACTTGATAACTCATCGATTTTTGAAGATACTCTTCTGCACTCTTCTGATGCAGAAATGGCATTTGAATTCATTGATAAAAATTGATTCGAAGGAATTTGTAAAGGTGAAATAAACTCCTTCTTTAAAAAACACTCACATGTAGAAGGATGATCCATAGGAATTCCCATCCATTCATCTAACTTAATAACGAATAATTTTTGATAAGACTTATTAGAAGATACAAGGTTGCGATAAAGACCTAATGGGGAAATACCTGTGGCAAGTATTACTTTCGGATGATCCACATCCATAATTGAATGATCAAATTCAATTTGAGCGATTCGACTCATTTCAATGTAGTCTTGGAGGTAAATAAAGTTCATCAGGCCCAGGCAGGTTGATTATTTGAATAGGGTATACAACCTATATAATGACCTGGAGTTGGATTATATCTCAAAGCTTGAGTGGCCCCTGGCTCAGAAATAAAGTACCCCCATATCGTTAGCTGAAGTAACATAGTATAGAAGTGAGGCATGCTATTCTTCTCCATAAATTGAGCCTCCTTATCATATTTCAGTAATAGTTGAATTAATTTCTTTGTATCCAAATTAATTAGCTCTTTGTGATGCTTTTCAATAGAATCATAGTTCAAATGCTCTAAACCTTTTAGAAATATTTGTGTTTCCTCTTCGGTATAACAATCTCTAACTATGAATAAGATAAAAGCACCGACATTCGCTTGTTTGGCTCCTAGAGATTTTTGAGTCTCAGGAAGGATTGCATCTGCTAATACATTTAATAATTCTATGTAGGTTTCATCGAACGGCTCATTTTGTATCTTGGGATTTGCACAACTCGATAGAAAGGTTTGGGAACCAATAATTGGTATTCCCAGTATCCATGCGGTTAATTCAAGAGCTTCTCTTCTATCCATCTAATTAGCTTTTCCAGAGTTTATAGGGCTTATCCATTCCTGATTTAAACGGTAGTGTTATTTTTTTTCCAGAACCAGCCGATGCATAGGCGGCATATATAATTTCTAAAACAGCTCTTCCATCTTCACCTGTTATTAACGGCTGTTTATCATTAAGCACACAATCCACAAAATGATCAAACTCCTGAGGAAACCCATAATTCCATATTTCTTCATACATAGTAAAGCTCCAACCTATAGTATTCCCAGCTTTTTCTACTGCGTAACCTACACCTTTAGAACTATAGGTTGGAATTGAAATTCCCTGCAGCACATCTGCATATGCAACTCCCTCAGATCCATGAATCTCTGCTCGGTCGTCCATACCCCCTAACTTAGTCCAACTCTCTTCTGCAATCCCTGTAACCCCATTTTCAAATTCAATAATAATGGTTGCATTATCATCTCCTATTGTTTTATCCGTATGAACACTTGTTTGCATATGAGCATATACCGATTTGACAGGATTATTTTTATTTAACCAACGAAAAAACTGAATAGCGTGACAGCCCATATCCATAGTTACTCCTCCTCCAGATCTTTCGACGTCCCAGAAATGATCAGCATGTGGCCCGTCATGTTTTTCTGACTGTTTGAAAATGACAGGTTTGCCTAGAGCACCCTCGTCTAACAATTCTTTAAGTCTCACATATTTTGGGGTAAAGCACAATTCTTCTGCATACATTAATTTCACATTCGCTTTTTTGCAGGTATCAATCATTAAATCTGCCTCTTCTAAATTCATAGCAAATGGTTTCTCTACCACTACGTGTTTTCCTGCAGCTGCTGCTTTACAAGTGATATCACAATGAACATGGTTAGGTGCTCCAATAATCACCATATCAATTTCACTCATGGCTAAGATATTTTCTAGCTTGGTAAAATGATTCGGGATATTATATTTTTTAGCAAAATCACTCGCATTTCCAGGGGTAGGAGACATGACAGCTATTATTTCAGCATTAGCGACCTTTTTTATTGATTCAGCGTGAATTGTAGAAATAAATTGAGAGCCAATTAATCCAATTTTTACTTTCTTCATTACATCTAATTTAGAGTTCATCGTTTTTAAACTTTTCCACAGCATAACTAGCAGCTCTAGCTGTAAGTGCCATGTAAAGAATAGATGGGCTTTGATTCCCAGTGCTATTCATACATGCACCATCTGTAACAAATACGTTTTGACATGAATGCAATTGATTGTATTTATTTAGTAAAGAAGTGGTTGGGTCTTTCCCCATTCTTACACCACCCATTTCATGAATGTCGAGTCCGGGAGCTTGTTTATTATCAATGGTTTCAATATCAGTACAACCAGCTGCTTCAAGCATCTTTCTGCTTTCTGCAAGAAAATCCTGAATCATTCTCTCATCATTCTCATCATAATCTACATCAGTTACCAGTTGTGGAATTCCATAGGGGTCTTTTTCAGTTTTACTTAGATAGACTTGATTTGATATTTTTGGAAGGGTTTCGCCCTGCATGTACATATAGATATACCATTGCCCAGCTTCACTTAGCTGATCTTTAAAAGCGCCCCCCATTCTTGCCCCTTGAATTGTATTGGGTTCGCGTCTCACCCGGTAACCTCCAGAAAAAATCGTATATCCCCCTAAAAAGTCAGTTTCTTTTTTACCAAGGTTTCGATAGTTAGCAATAATGCATTCTGTTGGGTTCTTGCCATAAACATATTGGTTTTCAAATCCATTGATTTTTCCATTTGCCCATCCCCGGTAGAGATGAAATCCAATGTATTTACCCATAATTCCATTATCGTTTCCTATTCCATTAGGGAATCGGTTTGATTTTGAATTCAATAGGATGAGATTGGTGTTTAGCGCTGAAGCATTTACAAAGATGATTCTTGATGTGAAAATCATAGTTTCTTTTGTAGTTGCATCAATAACTTTAACTCCAGTGGCTTTTCCTGCTTTCTCATCATATATGATTGAATGAACCACCGAATTAGCTCTAATAGTTAAGTTGCCAGTCTTTTTGGCCCACGGAAGGGTAGAAGTAATAGAACTGAAATAACCCCCATAAGGACATCCTCTCATACATAAATTACGACATTGACATTTACCTCTACCCTGCTCTATATGTATATCTTTAGGTTCGGTTACCTGAGCCCATCTTCCTTGAACTAGAAACCTTCCTGGAAATCTTTCAAGTAGAACTTTTTGAAGGTGTTTCTCTACACAATTTAACTCAAAAGGGGGCAAGAAATGACCATCAGGCATAGCCTCAATCCCATCATTATTACCACATACACCAATAAATTTTTCAACGTGAGTATACCAAGGTGAAATATCTTGATAACTGATAGGCCACTCAGCTCCATAACCAAATTTTGCAGGTGCTTTAAATTCATAATCACTCCAGCGTTGACAGGCTCTCCCCCAGATAAGTGATTTACCACCTAGTTGGTAGCCTCTTATCCAATCAAAAGGCTTTTTTTGGATGTAAGGTTGTACTTTATCCTGTATAAAAAAGTGAGCTGTGTCTTCACCAAATCCAGCAGCTTTTGAAGTGATTGGATTACTTTCTATATAGGATTGAGGCATCCATCCTCCATACTTAAATTCCCAAGGATTTTTAGACCACGTTGGGTAATCCGTCAGGTGCTTTATTTCTCTACCACGCTCAAGAACTAATGTTTTAAGGCCTTGCTCACAAAGTTCTTTTGCAGCCCATCCTCCCGATATGCCTGAACCAATTACAATAGCATCAAATTGATTTTCTACATTCATATTAGGTTAAGACTTAAGTTTTTTAAAACTAACTTCTTTGAAATAGATCAAATCATCCAAGCCATGATTCTGTAGTCCGATGTAACCGGTAATAGGTCTGGGACCCCTATCAGGTTCCCAGCTATATTTTTTTTCAGGCACGAGGTCACCTTCAACAAAATCTGTAATTAATGTACCATTAACCTCGACTAGGGTACGGTTTCCGTCTAATGTAATAACCATAGTATTCCATTTCCGCACCATACTTGGTTTCGCCTTGGCTTTGGTCATTGAATATAACACTCCGGTTTTATGATATTCATCCTCCCTATCATCGATTTGAACTTCATATCCCTTGTTTACAGGCATCCATGCTTCGATAGGTCTTTCAGGTATTCTTATAAATACACCGGCGTTATTTTTATCCTGCCCGGTGAAGACTACCTTAATTTTACAATCTTGAAATTTCTGCTTGGTATACCAAAGAAGACCCATTCCACCTTTTGTGATGAGCATACCATCGACAACTTCGAAAGACCCCTCACCAACATGCTCCCAGCCGGATAAGTCTTTACCATTAAATAATCTAATCCACGATTTATCCTCTATTTGACAAGAAACAATAAGAGTAAAAACATTTAATAAAAAAAGAAACCTCATCAACAACTTTCTATTGACTACTTTATAAAGTAATTATTAATATACGATATTTTCAATACTGATGTAGAGTCGACTAGATTTAGTAGTGATTTCGCAACAATTACCTACCTAAGCATTGCATATGGATCAAACCCGTATAGAAAAAGAAAAAACCATCATAATCGATGGCTTGTCTAAGATGGCTCCCCCTATTATTCAAAGTTGCAGCACAATTAAATCTGAAAATGAATTAACTACCGGCAATCAGACTTCCAAAAACTCCTACTGATAACTCAGCCCAAATCATCAGAAAAATTATTAAAACAAAAATAATGGGTACTATTCTTACTCTTTTATTCTGAACCCTTTCCAAAATAAAATGGATGCTTAACCCTAACAATCCCAACAGAATACCCATCAAAATAAAGTCAAATAGAGACCAATTGACTTGGTTGGAGAAAATGGTTCCAAAAAGTGGAATCAATAATAGGAACAGGGGAGATAATACTCTTTTAATTAGTGTCAAATTCATGATTAAATAGTTTTTTCTTGTTTAAACATAGGGTCAAAATTACACCAGTTACTGCATTTAATTTTTCTTCAAATACCGCCCATTTTTGATTACTGCTTGTATGGAGGTGGTATTTGTTATATTGATTAATGGGTTCATTTTTAAGAGTAGGATATCCGCTTTTTTGCCTTTGGCAATTGCCCCGTAGTTTTCTTCGACACCCAACCATTTTGGACCGTTGATTACTGAGGTTTTCAGGGCTTCTAATGGGCTTAATCCAACAGCTACTAGGGATTCAAGTTCCTTGTGAAGTGATGGGCCAGGATATACATAAGAATTGTATGCCCCGGCATCTGAACCTGCCATTAATTTAACTCCAGATTCATGAAGTTTTAGCGCGAGTGTTCCAAAAAGTGCATCCAAGTTTTTGCGATTAGCTCGAGTTTCAGGAGAGCTGTTTAAGGCGCTTTTAATTCTTCGCTCATAAGTTTTTTTAAAGCCAGGGCTCAATGAGTTGAGGTATTCATCATTTGAGTGATCAATCTCATCTAAATAACTCAAAGTATTCCCGATATGCAGTGTTGGAATCACAAAGACTTCTTGTTGTTTTATCTTGTTGAATAGGCTTTGAGCTGTAGCTTCATCATAAGAGTTTATTAACAAGGGCATGGCTTGCCAAAAGCCGAGCGCTCCTTGTTGAAATTGTTTTGTGATTTCTAGTTCATCTTTGGAGCTTCCTTTGAGTATATAGTAGAGGTGTTCTACACCATTCATTCCAGCGTCTAAAGCTTGGTTTAAGCTAACACTAAAGGGCATATGTCCAGAGGATTTAAACCCTCTAGCGGTTGATTTTTTAAGAGCAGATAGAAAGAGGTTTCCATTTAATTTACTATCGTAGAGTTTAATGAAATCTACCTCAAGTTGTTCTAAGGAATCTAAAGCCTGATCTAATTCATCCTCTGATTCAACTTCTAATGATCCTTGCCAGGTTGGGTTTTTACCATCAATTTTAGGACCAGAGGTGAAAATGGTGGGACCAATTCGCTCATTTTTTGAAACCTCTAGCTGCCATTTCTTTACAGAAGAAGTTAGATCTCCACCTGCATCTCTTACGGAGGTAATTCCATAGTCGATGAGTCGTTCTAAAAACATTTCATTGTCTTTTAAAAGAGATTCTCCTCCTCTAAAGTGAATATGGTTATCCCATAGGCCAGGTATAGCATAGGCGCCCTTTGCATCAACAGTTTCTTTGGCTGCCAAGTCTTCTGAATCCGCATTTTGAATTAAGACAATACGATCTTGGTTAATATAGATGTCGACGTTCTCAATTTGAGCAGTTTCGATGTCGATACGTTTTACATCGAGGATACTTAAGTCGTAATTGGGCTCTTGAGCGCAAGAAAGCACAAAAATTATTGAGAGATAGACAAGGATATTTTTCATAAGAATTAAGATACGAATATCATTGATCCGATAAAGTTAAATATATGGTAAACAAAAAAACCGCTACACTATAACAGTATAACGGTTTTATCATTATAAGTTGCTCCCCCTATTATTCAAAGTTGCAGCACAAGTAAATCTTTTAGTGGATTAAGTTCAATTTTAAATTGATAGTTCTAAATAGAAGGATTTCGCTTTTCTTACGTCTAAATATTATGGTCGACGAAGGTGAATTGATTTCAAGAATAACTCAAGGTGATAAAAACGCGTTGAAAGAAATCTATGAACTACACGCTCTAAAGGTCTATAATTTAATACTGAATCGCTTCAATGATAAGTTTTTAGCTGATGATATAACCCAAGATGTATTTCTTAAGGTTTATGATAAGTCTATATCGTTTCGAGGTGATTCTCAAGTTAGTACATGGATTTATCGGATAGCATTTAATAAATGCTTGGATGAGTTGAAGCGGAGAAAAAAAACCATTAATGGTATCGATACTACTTTTTATCAAGTATCAGCGTATGAGGATGAGGCAAATATATCAGTCAATCTAACGACTATTTTAGATGCAGTTGATCTGTTAAAACAAAGTCAGAAGGATGCCTTTACCCTGGTGTATTTAGATAAATTTTCTCAGCAAGAAGCTTCTGAAATCATGAGTATGAATATTAAGGCATTTGAGTCTTTACTCTACCGAGCGAGACTTTCTCTGCAAAGTACATTGTCTAAAAACAAAGGATTATAAAATTAAAAGGTCTAATAAGTATGGAATCATTTGATCAAAGTATTGAACTATTAAGTGGAATAGAGATGAAAAGACCTCCGGCTGAACTTTTTGACAAGGTTATGGAACGGGTAATTTCTTTTGATAGAAGATTTTTGATTCGAATAGTGATGATTATCTCATTTGGATTCGGCATGACTTTTATGGTGTTTAAAATGGGTAAATCGAATCAAAAAAATCAAACTGTTGAAACTTATTTCAGCACAAACTATAACTTCTATGGTTATGAATAGATTAAAATTATACCAGTGGAGTGTTGCGTTATTATTAGTATTAAATCTTGCTACGCTACTTTATGTTTTAGAAAGATCAACAAAACATGATCGATCGGTTAATGATCGACCGATAATGTTATTAAGAGATTTAAACCTATCCGATGAAAATTTCTTAAAGGTTGAGGAGTTTGCCAGATTACATCATCAGAAAATACTTGAGTTAAACAGACTCCAACAGGGGTTTATTTATCAAGCTCTCATGGAGCAAGAGAATTTGAGTGAGTATGAAAATCAAATTGCCATAATTGAAAATCAGAAGATCGAGGTAACGCGTGAGCATTTCGATGACATCGAAAATCTATTAGATACCAGACAGAAAGCAGCCTTTAATTCAATTAAAGAGGATTTAGTTAGATCACTATTCCGAGCTAAAAGACCACCAATAAGGCATTCAAGGCCGGTTAAAGATTAAATGAATTTTGACTCTATGAAAAGGTTTTGGATAAAACTGATTTTTGTTGCTTTCTTTTCTTTGAATCTTTTTTCTTGCCAAAGGAACTCTTCATTCTTTGATAAAGCTGAATTACCCTACTACCAAGACGCAACTTTTACACCATTTTGGTACTCTACGATTAAGGACTCGATAAATAGCTTTCACAAGATCCCTCCATTTAGATTAATTAATCAGCTTGGTGATACTATTTCTGAAGACACATTTAAAGAAAAGGTCTATGTAGCTGATTTCTTTTTCACGGCATGTCCTGGTATTTGTCCAATGATGACATCCAACATGTCTTTGATTCAAGAGGCTTTCAAAGATGAATCGAGCGTACTACTCTTATCTCATTCGGTTACTCCAGAATATGACTCCGTACCTGTCTTAAAAGATTATGCGAAGGAAAAAGAGGTTTTAGACAATAAGTGGCATTTAGTTACAGGGGATAGAAAAGTAATTTATGATCTCGGACGTAAAAGCTATTTCGTAGAAGAAAGTTTAGGAGAGATTTCTATTGAATCCGATTTTTTACATACTGAAAACTTCGTTTTGATTGATCAAAATCGACACATTAGGGGAATATACAATGGATTAAGAAAAAATGATATAAACCAGTTAATTAAGGATATAAGAACACTAATAAATAAATAAACCATAATTAATTTCAGTTATGAGAACACAAATAAAAACCATTTTTGCGCTATGTATTTTACTATGCTCGTGCAGTAAGGATGAAACAAATAAAATAGAAGAAATAGAAACAGGATTTAAAACCCCTTTAACAGCCTTTGAAGATTTTAATTCAGACTCGGTAACAATTTCAATAGATAATGATCAAATTACTATTGAAACAAACGGACTTCCTAATCATACAAGCCCCTATTGGGAAGAAACACACCCATTATATATAGAGCCTATAATTTCACTTCGTCAAACCCCTGGAAAAATTGGCGCAGAACGAAATTTAACTTTAACAGTACCCACCTATCCAAATTTAGCGTCTAATGGAACCACTACTGGATTAGGCCCTATTGGCATATCGGTTACAGGGGTTCCTATTTTTAACGATTTGGAAGGTCCCAATGGGTCTTTAGGGGAAGAAATCACTGCCACTTTTGATTATGCTGGCGCTCATAATGGACCTTCAGGCTATCATTATCACATAGAATCTTTTAATATCCCAGAAAACACAGTTCTTTCTCATGATGATGAAAAACTAATTGGAGTAATGTCAGATGGATTTTTGTTATATGGAAGAAAATGTAACTCAACCAATAATCATCCTTCAGACTTAGACACCTCAGGAGGGCACATTTCGGGTACTCAACACAGTTCTGAGGATGAAACTTTTTATCATTATCATGTGTTGAATGAATATTTTTTTGGGAATGTTGTCCTATTATTTGGTCAACAATTACTGGGCGTTCCTAACGCTATTTTATAGATGAAGAACATTTTTAACAAAATAATGATTCGTAAAAGGGTGCTTTATTTTTTATCAATGGCATTACTCATGGGATGTAAAGAAATTGATAAACCAAGTTCTACTATAGAGAGGATTGAAATTCCACTTAATATTCAAAAAATATCCTCTTTACAATATCAAAATTCAACCTCAGAATGGTTTTATAATGGTGATGTGTTTTCAGGTTTTATTGTTGACTATTACGAGAATAATGCCTTGAAACTAAAAATGTCTATCTACCAAGGAAAAAGACATAATAAAACTGAGAAATGGTTTCCAAATGGAGAATTGATGGAGGTCTCATACTATGATAACGGAAAACTAAATGGTGAAAAAAAGGTATGGGTATTTGGCAATGAACAAATCTTAATATCACAACTAAATTACGTGTCTGGAAAAGCGCACGGGGAACAAAGAAAATGGTATTCAAGTGGAGAAATCTATCAAATAATGAATTTCGATAATGGAAAGGAGTCAGGTATACAAAAAGCATTCCGGAAGAATGGAGCTTTATACGCTAACTATGAAGCTCGAGATGGAAGGATTTATGGGCTGAAAAAATCTAAACTATGTTATGGTTTAGAAGATGAAGAAATACCTATATACACTAATTGAAAAGTTAATACTATGGATTGTTTTTTAAAAATACCCGTCTCGGATTAATGCCAATTGTACTAATTTAGTTTTTATAATTGTAATTCAGATTTTAGTTGAAATCACTTTTAGATATTGTATAAATAGATAAAACCGTTACACTATAACAGTATAACGGTTTTATCATTACAAGTTGCTCCCCCTCTTGGGCTCGAACCAAGGACCCTCTGATTAACAGTCAGATGCTCTAACCAACTGAGCTAAGGAGGAGTGTGGCCTAACTATATAGGCGGGTGCAAATATACATTTTTAAGTCAAATTCGAAAAAACCTAAAAACTTTTTTTACTATTTAAATAAAAATCTGAAAAGGTCATTTCCGTTGGCGAATACTACTAACGTTAAAAGAATAGCAAAACCGATAAGTTGACCGTATTCTAAAACCTTCTCGCTTGGTTTTCTTCTTGATATCATCTCGTAGAGTAGGAACATTACATGCCCACCATCTAGCGCAGGAATGGGGAGAATGTTCATGAATGCAAGAATAATCGAAATCAAGGCTGTTGTTGACCAGAATGCTTGCCAATTCCACTCAGACGGAAACATACTGCCGATAGCGGCAAAACCCCCTACGCCTTTGTAGGCACCTGTAGCAGGATTAATGATTTTTTTAAATTGCTTAACATACGAGCCTAGAGTGGTTACCCCACGATTAATTCCTGCAGGAATAGCCTCGAGAAGCCCATACTCTTTGGTTTCAATCGATAGGTATCCGAGTTCATCTAAATCGAGCGCTGATAATGCGCCTGGTTGAACACCTATCGTAGCACTATCGCTTACGATAATTCTCAAATTGGTTTCAAATGCTTCGTCTTTTCTTCGAACAGCGATCTCCACTTCTTGACCGGCATATTGGTTAATCGCTTCTTTGGCCTCGTCGTAATAATTAATCGGTGTTGTACCGATTCGTGTGATGATATCTTTGGCTTGAAGCCCTGAAGTCGCATTTTGAGAATTTTCGGGAATATCAGCTACAACAAAGGGCATACGATAAGTTAGAAAGCGCGCCTTGTCTTCTTCATCGATTAGGGTAGAGATGAAGTCTACCGGAATAGGTAGGGTGAGAAGTTCCCCGTTTCTTTCAATGGTGAATTCGTTTCCGTTAATTAGTTCTAGAAAAATAGCTGAGAATCGCTCCACAGGCTCTCCATCTACAGCGATAATTTTGTCGCCTGTTTGAATACCTACACGAGAACCTATTTCCTCTTCTACTACCCAAACGCCACCTTGTACCGAATCATTTTTAATGTACTGATCGCCATAGGCATAAGAAAGGCCAATATAAATGATGACCGCTAGAATGAAATTTACGGTTACTCCACCAAGCATGATGATGAGTCGTTGCCAAGCGGGTTTTGAACGAAATTCCCATGGTTGCGGGGGTTTGGCAAGCTGTTCTTTGTCCATCGATTCGTCAATCATTCCGGCAATTTTTACATATCCGCCGAGTGGGAGCCATCCGATCCCGTAAACCGTCTCGCCAATCTTCTTTTTAAAAAGGGAATACT
>Ga0255773_10004429_pt1 | contig 11904 bp, 6 predicted proteins | sample 011ome_17_FD_179971 | JGI IMG/M metagenome (GOLD analysis project Ga0255773, IMG submission 179971) | Coastal salt marsh microbial communities from the Groves Creek Marsh, Skidaway Island, Georgia - 011502XT metaG (version 2) | ecosystem: Environmental > Aquatic > Marine > Intertidal zone > Salt...
CCTTTCTTGCCATAAATATACAAGCAGAGGTTGCCTGTGCACCTTTAATACCTTCAGGATGATTATGTGTAAACGAGGCAAAGTGTTTGGCTTGTTCTAATACCTCTTCAATTGTATCGTACGCATACCCTACAGCGCTGGTTCGCATTGCTGAGCCATTACCCCAGCTGTTATAAGCCATACCTGTATCGTACTTACACCAATGATGAAACCGATGCCCATAGCCAGCATGTGGGTGCTGAGTGTAATACCAGCGCATCACTGTGTCGTAGCTAACACTACGATCAATCGCATCCATCAGTGCCACGGTCAAAACACTATCATCGGTAAAAAAAGCTCTTTGGCTAAATAGCGGCTTAAAATCCTTATGCTTGATATTGTTCCACTCATACACCGAGCCGACTACATCACCTGTAATAGCACCTAGCATTTAACGACTGTAAACTCTTCTTTCAACAGGCCTTTCAGAATCATACTCTGCTGGAAATGTCTGTAAGTCCTGACCAAAATCACGAAGAGCTCGATCGGTCATTTCTTTGAACTGCGCCTTCACCTTGTTCAAGTCAATCTCATCATCATTATGAAATGCTAAAGCATCAACTAATTTAACCAATGCCATTCTAATTTCACGATCAACATTCATTACTTCAACCACAGCATGACCTTTGGATCTTCTAATCATTTTATTCCCCATTTATTAATAATAAAAATCTCTTTAACCCAGAGAATAAAAGCCCTAACGCTGACTTAACAAACAACGAAAAGTATAAAAAATGACTTTAAAATCGACTGGAATTTGTATCAATTGTAGAGCAAATTGAATGAAGATTTGATGAAGTTTTAATGTTTTTTTGATGTTATTTCTACAAGCCAATTGGCGCCTGGTTTTGAAAATAAAATTAGACTAAATTCCAATTATTTACCAACAAAAATTTTACAAATAATGCGAATGGACAAAAAAACCAGTAAAAAATAGTTAGAAAAATCAAAGCAGGGTTAAAAATCCACCCCTAGGACAGATAAACCCTGCCTAACAGACTAAAATCGTCTTAAAACAGCCTTTACGCGCTTGTAATGACACATAACAACCAAACCACAAATCAATAATCAAAAATTTCGGAAATTTTAAGAATGGGCGTTTTTTTATTTATTCTAATATTTTGTGTACTACTCCATAATGCTTCAAATCATTAATGGATGGGTACCACATATCATCAGCTTCATATTTATACATTTGATCTGTAAACGTTTTACTAGCACCTCTTTTCTGAAAGAACTTTGCATCTTCTTCTTGATCACGCAATAAATCTAAAAGTGTTAATTTATCAACCCTAGCACTTGGCCTAGCGATACTATATTGATGAAATCCTAAGTCAGCATCTTTATAAATATATCTTGTATTGCCTGCAATATAGGCGATGGTACATGCAGATCGACAGCCATCGTTGGTGTGTGTATTAAGGCTATTTAATAAGATTAGTTTGGAAAGCTTGTTTGCCTCATAGAGCAAACCACCATCACTATTAAGAATGATAAATTTAATTGATTGATCATTTTTTAGTATTTTCTCCACTTTATCTGAGATGCCATAATCAAAATCACCATTAACAGTAATAATACTTTTTTTAACGGATACATCGTAATTTTTGGCTTTGGATAATACAAAGGCATCGTAATACAATTGTTTGTACCATTCTTTGTCTTGCATTTCTGCGATGAAACTTCCTAAAACTCCGATAATAACGAGGAATTTAACAATACGCGGCCAGAAAGTTTTTCCAGTATTTGCTGTTGTGTTTGTTGCGCTACGCCATAGGCCAATAATTTGCCAAGGGTAAATAATAAGATATATAACGGCCATTATAATGAGCATAGTTCTTGAGTAAAAAACTGGATTCTCATTAATAGAGAGAGTAATCCAAAAAACCACGATAAATGTTAATACAATTGATAAGAGCCAAAAATTAACCCAGTAAGATTTGGCCAGAGACAGCTCTCCATGCCAATGCCTAGAAAAATATCCTCGCTTAAGAGTTGGGATCTGATCTTCTAATTGTTCGTTTTCTGTCATTTAAATTGTTATTTTTTTAGCATTACCCTTTGATAAGCTGACTGGATACCTTTTGCCATTCTTGATAATCTTATCATCAACCGCACTTCCAAGATCAACATTAAGCTTATCAGCCATGCGTATTAGATAAATCATAATATCTGCCATCTCTTCTTTAACGTGCTCATTTTCACTAGAGCTCATAATCGCTTCAGCCTGCTCAGGTGTTAGCCATTGGAAGATTTCAACAAGTTCAGATGCTTCAACAGATAATGCCATGGCAAGGTTCTTAGGATTGTGAAACTGATTCCAATCACGCTCATCGGCGAAGTCTGAAAGTTGTTTTTGTATTTTTTTGATGTTCATTTTTTATATAGAATCTGCTCCTATCAGAACACTTTTTAACTAGCTAATTTATAAGTAATTCACAACTGACAATCACACTATATTCAACGTCTCTCAATATTATCCTTCTAAAATGGGTTTTAAAATATTAGGGCTTTTTTCTGAAAAACTATTTATTCGTTTGAAAGTTTCATTATTACTATCATTCCAGAAAGTGTTAATTTTATCATTCAGACTTATTTTTTGAATACGGGTTAGATTTTTATTATTATTTTCGGTAATTGTATTAATATCATTTGCTATAAATCGCACTATATCAATTTCTAATTCTTTCATATGATCGTAAAAATATAATTCTAATATTGCCATATTTAAAACATTTTTTATTCTATCTCTATTTTCTAGGGAATTAGACAAGATTAATTTAACCAAGACAATCACAACATTTTTAAACTCTTTCGAAATTGAGGCTGGATAAGGAAAGTTATTAAGCATGTCTTTTGTAAAATTAATGCCAGTATTGTAACTTGAAGCTGAATATCTTTCTTTGATATAGAATAAAGCAAATTTAGAATTTAAGATTGCTGAAATCAACATTAAAGTTTCAATGTTTTCAGATCTTAATATTAGGGTCGACTTTCCTGGAATCGTTGTTCCATTAATGTCAATTGAAGCATCTAATAATGTTAGACCTTTGATAATTAATTTTGAAGCTGAGGCTTTCCCCCCATAAGAGTTCGGAAAAGTATTATGAAACTCTTTCTTTAAAACAACTGGATATAAATATTTTCCTCTTAGGTAAGTCATATCCTTCTTTCCCCATTTTGATAAATATTGATCAATGGTCCCAGTATTTATAACTTTATAATAATCATCCTCTAAAAAATTATCATTAGTTGTATTATCACGCAGTATGTCTTTTAATGTATAACAATCAGAAGTAGCACACGCATTTTCAAATAATAGGTTTTCAGTAGTCTTTATTGTGCTGTTATTATTCGTAATATCTAGAATTAATTCTAGATTTTTTGAAAAAACAATATCTAGTTGATATGGGTCTTTAATAATCTCTTTCTTTATATCTCCTACAACATGGTCGATTGAATCTAAATATTTGAAATACGACGAGTCTTTCTTTGAAAAGATGGTGACTATAGAATCAACTCCAACTGATTCAAAAACGTCTCTGCCAGATTTCAGTAAATGAGTAATATATTTTAGAGAGTGCTTTCTAAACTCCTTTCCAAATGGTTTTGCAAGCCATTTGTCAGGTGTAATGTATGTCAAAACAGCCATATCCTTCAACAACTCTAGGCCAATCTCAAAAAAAGCTATGTAAATATCCCAATTGCCTTTTGTGTATTTATATGTTTTAGAAATATACTCACGAAGATCTTTTTGCCCAGCATTAATCATTCCTTCAGAATCAATATATGGAGGATTACCAATTATTACATCAAACCCACCGTTATCTTTAAACACATCTCCAAATTCTAACTTCCATATAAAGAATGGTTTAATTCTATCTTTCCTTAGTTTTTTTATTTCATCGAGTTTATCAATTTCGTCTCTTTCTTCTAATGTTGCTTCAATCAAATCCCACTTCAAGTCATCAATGTCTTTTTTCAGATTTTCTTTATTGGTTCTACTATCAACTGTTACGTACTGTGCTATTTTTGATTGGAGTAATTTTGCCTTTTGTTGTGCTATTTTTTTTACTTGTGGCATGTCAAATAAACTACCAGTTTCTACAGTGGCAGTATTCTTATTATTTAAAAACTTAAGTCTACGTTGTATTCGTTTTATATCTTCTTCAATCTCTATCTTTCTAGCAGTTGTAAACTCACCATCACTGTGTAATGAAAAATATTCTTTTTGAATTGCATCAAGTTTTTCTTGAACCTTATTCTTTTCGTCATTAATTGATTCGGCACTGTTTAGAAAATCATCATCAAATAATTCAATGCCTTCGTACTGAGATACAAGACTATTACCCTGCATAATCTTATGCTCTAGGTTTGGTAACGGTGTCGGGTTATCTTCCTCGACCACTAATGACAACCAAAACCTTAACTTGGCAATTTCAACGGCACCTGGGTCAATATCAACACCGTATATAGAATTAGAGATAGCATGCAGTTTTAGTTTGTAAGCAGAAGAATTATTTCTCAAATGAATGCCAAGAATCGTTCTCGCTGTAACGATTTCATTAAGCATTCCAAGTGGAAAAGCACCCGAACCTACTGCAGGGTCGCAAACCTTAATATTGGCAAGCAAATCATCCAACTCTTCTGCCTGGTCAATAACGCTTTGACGCAACAGTAATTTGCCTTTATCGCCACCTTGCTCGATAATAGATTTATCATTTTGAATAATTTGTGAACCTTGCTGGATGAATGATTCAATATCCACCTTGGGTATTAGACTATTTGTTTCAGTTTCAAGGTAATTAATCAAACTTTCTTGACACATATAATGAACAATTTCACGTGGTGTATAGAATGCACCCTTACTCTTCCTGTCTTTGATTTCTAGTAAGTTTTCAAAAACTTTACCCAGCATTTCAGGGTCAACAGCAACTTCTTGTTCTAGTGGTTCAGACTCATTAACAGTGAAGTTATAACGGTCGAACACATCTAGTATGCCATCGCCAATATCACCTTCTTTGGTCTTTATATCATTCGAAAACAACTCATCAGGTAGGCGAATGTGTGTTGTTTCCCAACTGTATCCATTCATTGGCTCAAACAAGCCGCCGTTCAAGAATGGCATGCGGCAATTATTTAATTTAGGGTAGATGGAGTCATTACCCCTATCTTGCGCTAACGCCTCATAGAATAATGGCTCAAGAACATCATCAAAAAAGTTTTCTCCGTACTTTTCACGACGCTCAAATATCTCACGTAAAAAGTTCTTTACACCAGTGCCCCATTCTTTATCGGGTGCAACGCCAAACCAGCCTTTCTTTTGCAAAAAGTACAAGAATGCCATTTGACCCATGGTCTTTTTAGCAAAATCAGCAGTATCAATCTCTTTCTCTTCAAAGTCTGATTTTAATTGAGAGTCGTTTTCTAGAAGCGCATCAAGTGATTCTTTCATTCTCAAGAATAAATCTGTATATTTTGTAAAGAATTCATTAGTAACCGTTTCAATACTAAATGCTTGCTCCAATTCCTCTAATGTCGGCGCATTTTCATCATTTGCCAAAATACCAACCAACTGACTTTGTGCAGTATGGCTATTTTCATTCTTGCCAACTAAAAATGACCAGCGTTTTGCGGGAGTAAACTCTTCTTCAACTTTAATGCCAGTATCAGTTTTCTTAAAACTGGACTCCATCTTTATCAAAGAAAAACGCCAATCCTCAGCATCAGGTGAAGTAAATGCAACTATTGCAGCATCCCCCTGTTTTTCACTAAGGTAGCGTGCAACAAAGTTTCGTTGCATGGTTCTTGCCTTATCTAGCGATGTATCTTTAACTAGGGTAACAATCAGTACATCAATCTCATTCTTACCATCAGAGAATTTTGCAACAACCTCTAACGACTGAACATGTTGCTTGTAGGTATCATAAATACCGATATTTCGATGTGAGTAATCAGCAGAATTTAAATTGAGTAAATTGCCAACGAATCCAATAAACTTATCTTTATCAAATATATTATTAAAAACACCTGTAATAATTGAACTTGCTTGCTTCTTATCCATAATTAATCGTCTGTTAGATAAAGTGATAGCACTACTTTACGTTCACCAGTTGCATGTGTATCAGTTTCTGCATAGTGCGCCTTAAGCAATGTATCTGAAATATTATTTTGCAATACAGCAATCACCTTTCTAGGATTGATTATCTGTTCTCCGAGGTCGTTTAATGCTTTCAATGTATGCTTTAATGTCTTTTTAGGAATTCCACCTTCATTAATTTGCGCGATAACCTTATCAAGATAAATCTCTTGGTCATCAGTAAGTGCCTGTGAATTCCTTTGCGTTACCTTAAGTATTTTAAGAATCTGTGTACCTGCATCACGACCGCCTTTGCCCTTTACTTCAGGCTCTTCCTCAACAAGAGTATCTTCAAATGCCTTTTTATTCAACTTTAGTAAGTCGAACATTTCACTTGAAACTTTTTGCTTATCAGTTTCAGGTGGGCACTCAAAGAATCCTGCAGTTTCCATAAAGTCGATTTCATCAGCGCCTTCTTTTTTATCAGCAATAAAGAACTTCTGCAATCTATCACTACGGAAGTACGTAATCAATGAGTCCTTATAAATTGGATTTTGTTTTGCAGTTCTGGATTTTCTTGGTAACTGTTTAATTATTTCAAATAAGTCAGAGTCATTTTCACGTATGTCTTCGATTACTTTGAGATATCTAAGTTCAGAGTCTTCTTCACCTTCTCCATCTATAGCCTCACTGGAGGTTAGCCTTTCAAATAAGGCATGTGAGTCAACAGGCTCACCTTCAGTTAATAACTCTGCATCATCACCCAATAACGATAAGAATGCTGCAATTTTCATCTCTGCGGCTGACTTTAATGCTATATGACTATCACCTTGAACACTCGGGAAGAAGTTGTACGTATGAATGGTTTTATGCTTAGTATCTACTCGATTGATACGACCAACACGCTGCATGAGTCTAGTTGGGTTCCATGGGATATCATAATTAATGACCACGTTAGAGCGATGAAGGTTTACACCCTCTGACAACACCTCAGTAGTAACTAAAATTCGATAATTTGATTCTTTATTTTTTGATTTAGCATCAAAATTTCTTATTACTTTGTCTCTATCAGATGCATGAGAACTGCCGTCAAATCTCAGAACCTCACCTGGAAAGTGCTTATCAATATTTTCAAATAAATACCCCGCTGTTTCTTTAGACTCAGTAAATATAATAATATGGTTTTTCTTTAAAGTTTCATCGGTAGATAGTTGTTCAATGAAAGTTAGCAATTTGGGGTCTCTATCCATGCCTTTCCATAATTCTTTGATTGTAATTAGTAATTCTCTATCGTGTTCCAGGTCTCTCAAGAACTCCTTTGTGAAATTTTTACCATCATACCTTTCGGCTTTATCATCATCAATTAGCCTTTGAACAGCGCCATCATCATCATTTTCTAAAAATTGAAACACTTTGCTAGTGTGTTTTTTACTGGTATACACATTGCCATTATTAAATTCTTTGATAAAAATTTCATAGGTGTTTAGGAATCTATCAACAGATTGCTTAAATGCATGAAAACTACTTTCCAAGCGCTTCACTAACAATATCTTCATGAAACGACCCATGTTCTTCTGACCTTGAATTTCAGATTGGTCGAATTCACCAGTGTAGTAAGTCATTGGCATATATCGCGCATAAGTAAATTCACTTGCAATTAGTCCAATGGTTTCAGTAAAAATCTTATCTTCTTTCTCATTTAATTGATAGAACAAAGGCTTGGGCTTCGCTACATCAGGGAATGACAACCCTTGATTTTTAAGATCTTCCCCGAAATATTTTTTAATTTCAGTCCTTGTACGACGAACCATTAGATGCTTTAATACCTTTTCACGCACCTCTTTAGCATTGCTTTTGGTAACGTCCATGTACTCTTCGTAATTTTTCTTTCGGTCTAACTTTCGTAAATTTTTCTCAAGCCCTCCAAAGAATGATTCTAAATCTGGAAGGTTTGGAAAATCACTTTTTCTTGGCTTTTGAAATAACTTTAATAGACTGAGAATATCTTTAGGTGTGTTGTTATACGGTGTAGCAGTTACTAATATCACTCTCTTGCCACGGCATATTTCGGATAATTTCTCATAGGTGGCAGTGGTTTCATTTCTAAAGCCATGCGCCTCATCGATAATAATATTGTCGAATTTATCTGCCACACCATCTAATAGGTTGTCCAACTTACCAAGGGATTCAAGTTTAAAACTTCTTATGCCAAAGTCAAAAAAAGCATTACCCCATGAGCCTGAATTTTTATCATCTAATAACACTGGAGGCGCTATAACCAATGTTGTTCCGCCAAGTTGCCCAGCAAGCATTGCAGCAATATAGGTTTTTCCAAGTCCGACAACATCTGAAATAAATACACCACCATAGCCCTCTACAATTCTTTTAGCATTTAGCACTGCTTGCTCTTGATATTCAAGTCGCAAAAAACCCTCTGGTGTACGGTCTAAAAACACCTCGCCAGTTTCATTTAATTCTGCTTTAAAGTATTCGTATAAAAACTTGAGATACAAATGGTAAGGTGTAACACTATCGGAGAACCATGTCTTTTGCTCAATAGTTTCAACGTACTTCTCACTAACGTCAACAGCATCTTTCCATAACTCGTTGAACTTATTTTGAGCAAATTCATAATCACCTGGATTCTTCAATTCAACATTGAATTCAAGGTTGTCTTCTAATCCTGACTTTGTAAAGTTACTTGAACCAGTGATGACACGTCCTTTATCAATTGCATCTTCTTTGAAGGTCATAATGTACAATTTTGCGTGAATATTTTGAGACGGATATGCCTTGATTACAAGTTTTCCACTTCTTATCCACTCAATGAACTTATGTACGCCTTCTTCAACATAACGAGTATCTTCAGATAACTCCATTTCCTGCTGCACTAAGCCTTCAACAGTTTTCTTAGTCTCTGAATGGCTAAACCTTAAATCTTGTTGAGTTGGTGCATTCCCTTGCTCAATCATCTTAAACGTGTCACTGCCAGTAGAAATGCCAATGAGAATTCTAATTCTATCGGTGTCTTCTAGTGATGGATAAACTGCATAAAATCCGCTCGAGTAAAAGTACCCAACTAGGCAGTCGAATAACTCAGTTCCTTTGACTAATTTACTGAACCTATCTTTAAGTTGAAACCCAGGTTCATTGGTAAAAAATGACGTATCTGTGTTCATAGTTTTTATAGTTTTTATAGTTTTTATAGTTTTTATAGTTTTTATAACAATATTATTAATATTAATTATTCTTGTATTTTATGCTACCCAGCACTTAATCTTTCTCTTTACAAATAACCTGCACCGTTGCCTCTTTTGCTTCAGTGACAATCTGACTAATTTCTTTAGCGCCATTTGATTTTCTAACTTGATAATCCACCATATTCAAATCCATAAAGATTTTAGCCATGTTTGATTTAATGGCAAAGTTTACGTTCTGAGCAGGTCTGCTGCCTGTAATTTCAGAAGATGATTCCAGTCTTGAAACAATAACACCAATCACATTACCGTTGTCATCAAGTAGTGGGCCACCTGAGTTTCCTGGTTGTACGGGCGAGGTGAGCTGTAGTTCAGCGATGTTGTTTTTAAAGCCTGTGAGCGCTGCAATATTGCCTGAAGTGACCTTAAGTTCTGATCCTAGTGTTGATGAGAATGGATAGCCTAATGCTAAGGATTGCTCGCCTGTCACCACAGGCTTGCGGTTTCTGAGGTACAGAAAGCTATTGTTGGGCTTGCCTGTGACTAGAATTGATAAATCAGTTGTTGAATCTGTATCTAATAATTTAGCACTTGACTTATAGCCTTTATTTTTTACTTCTAGTTTGTCACAGCCTGCTGTCACATGGTTGTTAGTGATAATATGATTAGGCGTTACAAAAAAACCTGATCCAGAACTAGTTCGCTTAAGAGTAACTTTGTTTTTTGCAGAGTCATCTGTCTTGTTTTTGGCAGCTGTGTAGTAATAATCGGCGGCTTTTTTATAGTTCTTTTGAATATTTGCATCTTTATCGCCATAGTAATAGACTCCACCTAATGACATTTCTGCTTTTTTAAAGTCTTTAGCTGCAGCTTTTTTATACCATTTAATTGCTTCTTTTACGTCTTTCTGTACATCTCCGATAGCAAAATCATAAAACGCACCCACTTGGTGTTGTGCATCTGGATGCCCCAAATCGGCAGACTTCTTGAATAGCGCAAAAGCCTTACTTTTATCTTTTTTTATACCGATGCCGTTTAAATAAAGTATGCCTAAATTATACTGCGCCTTAACACTCCCTTGCTCTGCGGCTTTTTCATAATAACTTAGCGCTTTTTCCATATCAACTTCAACAACATTTTTTCCAGTTTGATAGAAAAAACCAAGCTTATTTTGAGCACCTGAAAAACCTTGTTCTGCAGCTTTTAGCGCTAAATCGTAGGATTTTTGATAATCTCTTTTTACATGAATACCTTTTAAGTAGTATTCTGATAAAGTGTTTTGAGCATTGGCATAACCCATATCTGCAGCTTGGGTATAAAGTTCAATAGCTTTATCTGTATCTTCTTCAAAACCCTCACCATTTTCATACATAGCAGCAATATCATATACCGACTCATCGTCTCCCATATCTATGGCTTGTTGATACCACTTGATAGCTTCGTCATAATTTTTGCTTGTGCCTTCGCCTGAATAATAGCTATTTGCAACAGATTTAATAGAGTTTAAATTGCCATTTAATGCTGCTTGCATCTCCCAGTAAAATGACTTTTCTTTATCAACATTAACGCCAATGCCAATAGCGTAGTGATCAGATAAGGTGGTTTGTGCGTAGATATTGCCAAGTTCAGCTGCTTTTTTATAGTATTCAAGCTCAAGCTTAGATTGTTTAGTCTTGGAAGTAAGGCTTACAATAAAACCAATATTGTATAAAGATACAGCACTACCCTTGTCTGCGGCTTTTTGATAATACTCAATGGCTTTATCAAAGTCTACATCAACAGTGTAGCCGTAGGTATAGTCTAATGCAGTTTCAAAATCTGCATGCCAGTCTTTTTTGTCAACCTTGCCCGTAAGCAAATCCAGCTTATACTGTGCATCTGCATCTCCCTGCTCGGCTGATTTTTCATAATAATGAATTGCTCTTGGAAGGCTAACGGGAGTGCCTTTTCCGTATTCATGCATGTGTGCTAATTCAAATTGTGAGTTTGCATCGCCAACAGCTTCTGCACGCTCAAAATATTCTTTAGCTTTATCATAATCTTTGGTAACGCCTCTTCCGTGAAGATAGGCCTTTCCTAGTCGCCATAATGAATAGGGTTTTTCTTTGTATTTAATAGATTTCTCAAAATGCTCAATGGCTTTTGCAAAATTTTGTTTTGTACCTTGGCCGGTGTCGTACATAACACCAAGCTTGTACTGGACATTACTATCAAATCTTTTAGTTGCAATTAAATAGTTTTTAAATGCGAGCTTGTAATCATTATCTATATCATCTGGCGCACGATAATAAGAGCGCGCTAGCATGGCATAAAGCATTGGCTTAAAGGTGTCATCCTCAGCTTCTTCTATTTCCTTTTCTAGATTGAATATTGCAGTTTTAAAATCACCGGTTTTTAATGCATCAAATGCTTCTGAAAGCCCTGCATTTGCAGAAGAAATTAGTAAAGATAAAAATAAAGAGAATATTAGTTTCATATCGAACCTTAGGTTTTTGGGTAATCTTACTTAAAATGAGTGTTGAATTGGTACTCAATTTGTTGTTGTTTCTCAACTTTTGTTGTTTTTATAAAATTAAGCGTTAATACAAA
>Ga0255773_10004445_pt1 | contig 11883 bp, 13 predicted proteins | sample 011ome_17_FD_179971 | JGI IMG/M metagenome (GOLD analysis project Ga0255773, IMG submission 179971) | Coastal salt marsh microbial communities from the Groves Creek Marsh, Skidaway Island, Georgia - 011502XT metaG (version 2) | ecosystem: Environmental > Aquatic > Marine > Intertidal zone >...
TAATGTATTATTTGATGTACCAGAAAGTGAACAAGAAGAAAAAAGATTAGAGTTTTCAAAACAATTAAAAGGTATTAATGGTAGACTTGTACCAGGTACACAACACCCAATAAATTATTTTATTCTTACAGACCCTAAATTAGAAAGAGCAAATAAAATAAAAGCTGATGGTGTCTTTGACATTGATAAAAATAAATTTATAAGAAGACCTGTACCACAAGATTTTGACCCTAAAAAATATGAAAAAGATTTTCAAAAGAAAGTACAAGAAATTGATATTATAAAAGGTGAACTAAAAAGAGATTTAGTAGATTACGAAGAACTAAAAGAATTAACGCCTAATGATGTACTAAATTTACAAGATAGAGTAAACACCAAGTTAGATGAAATAGAAGACAGCGTAAGAGCATTAAAAGACATTGGTGATGTTTTAGTACAAGACAGGAGAGATATCTTTAGTAGAGATATGACACCTGATGAAATTAGAGAATATGGTATTCATAATAAATTACCAAAAAATATCATCTACAAGATGTTAGAAAAATATCATTATATGAAGTTTTATAAAAAACTAAAAGATATTTTAGAAGATGATAAAATAACAGATGATGAAATTAAAGATTTACAAATACACGAAGCTGCAGGTAAAACTGTTGCATTTGCTTTTGGTAGATTTAATCCACCAACAATAGGTCATCAAAAATTAATTCAAAAAGTTGTATCACAACCAGCAAATAAACATTTAGTATATTTAAGTAGAAGTAATGACCCTAAAAGTAATCCATTACCACCAGCTGAGAAACTTAGTTTCATGAAAAAAATGTTTCCAAGATATAGTAATATGTTTAAGATAAACACTACTAATATGATATTAGATATTGCTACTAGTTTATATCAACAAGGTTATAAAAATATAAATTTTGTTGCAGGTAGTGATAGAGTTAGAGAATTTGATACAATACTAAAAAAATATAATGATGTAAAATCTAGACATGGATATTATAATTTTGATAGTATAAAAATAACAAGTGCAGGTGAAAGAGACCCAGACGCCGAAGGCGCTACAGGTATGAGTGCAAGTAAAATGAGAGCTGCTGTATCTAGTAAAGATTTTACAAGTTTTAAAAAAGGTTTACCTACAAGTTTTGGTGATAGTATACCTTTATACAAAGCAGTTGCAAAAGGTATGAAAGTAAGTTTAGCTGCTGGCGTGGGTAGTGTTGGTCATCATGTAGGTTATGAATTTAAACCTGTGGCTAGTTTAGAAGAATTTGAACAAAAACAAATAAGAGATTTATATATTAGAGAAATGATATTCAATGTTGGTGATAAAGTAAATTATGTGGTTGAAGATATTAATGGTGAGGTAAAAAGAAGAGGCACAAATTATATTGTCATAGAAGACAACAATAATAATTTACACAAATGCTGGATTTGGGATTGTATACCTGAATCAGGAAACAGAGAGATAGAAATGAGAGAGTATGACTTAAATGTTGACTATGGTTTTGAGGCAGTTAACGAAAGAAAACAACCACAAGATAAGGATGTAAAAAAAGAACCTGGCACTCAACCAAAAAAGTATTACAAAGACCTTAAAAAAGATACTAAGAAAAAAAGAGCAGACTTTTTTAGCAAACAAGATACAACAGATACATCACCTGATAGTTATAAGAAAGCACCAGGCGATGAAACAGGTAAAACTAAACCATCTAAACACACACAAAAATATAAAAAGATGTTTGGTGAACTTAAAAAAGATTTAAATGACGCTTGTTGGTCTGGATATAAGCAAGTGGGTATGAAGAAGAAAGGTAAAAAAATGGTGCCTAATTGTGTACCCGAAAATGTAAATGAGGCAACACACGATTGTCCACCAGCTGTAAAAGATGTAGATTTAAATACAAAGAATAGAGATTTAACAACACAAAAACATAACTACGGTCCTTTAAATGTAGATAAACCTGGCGATTATTGGGATAAGATTGCGAAACAATGGGATACATCTGTTGAAGCAGCTAAGATGTCTTTATGTGCAAACTGTATCGCATTTGACATTTCACCCAGAATAAAAGAGTGTATGCCAGGTGTTGCAAGTGATGGTGAAGGTGAACTAGGTTATTGTTGGATGCACCACTTTAAATGTCATAGTAGAAGGTCTTGTAATACATGGGCAAAAGGTGGACCAATTACAAAAGACAGTATTTCTTATGAATGGCACGACAGGTCAAATTTAGATGAAGCATATGAGATAGGTCAAGACTATGCTAATCATTGTAAAGATATGACACCAGGTGAAACACCTGTTGAAAAACCAGTTGATAGTAAAGATGTTACACCTGAAATTAGAAAGAAAAGGTCAATGAAAAACTTTACAGAATACTTGGCTGAAGTATCCGAGGAGGATAAATATTCACATCTTGAAGAAGAACTTGAAATTACTGAGGCAGAATACCAAGGTAAGAAAGTAAAACTTAATGACCCAATTAGAGGTGGTAGTAAGAAGTTTTATGTATATGTCAAGAATAAAAAGGGTAATGTAATCAAGGTGTCTTTTGGTGATACAACAGGATTGAGTATCAAGAGAGATGACCCAGAGAGGAGAAGAAACTTTAGAGCAAGGCATAAGTGCGACACAGCTAAAGACAAGACAACAGCGAGATATTGGTCTTGTAGAATGTGGACAGCTAGTGATAAAGTATCAGATTTAGACTAATGAAATTTAAAGACTTTAAAAACAATTCATATGGTTTAGAGGCAAAAGAGATACCACCTAGACCTAAAACATTTGAAGATGTTTATGAAGACATAAAGATTAAAGACCCAACAGGTGAAAAACATGATGAGGCTAAAAAATATATAGATGTATACAAAGATTCTTTTAGACCTACACCTAAAATAAAAAATAAAAAATTTGGTGAGTTTACACTAAGTGGTCCAGATGAAAAATTTGTCGCAGACATGGTTAACAAACAAGGTAGATTTAAAGAGGAAAACAATGAGTAGATATAGAAAAACAATGAGAGAAGCATTAGAAGAAATGCAAGCTAACGAAGGTAGAATGAAAGATATTTATTCTATGCAACAAGATGGTGCCACAGCAAAAGAGATTGCTAAAAAAATGAATCTACCACTCAGCACAGTAAAAGACATATTAGGTGAAGCATTTACAAAAAAAGATTTTGATAAAAACGAAGATGAAAACGAACACACAAAAAACTCTTATGAACTAGCTAAAATGTTTGGCGATTCTAGCGAAAAAAGTAGAATGACCAGACTGTATAATAAGACTAGACAAGTAGGTTCATTCTTAACAAAAGCTGAAAATGATTATGTAACAATGATACAAACAAAATACTATCGTAAATTAAAAGAAGAAGTAGAACTAAACGAATATACATCTCAACAAATTAAACAAGCATATGGTATACTAAATGACCCACGATACAAAGGTGGTGATTATACAGGTGCTGTAAAAGCAATTGAAAAACTTGCAAAAGGGTTATCAAAACATCCAGATGTTGCTAATGCATTAATGAGAGCTAATGAAGAAAAAGATTTAGATGAAGGTAAATTCACACTTCCTACTCGTTATGTTGTTGTTGATACTAGAACTAATACAGTTACTCATGCTGGTTCTGATGACAAGGATTTAAAACTAGATGTCGGCAGAAAATCTCATTTAAAAATTGTTAAATTAAAAAAACCTGTAAGTCAGAAAAAGACTGGTTATTTATTAGGAGAACCTCTAAAAGCATGGGGTGAAGAAGTATTAGAAGAAAATTTGTCTAAGGCTGCCAATGAGTTAGAGAGATATACAATGTTAAGTAATAGAAGTATGGATAAGGCAGATTTTATGACAGCAGTAAGATTGATGAGAAAGGGTGATAAAACAGGCCTGTCTATGCATACTAAATCATTAGATACAGAACCTAGAGACCACATTATTATGACGGTTAAAAAACACTTAGGTAAATCTAGCACAGAAAAAATATTTAATGTATCAGTTAAAACAGGTTTACCTGAAGAAGTAGAACTTACAGAATACTTTGCAACAGTACATTCTAAAAAACCAGCAATAGTAAAATTTATAAATGCAAATAAAAAGAATATAGACTATGTTGATATTGACGCTGGCAGTAATATAGAGTTTGAAGGTAAAGGTGCTCACGAACTTGCAGATAAAGTAAAAGCAAAGTTTGGCGTAAGAGTTACAAAAGAAGAAGCAGAAAAAGTAGAACTAAATGGACTAGAAGAAGCGACCTTCAGTCCAGCTATGATTTCACAACTAAAAAAGGCATATGGTAATCTGAAAACAATTTCACCTAGTAATGCAACAAAACTTAATAAAATACTTGATACTGTAAATAAAGATGGTTTAATAGATTTATATAAGGCAAAAATACCTTTTGTTAGTATAGGTGCAGGTGGTAAACTTTCACAAAAACATAATTTAAGTCCTAAAGATATTAATAGAATTATATCTAAAGAAGAACTAGAACTAAAAGAATTTAATCCTAACTTTGGTAGGGATGCTCAAGCAGGTAGAGGTTCTACTCAAACAGGTGAAAGAGATAGAATAGTTAAAGACCAAAAAGATAAAGAGAAAGAAATACAGTCATTAAAAAATGACATTGCAATGCTTAAAACAAAACTAGAAAATGAAAAAAACAAGGCAGTAAAACCTGAACCTAATCCAGAAACAGGTGAGGTACCTTTAACAGTTGGTGTTGCATATAAAGTATTTAGAGACCAAGAAAATAAAGAAAAAGCTGCTGAAATTAGATTAAAAAGAAAAGATAACGAGAACAAAAAGAAAACACTACAAAAATTTAGAGATAGAATTAAAGAACAATACTTAGGTGAAAGAGCTTATACTATCAAGTTTGATAATATTGATGGTGCTATAGGTAATACAGAACTTGATGGTGTTCAAAAAGATTTAAGAAAAATGGGTTTTAGTGCTAGAGTAAGTCAAGGTAACAAATCAGATGAAATATACTTTAATACTGGCGTAGAAAAAGACCAAATGAAACGATTATTAACAAAAGCAGGTTACACATTAGCTGAAGAGGATTTAAGTGAAACTTTACCTAGCATGACAAAACCTATGACTGTAAAATATACTTACACAAGAAATCCAGATTTATTTGATAAGACACTTGCTGGTACAAAGACAGGTAAAAAAATGAAAAATGTAGGACCTAAATTAAAAGGTGTTTATGTTTTAAGGGCACCAGGTCAAGACCATATAGATTTCTTACAAACACTAAACAGTAAAGGTATCATGCCAACTAATAAGATTTTAGGTGAAGAACTAGAAGAATCAGCTGCTTCAGACCAAGCAAAAGCATTAGGTTTAACTTACATGAAATTTGGCCGATATGGTAAAGGTGGTAAAGTAACACACAAAAGCACTGGTGGTGAATTAAGAAAATTTGACGCTAAGACTGGTAAAGTAGGCGATGTTGAAACAAAAGGAAAAGATGATGACGCTAAAAGTGATAGTGGTGATGAAAAAGAAGTAAATAGAGCTGGCATGACCAAAAGTGAAATGCAAAAAGGATTATTTAAAAAAGATGGTTCACCTTCAGCAGCCAAATTAAAAGGTCTAATAACAGATAAAATTAGAAGTCAAAGTGGTGCAGGTGATGAACTTGGATTCATAGAATACGAATATAAGGGTAAAGATACTTTAGAAATGGACGCAGATGATTCTGATGAATTGATAAAAGAATTAGAGAAAAACTTTGGTGACGCTTTAGAGATTGAACAGGACTACAATTTTGTAACTGCTAGAGTTAAATCTAAAGATGAATTAGGCGATAAAGATGATGACACTAAAAGTGCTAGTAGTCCAGCTGTAGATAAATTTGACGCTCAAAAAGATTTAGAAGATTTAGTAACAGACGGTATAATTGATGTTGAAGATGACGGCGAAGGTGGTCTAACTGCTACAAAAGAATATGAACCATCACAGGATTACGAAGCAGAAAAAGATGTAGAAAATATAAAACAATATTTTAAAGATAAAGGCGTTAAAGAAAAAGACCTTTATGTTGACATAGATACTGAAGATGATTATATATCTGTAAGTGTTGAAGTAAAACCTAAAGTAGATGAAGCATATATTCCAGAGGCAGACCTAACAGATAAACAAGTCAAGATGGTCAAAAAAGTTGCAGAAAAATTACCTATGAAAGACTTTAAAAAGAGATATGGTAAAGACGCTATGAATGTTAAGTTTGGCACAGCAACAAATATAGTCAAAAAGAAACTAAACATAGACCATAATGACAAACACGCAGGTGCTAGACAAGTAGTAGAATCTATCAAAGCAGTAAAAAATAAGGCAGAAAAAACAGGTATGCCTTACTCTATACTAAAACAAGTTTATGATAGAGGTATGGCGGCTTGGAAAGGTGGTCATAGACCTGGTGCTACACAAGTACAATGGGCGCTAGCAAGAGTTAATTCATTTGTAACTAAATCATCTGGAACTTGGGGTAAAGCAGATAAAGATTTAGCTGCAAAAGTGAGAGCACAAAAGAAAGATTAAGTATAAATAGTATTAGTTAGGGAGAATAAGATGAGTTACTTAAAATCAAAACCAGGTAGTATAGAAGAACTTGCGAAAAGTATGTCGCCTAAGTTAGAAGCTGACTATCAGGATAAATTTAAAAAAGAATTAGATAAGACTGGCCATAAAGGTATTGGCACTATGTCGCCTAAAGAAAAGAAAGCATTTTTTAATAAAATGGATTCTATGCATAAGGCAAAAAGTGAAGACAGTATGGCAGACAAGAAAAATGCAGAAAGAAAAGCAGTAAAAGGTGAAAAAATAGTTAAAGAAGGTATAGAAGGAGAACTTATTGACCTAGAAGATGACGCTGCTGAAATGTCATTACAAGATTTTCTAAAGAAACATAAAGGCGGTATTGCTAATGACTTCACACTAAGAGCTATTTGGAAAAAAGTAAACGAATCAGTAAACGAAGACCAAGAGAAAAACCCTGCTAACTTTCAGCACCTATGTGCTAAACAAGTAACTCACGAATCTTGGGGAGAAGGAGAAACAGTTTACTCAATGCACGCTGAACCTGATGAAGAAGGTCATGTGGCTTGGTATGATGTAATGTTTGAACACGGTATTGAAAAACAAGTACCTATTACAGAACTTAAAGTCTTAACATCAGCAAATCATAACAATGCACACAAAATGGGCAAAGGCAAGAAAAGTCTAAAGTCTGCTCATTGTAGTGAATTTGAACCTCAAGGTAATCAAGTAAATGAAGCAACAATAGAGTTTGACCCAACAGACTTTAAACAAAACAGAGGTCCAATATCTAATAAAGATGTCGCAGACACAGTAAAAGACTTACAAAAAAAATTTCCTGGCATTAAAGGCAAGAAAGTAGGAAAATATACTATTAAGTTTGACCACCCAAGTACAACAGATTACGCTAAAGCAGGTGGGTTTAGTGTTAATAAATTAGCACTTGCTCTTGATGGTATGGGATTTTCTTTAAGTGATAAAGAAAGAAGCACAAAATTAAGAGGTATCAGAGGCGAATACGAACCTAAAAGTGGTGCAGTAAACGAAGAAACTGAAACTAAATCAATTGAACAATCTATTATGGATGTTTGGAACTCAGCCGCTGGCGAACAAATCAAAAGAGAAGATGACGCTAAGTGGTTAAAGACCGAAGAAAAAAAAAATTTAGTTGAACAAAAAATTAAATGTCCTAACTGTGGTCATATGAATGACGCTGACGCTAAAAAATGTTCTAATTGTGGCCATGATTTAACGAAAGCTGAAGAAAAAGACACAAAGAAAAAAGCAATGACTGGCACACCTGCTACTAAGGTTGATACTGAACCTGAAGCAGAGTTTGACATAAAATAATCCTATGATAATTTATTGTGATATGGACGGGGTCTTAACTGACTTTGAGCGCCATGTTGAACAAAAATCTGGTATGAAACTCAACCAATGGTCAGCACTACCTGTAAAACAAAGGTGGAAAATTCTAGAGGTTGATAGAAACTTTTGGTCTAGTATGCCGTGGAAACCAGATGGCAAAAGATTATGGTCATACATTAGTAAACACAACCCACATATATTATCAGCATATGTATCACAAATAACAGACCCTTATTGTGTACCTGGTAAAACAGATTGGATTAGAAAAAATTTAGGTATATCTGGTACTAGAGTTAATCTAGTGCAAAGAAAAATGAAAAGAACATTTGCAACAAAACGAGGTTCTACTCAACAAAACTTACTTATTGATGATTTTACTAGTAATACTAGAGAGTTTACTCAAAACGGTGGTATAGCTATTAGACACACCAGCGCCGCCTCAACTATTTCCCAACTCAAAAAACTAGGTTTATAAACTAAACCTGTTATAAATAGTCATACATATTAATAAAGTGAGTACGCTAATTAACATTTTAGGGGAGAGAATATTATGTCAGGATGGTTAAACACAGATACAGGAACATCTGCTCCATTGTTTGCACTAGCACAGGTAAATAAAGCACCTACTGCTGGTAATATGTCAGATGGTGGTTCAGCTGCTTCTGGAAAACTATTCAACAATGCAACGGAAGATAACCTTATCACAAATGTTACTGTCGGTTTATTTAATTTTAAAGACAGCGAAACACAGAGTGGTAAAGTAGCTCATGTCGGTTGGAATTTAAAAACAACCGGTACTGATGGCCGTGCTAGTAGAATACAGTTTGAAACATTAGTTTGCTTGACAAATTCAGCAGACGCTTAATAAATATTATTAGGGAGACCTTCGGGTCTCCCACTTTGGTCCATGTGTATGCATGGAGTAGCATTCCCGAAAAGGGTTTAGGAGAATAAAATGGCAGATAAAAAAATAACGGCATTGACCGACTTAGGAGATGATTTAGCTTCCGCTGATTTATTTCATGTCGTAGATGACCCAACTGGTACACCAGTAAACAAAAAAGTAGCAGCTGAAGATGTATTTAATAACATACCTTCTTGGTTGGCATTAAAACAATCATCACAAACAGCTACAGCAGACGGTTCAACAACAATCGCAATAAATGTTACCACAGCAATTACTGAGATAGACGCTACATCAGCAACTAGCTCTTGTACATTAGCTGACGGTGCAGATGGTCAAATTAAGACTATTTTAAATGTATCAACTAGTGGTACAAACGCAATTACAATCACACCTAGCAATTTAAGAGGTTATACTAATATAATTTTAAATGCAGAGGGTGAATCTGTAACTTGTTTATTTAAAAACTCAAATTGGAACATAATCGCAGGTAACGGTTATACAACATCTTAATTATTAGAGGAGTAAATTATGAAAGTGATTGATGAAGAATTGTTATTAAAAGAATTAGATAAATTAAAAGAAGACTATTCTTTAACAGAGAAAAAAATAGCAACATTAGAACAAGAAAGGTCTAATGAAATTGCTAATAAAAACGCACTATATGGTGCTATGCAACAAGTTAGTAGGTTAATTGCCATTCATAAAGAAGGTAATAAATCAAAAGCTAGAGAGACCAGTGAGGTCAAAGAGTAAATGAAAAATTTTAAGAATTTTCTTGATGAGAAAAACTTAAAAGAGTATGAAAGTGATGTTATCGGTGAAAAAGCACCTGATACTGCTGACGCTATGGCGAGATATAAAGCAGGTAAGGCTGGTTTCACCGATAAAGCACATTTGAAAGCAAAGGGTCTGATTGCTCGTGCTGATGGCACAAAGAGAAAATCAGATAAGTACAAATAGAGGACAAAAATGAAAACTTTTAAACAACATATTACAGAAAAAAAGTCTGGTTATCCTAATGAAAAAACAGCGGCTGCTGTTTCAACATCTGGTGAAAAATCAGCTGAAGACGGTGTAATAGGTGCTCATAATATTCATGACGAAAAAGTTTTAGATGTTGTTAATGGATTTGTTGGTTCTATTGCAGATGGTGAGTACATAAACCCACAACACGCTGTAGATAAATTAGCAGAAAAATTAGCAAGAGTAGGACTACATTTTGAGTGCCCGCCATTAAAAGGCGAAGAAGGAAAAGTAACTTGTGAAGTTATGAAACATGGTGGTAGATTTGGTAAAGATACTGATACTAAACCAGAAGATGTAATCAATGATGATGGTATCTCTCATCTAAAAGATGGCGGATTAAAAATGTCAATTGAACACATGAGAAATCATAACAACACTTATAAAGTTTACGCTAAATTAATTTAAAAAAATAGAAGTATATTATGTTTGATACGATTACGAAAGACAACTGGATGTTGTATGCAATGAAAAATTATGATAACCCTACTGTTGAAAAAGAGGAGGAGTTTCATGATGATTTGAAAAGATTTAAATATCTTAAAAGGTTATTTCGTAAATATGATTTATCAGGTGATATAAAGGTCAGACTTGTAGTAAATCATATAGTAGTTTTACAAAATGTTTTTGGTGCAGAAGCTTGTATAACATTATTGTTATACCATATAGATGAAGAACATTGGTGCATATTAAAACCGGTGTTAAGTTATTTAGAATATTTGCACCCAACAGAACTACCTGATATCAAAGATGATGATAAAATTTTAAAACTATTAGAGGAAATTAGATAGTGGCAAATAGAGCAATTGATTTACTGATAACTTATAGAGTTATAAAATTACTTGTTACACCTTTTAACAAGCAAGAGGCTTTTGCTCAAGGTATTATAGATAAAGACGGCAAAATATTAAAAAAGTATAGAACTTTAAAAACACCAAAAGAAAAGAAAAGTTATACAATGCTTCATAGATTTGTTTTTAATCTAAAAAGAATACTTGCTAAAGTAGGTATTAGAGGTGCTTTAGGTTCATTTGCTGTCGCTCTTGCATTATTGATTAAAGAAGATACTCAATATGCAGATAAACAAAAACTAATTGAAAGTGCTGTTATTAAATATTTAAAAGAAACTAATCAATATGATGAAATATTAAATAACGAAGGCGATATCTTTGAGGCAAACATACCTGATAAACCTATTAATACTTGTTTTGGTATTGATGTTTATGAGGTAGATGGTGAACTTTTATCGGAGCAAGAATATGCCAAAACATTATAAAGAAATGATTGATGAAATCATTAATAAAATGGATGAAACTCCAGCAAATGCGGCTGGTAGTGGTGCTATTGCAGGTATCGGTGTAGGTCCTGATGGCGAGCCAGGTGTTCACCCTAAAAAGGCAATGAAACATAAAAAGAAAAATGAAAAAGACCAAGAAAAGATATCTAGAAAAATTAGTACAATGATGATGAAAAACGAACATATGAATAATGCAGTATTAGATAGTGTAAATGCTGTTGTAGAAAAACTAGAATCTAGAGTAGATGAAGTATCAGGCACAGATGATACTATTAAGTTTGAGGAAGATAAAGAGTATAAAACTTTTAGCGATAAATTTGGAGTAGGAAAATGAGAAGATTTAAATCTTACATAAAAGAAGACGGACACGAAGATGTTGCTTCAGTTAAAAAACAAATAAAAATTGCTAAGTCAGCCTTAGAAAAAATGGATGGTGAAATGAGTAAACTAAATGATAGTGATTCATTACCAACATGGTGGACAAATAAGGTTGCTGTTGCAGTTAGTAAACTAGATGGTATGGCAGATTACATAGCTGCGATAAAATCTGATGAAAACATTTAAAGAATATACAGAGTACATGGGTGGTGTTAGACTAGGTAATTATTCTAGATATCATCCTATGGCAAGTCTTGGTGATTCACCACCTAAAAATTTTGATAGAAACTACCAAAGCAGAGGTGTAGGTCTACACGCTGGTTATGGTGGTAATGCAGGAACAAACACACAAGG
>Ga0255773_10004453_pt1 | contig 11868 bp, 10 predicted proteins | sample 011ome_17_FD_179971 | JGI IMG/M metagenome (GOLD analysis project Ga0255773, IMG submission 179971) | Coastal salt marsh microbial communities from the Groves Creek Marsh, Skidaway Island, Georgia - 011502XT metaG (version 2) | ecosystem: Environmental > Aquatic > Marine > Intertidal zone >...
GGAATCTTTTTTTACCAGAAAGTGAATTTGGTGCTGGATTGACAAACTATGAGTATGCACATTTAGCAGAAGTAATGGGAACATGCAGCATTGCATCTGAAGCAATGAACTGTGCTGCGCCAGATACAGGAAACATGGAAGTTATTGCAAGATACGGCAATGAAAAACATCAAGAAGAGTGGTTGCAACCATTACTTGATGGTGAAATTAGATCTGCATTTGCAATGACTGAACCAGGTGTTGGGTCATCTGATGCAACTAATATGCAGGCTACTGCTGTTTTAGATGGAGATGAGTATGTAATTAATGGTGAAAAATGGTGGACTTCAGGAGCCGGTGATCCAAGATGTAAGATTCTTATTTTTATGGCCGTTACAAACCCTGATGCTGCAAAACATCAAAGACATTCCATGATGTTGGTACCAATGGAATCAGAAGGTATTGAAATTCAAAAAATGATGCATGTATTTGGCTATGATGATGCACCTCATGGACATGCTCATATCAAATTTAATAATGTAAGAATTCCAAAAGATAATCTTTTATTAGGAGAAGGCAGAGGTTTTGAGATAGCGCAGGGGCGTCTAGGGCCTGGAAGAATCCATCATTGCATGAGAACCATAGGTGTTGGTGAAAAAGCTATTGAGCTTATGTGCAAGAGAGGCATAGATCCTACTAAAATGCCTTTTGGTAAAAATATTGCTAATCTTGGAGCTAATTTTGACTATATTGCCGAATCAAGAATAGAGCTCAATGCAGCAAGGCTCTTAACGCTTGATGCAGCTCATAAAATGGACACAGTCGGAAATAAGATAGCAGCAAGTGAAATTGCACAAATAAAGGTATTCGCTCCTAATGTAGTCTTAAAAATTATTGATAGAGCTATTCAAATGCATGGAGGAGAGGGTGTATCCCAATTAACTCCATTAGCTTCAATGTATGCTCACATAAGAACTTTGAGACTTGCAGATGGACCAGATGAAGTTCACAGAAGAGCTGTTGCAAGATTAGAGCTTGGTAAATATATAGTTAGATAATTGTCATTTAGTAATTTAATTTTTTACGATACAGAGACAACTGGAATTCAAAAAGATTTCAGTCAAATATTGCAATGCGGTTCAGTTTTAACAGATAGAAATCTAAAAACTATTGATGAACAAAATATAGGCTGTGCTCCACTTCCATGGGTAATCCCGCAACCCATGGCCATGCTTACAAATAAAAAAGTAGATCTTTTTAATTCAAATATTTCACATTATCAAATGATGAAAGATATACAGAGGCAATGGAAACAATGGTCTGCCCAAAGTCCCGCAGTTTTTATTACCTACAATGGTCATGCATTTGATGAAGAATTGATTAGAAGACAATTTTTTTGGAATCTTTTAGAGCCATACACTACTAATACAAATGGAAATGGACGACTTGATTTGATGCTCATGATGCATAATATCGCTGCATTTTTTTCTGAAGAAATTTCAATTCCTCTTTTTGAAGGTGGACCTGGAATCAGTTATAAATTAGAACATTTAGCTAAAGAACATGGAATTGATGCAGGTGATGCTCATGATGCTATTGCTGATTGCAACTTGATGATTGAACTATGCCTAATCATTCAACAAAAACTGCCTGAGTTATTTCAATCTTTCATAGATACAGCCACAAAGCATGGCATAAAAGATCTCTTATATGCTGATGAATTCTTAGCTCTTGGCGAAATTCATAGAAGACATACTTTTAAGTATCCGGTTGTCCTTTGTGGAAGTGATGCAAGCAGGCCTAATGAAATAGTTTTCTTTGATTTAAGCTATGATCCTGATGATATTCTAGATTTAGACTATGCTGAGATAAATAAATTAGTTCAGTCAAAAGGAAGAGACGGACCATTAAAAAAATATAAAATTAATAAAACAATTCCAGTTTGCTCTAACAAGTTATTAAAAAATTCAGATGCTTTTGATATTGAATTTTCTGAGCTACAAAGACGTGCTGATATTATTAAAGCAGATAAAGATTTTCAACAAAAAGTTTCCCAAGCAATGGAAGATAGGTTAATGGACTTTCCAGAGTCTGAATATATTGAGGGAACTATATATTCTGGTGGATTCCCTTCATATAAAGATAAAGACCTAATGCAAGAATTTCACCTTAGTTCAGATCCAGCTCACTTAATAAAAATTTCAAGAAATTTTGAAGACGAGAGGCTTAGACTATTTGCTGAAAGAATAATATGCAATCAATTCTCAACAGATATACCTGATGATATCCAAAAAAGATATCAAGACCTTATTTTACAGAGAAATACTGATGAGGGCCCTTGGGGCTCCGTAGAAAAAACATTGATTCAGATTGAAAAATTATTAGATGAAAGATCTGAAAAAGAAGATCAAAATATATTGCTAGCCACGAAGGAAAAAGTTGAATCAATGAAGGTTTCTTAAAAATTAAATGGAGGACCGAAGTCCTCCATTTGAGATATCAGCAATTCTAATAGGGGGAGAGGAGTGCTGACATCAAACATTTTATATATTTATAATTAATTATCAATAATATTTATATTAGTTTTTTAACTTATCGTATCTTGGTTATATGTATATGTTTGATACATATTTATGATTGTTACCAATGTATAAAATTTCTGTATAATGTTTTCTTTTTTAGACCCGTAGCTCAGTTTTGGTTAGAGCGCCGCATTGACATTGCGGAGGTCGATGGTTCGAGTCCATTCGGGTCTACCAGTATTTATAATTGAGATAAATAGCTATCAAACCTGTCTTTATTCATTACAAAGGTTGCCTTGATTTTTTGCGCAGTCGCTTTAACTGACTCAAGATTGCTTTTATTTTTACCAACTTCAATAACACCTACCATTGCCATCATTGCATGCGGAGTACATTGATAACCATATAGACCCTCAACATCAAAAGTTACAGTGATATCTTGACTAAGGTTGCCGTTCCAAGTGGAGGCACCTGGAGGAATCATTCCTTCAATAGATGCAGAGTTATGCGCTGCATCAGTTGCAACAAATGTAACAGAGTCTCCTTTGTTTATTTTAAGAACAGAGGGCTCAAATACCATATAACCCTCAGATCCTTGATTTAACATCTTAACCTCATAATTTTCGGCATAGGTAAATAAGTTAAAAGAAAGCATGAGTGGTATTAAGAAATTTTTTATGTTCATAGTAATGTTCCAGTAATAATTATTAAAGTTGTAACGATTGATAAAAAGATAAAACCTAAAATTATAGAAAGTAATAAGATTTTTAATGGAGATGGTAAGAATGTTGGCTCACTAGAGCCGACACCAATTAATAGTTTTATTACTTTATTCAAAAAATATGCCAGTAACACTCATTGATGCAAGCATGAAAGCTAGTACTACAATTTGTATTATGGCTGGTATAACAACAAACAATACCAAGGGGTCAAACTTCATGCTTAGAAAGTAGTCGTTTTGACTCCATTCTATTGCTTCTTCAGGTGTTGCATTTCTTACTTGTGTATTCAATTTATACTCCTAGGTACTGTTAAATCAACATCATTATATATATTTATAATATGATATCAATAAAAATGATAAGATATTTTAGAAAATTATATTGAATATCCTAAAGATGCATATATCATCATAAGTAACGGGGAATTTCTTATGCAAAACAAAACTTTTAGTATCTTATATCTACCAATATTCTTATTTTTTTCTATTTTTATACATTCAGCTGATAAGTATTATCCTGGATCTTCGTGGGAGCTTGTTTCTGCTGAAAGCCAAGGAATTGAAACAAAAAATGTGGAAACTTTAATTGATATAGCATTTACGGATAACTCAACTCTTGGTGTTGTAGTTATCAAGAATGGAAAGATTATTGGAGAAAAATATGCTTCTGGCTATGATTCAGATTCACACGGAACATCATGGTCAATGGCAAAAAGTTATTATGCTGCACTAATTGGTATCTCAATCGACAGGGGTGAAATAGGTGGTTTAGATGATAAGGTTTTAAATTATCTTGAGTATTTTAATGATGAGAGATCAGAAATCACCATAAGAGATTTATTAGACATGTCTAGCGGTCTAGATTTCCCTAGCCATGAACATGAAAAAATGTTTTTTCAAGATGATCATCTTGCTTATGCAAAAAAAGTAGGTGTTGAAAAAGAAGCAGGAATAAAGTTTGAATATAATAATGTTAATTCTATGCTTTTAGGTGATATTTTATATCAAGCAACTGGAAAGAAAGCTGATGTTCTTTTTGAAGAGAGAATCCTAGAACCGCTTGAAATAACAGACTATAAATTATGGAAAGATGAAAAGGGTAATGTGATGACATATTGCTGCGTAGATATGTCAGCACGAGATTATTCTAAATTTGGGTTACTGTTTGCTAGAAACGGAATCTGGAATGATGAGCAAATCATTTCTAAAAACTTTGTTGATGAAACATTTCAAGTTGTCTGGGATACAACAACAGAGAGATTTACTAGATTTAACAGAGGATACTCCTTGCATTGGTGGGTATCGGCCTATGAGGATGACTTTAAAATTTTTAATACTAGTGGCAAGTTTGGTCAATATACATTTGTTGATAGAGAAAATGACATTATTGTTACAAGAATCACAAAATATAATCAACAAGACTCAGGTGATATCCAGAAGTGGGGGCCTATGAGTTATCTGAAATGGGCTGGAGTTGATAATGCAATAAAGGTAGGAAGAAGGTTAATTGAAAATGGCGTCATTGAATCTGGGACCAATGTTATTACACCATTCACAGACAAAGAGGGTGAATCAAAAGAGTTTTATCCAAGATATGGGGACTTCATTGCAGCAATACAAAATTTAAGTTGTAATTGTTATCTTGAGGATATTTCTAATTAAGATTTATTAATTTTCTTAAGGTATGATTCTTTATCTCTTGCCCATTCTTCAAAGTAATAGCCGTCATTACCTTGTTTATTGAGATACTTCACAAAGAACCTTCCATCTTCATCTTCAAATCCTGATTCATATGGCATGCCTGTCAATTTATTAGGTCTTTTAAAGTGATCTTCCATAAAGTTATGTCCAAACAAATAAAATCATTGGAATCGATACAGCAATAATTAAGATATCTAGTGGTAAACCAAGCCTCCAATAATCAGTAAATTTATAATTACCAGGACCCATAACAACAGTGTTACATTGATGGCCAATTGGGGTCAGAAAAGCGCAACTAGCACCAACTGCAACAACCATTAAAAATGGTTCAATATCATAACCAAGTTGCATTCCTATGCCAGCAGATATTGGAGCCATAATCACAGCTGTTGCCGCATTGTTAATAATATCAGTAGTAGCCATTGTGATTATTAATATTAAAAAGAGTAACCAGAAGAGGCTCATATCTGCTGCAATATTTGAAATATTTGAGGAAATGACTTCACTCAATCCTGTAGTTTGAAGGGCGGTGCCAATTGGAATCATTGCTGCCAACATAATAATAATAGGCCAATCTACTTCCCTATAAAAATTACTGTCGATAATTCTAATTCTTGCAAAGCCTAGAACACATAACAAGAATGCAGCTGCTGTTGGAAGTATATTAAAGGAAACTAAAATTATAGATATTAAAAAAAATATAATTCCTTTTAATAGTCGGCTTCTACTTGGAATTGTTTGAAGCTCTCTTTGCATTAGAGGCATTAAGCCTAAATGTTTAATTTTATTTGTAACATCCTCTTCATCTAAGTCTCTAATGCCTAGTAATAGTACGTCCCCAGCCTTAAAAGTCTCTCTTGTTAGCCTTGTTCTATATCTAGCGCCTTTTCTCCATAGGCCCAAAAGATTTAATTCTTCATACGCTAATTTTAAGAAGAAATCATATTTTCTACCTATAAGCCTAGAACCAGGGGTGATCATAGCCTCTATTTCTTCCAAATCATCATCATCAAAAGAATGAAGTTCCTTAGGTATAGAAAAATCAAAAACACTTAATATGGAAGATATGTCATCAGGGGGTGTCTTGATAACTAAAATTTGTCCAGCTTTAATTCTTAAGTTATTTTTAACCTTCTTAACGCCGCCATTCTCATTAACTATACCAATCACCTCAGTATCTTCCCCAGCTTCTTTTTTAAACGCTGATAATGTCATGCCAATTGCAGAGCTAGATTCATTTACTTCTACTTCAAATAAATATCCTTTTAAATCAATTAATGATGAGCCTGAAGTAGAGTCATCTCTTAACTGAATAAATTTATTACCAATAAGAGCAATAAAGAGAATGCTTAATATTGTTACTGAGAGGCCAACATAAGAAAAATCAAAAAAATTAAACCCTGAATCAGATATGGTCGACTTATATTCAGAAATAATAATATTTGGAGGTGTGCCAATTGTAGTATTCATTCCACCCAAGATACATGCAAAAGCTAAAGGCATTAAAAATCTTGAGGGATGCCAATTCATTTTTTGACATATGTTTAAAGTAATTGGTAAAAGAATAGCAAGTGCACCAATATTATTAATAAATGAAGATAAAATCGCTGCAATAAAAAGAAGACATATTAAAAATTGAAATTTTGTAAATGATCTGCCACCAATTAATTTACCGACCAGTCCAGTTAGACCAGAATTCTTTAATCCTTGGCTAATGATTAATACAAGAGCAACAGTTATAACAGCGGGGTGGGCAAATCCATCAAAAGCTTGGTTAGCAGGTATTACTCCTAGAATTATGAGTATAACCAGAGCGCCTGCAGCTAGAGCATCATATCTAAATTTACTCCATATAAACATTCCAAGAAGACAAACAATGGTAATAGAAAGCAGATATTGATCACTCATTTTTTTTAAAGCAATTTAATTACTTAGGCATACTCTCAACATATACCGATGATGATGGATAAGCGAATTCAGAGCCATTTGTTTTAACAATTTTCATTATGTTAAAAACTAAATTTTCTTTTATAAGATTAAAATCTACAAATCCAACAGGTTCACAGTAGGCTACTATCATGACATCTATCGAGCTTGCACCTAACTCAACAACTCGAACAACATGCTCAATTTCATCATTATTTATAAAGTCATTACTTTCTTTAATATAATTCTTTATATCAGATCTTATTGCCTCTAATTGTTCAATAGAAGTTGAATAAATAAGATTAATTCTCCAATTAATTCTTCTATTGGTCATTTCACCATGATTAATAAGCTTTACATCAGAAAGATCTTTATTTGGAATAGTCATTGGGGCTGTATCAAAAGTTCTAATGACTGTTGACCTGAAACCAATTGTTTCAACTATTCCATGCAACTGTCCTTCAACCTCTATCCTGTCTCCTGGCTGAAATCTATGCTCACCAATAACCAAAATACCTGCAATTAAGTTTTTGAAGAAATCCTGGGCTCCCAATGCTACTGCAACTGAGAAAAGACCAAGACCTGCAACCAATGGACCAATTTTAATACCAAAAATATCTAAAATTATTGCTACACCAATGACCCAAACTATGAATCTAGAGGCTCTTTCTAGCCACATCTGCATTGAAGGAGTTAACCAAGAACTAGTAGACAATGCTTCAAATATTGGTCTTACACTATTTGAAAGAGCGCTAAAAATTGTAAATACAACAAAAGCTTTAACTATGTTAGTTGCAATATCACCAACTAAGCCACCAATAGGTAATATCAAAGTACATATATACAATGCCACCGTTATTGGGATTAAGCCAATAGGTTTTTTTAAAGCATTTAGGATTTCGTCATCAATTTTTGATTCTGTTTTTTCTGCAAGACGACTCAAAGAATTTATTATTACTGAAATAATAAATCCTCTAAAAAGCAAAGCTATTAATATTACAATTAAGGATGAAATTATTGCTCCTAGGTTTATACCTAAAAAACCTCTATTCCATACCTCTGAAAGAAGCTCAATAAAATTTTCCATTTTTAAATTTGCAGTAAATTAATCTTAATTTATATCGTATTTACCTGAATATAGCAAAGAACTGTTATCTATTTTTGTAAACGATCTTTAATAAAATATGGAGAGTAAACCAAGAAGAACATCGTGATAGCAAGAGGTATTAATACCAACAGATGCATGGGTGGTTCTGGAAAAGCATCCATTGGACTTGCACCAGCAGGTTTTGCCATTAAGTACCAGAAGTTTGCCGGCTCACCTAATATTAAATTTATTATGTAGATTATAGGTAATAATATGCATGCTGTAATAAATGCTACAGTCAGTATGTCCTTAGCATATGGTCTATTATTGAGAGCAACAGTTGCATACATTACTCCAATTACAATCATTCCATGACCAATCATAAAAAATGCGTAATCTAAATTATGATGGGAAATATCAGGAGTTAATATTGCCATAGTTGCCCCACCTATACCCCAGAAAAAGGCACATTTATACAAGATTTTAGGGCCACCTAATAAGAACCATGCTAAAAATATCTCACTAAAATCACACATATGAAATGGCAAAACTTCTCTCCAATTGTATGGATTTTCAAGTATGAATAAATCTTTATATGGAGAAATAACAACATGGGCTATTAGGGTAAAGGCAATAATTTTTGTCATTACAGATTTTTGTATATCAGATTTATTTTTATAAATTAATGGTAAAAATATAGAGACACCTAGAATGCTCATCATAGTGATGATATGAATATTTCCAAACAATATAAACGGACTAGCACTCATAAGATTCTCTCAATGAAATATTAATATTATTGATTATAGTGATTTTTTGTAAATTTATAAAAAATATATCTATTTAATTTTTCATTATTTTAGAGCATCTAAAACAATTTTTTCTGAAAGAATAGCAGGAAGAATTTCAGACTTTTGCATCCCGGGCTTCCAATAAACATACAAAGGCACTCCACTTCGACCATACATATTTAGAGCATCTAGGATATCTTTATTTTTATTTGTCCAGTCAGCAACAATATATTCAATATTATTTTCCTTTAGGAATTTTTTTACATTTGGTCTAGATAGAGCAACTTTATCGTTAGCCTGGCAAGTTATACACCAAGCTGCTGTATAGTTAATAAGGTAAGCTTTACTTTCAGATCTAAGCACATTTTCTATATCTTTAGTCCAAATTAATACATTTTTATTTTCTTGATTATTATTAATATCGACTTTTACATTAGTTAGGTTTTTAAGTTGAACTATGAACAAAGAACCTAGCAGTAATAATAAAGTTATTTTTATAATTTTTTTTGTAGCATTGGTAATAAGCCACATAAGCAGACTAATTAATAATAGAACTAATAAAAGTTCAATAAGTGCATCAGTCGAAGTTTGTATGCTAAACACCCATAGTAACCATAAAGCTGTTGCAAACATTGGAAAAGCAAAAAATTCTTTCAATTTAACCATCCATGTTCCAGAACTAGGAAGGGCTTCAATGAGTTCTGGTTTATAAGAGAGTAATAAGTATGGGAAAGCAAAACCTATACCAAGTGAGATAAATACAGGCAATGTTACAAATGATGGTTGTATTAATGCATATCCAATTGCAGCACCCATGAATGGTGCTGTACATGGTGAAGCGACAACAACTGCCAAAATACCGGTAAGAAAAGAGCTTGAATAAGATGTTTCATTCATACCAATTTTTCCAAGTTTTGTCATAGAGGTGCCTATATCAATGTTCATCAACAAAATAAGCCCAATAATAAACATTAAAATTGATAAAAATCCTACAATCACAGGCGATTGAAGTTGAAAGCCCCATCCAACAAAATTTCCTGCACTCTTAAGTGCTAAAAGTGATATAGCAATTAATAAGAAGGAAATAATTACTCCTAAGCAGAAGAGAAGAGAGTGCGTTCTTATTTTGCTCTTAGAACTTCCTCCCATGGAAACAAAGCTTAGTATTTTTAAGGAAATAATAGGAAAAACGCAGGGCATTAGATTTAATATAATGCCTCCAATAAATGCAAAAATAATTGCTTGAAGAATAGACATGCTTAATTCTTCACCTAAACTTTTTGTCACATCTGATTTAATAAGATATGACTCATCATTAATTTTTAATACTCCTTCAGTTGAAGAGATTTTCAAACCTTCAGATTGTAATGGAATTTTTAATAGCCAGTTATTTTCTTCCTTTATTAAAACTTGCTCACCAGAATGCAAAATTAAATTTTGGTTATCTGAGAAAAAGTAAATATTTCTTATCTGATCGTTGTACGAAAATCTTACTTCAAGAAATTCATTTGTTTGTCTTCCTAAAATAGGCAAAGTGATATCAGGTACTTTTAAAAGCCACTCTTCAAATCTTTCGCTTGGCTGAAGTTTATTAAAAGAAGTTTTGATATTAGCCTTTTCAGGTACACAAACATCATCGCATATTAAAAAATCTATATCAGCTCCAATGAAACTTAAATTATCAATATCTTTATATGAAACTTTATAGGGAAAAATTACAAAATCTTTATACCCATATGTCATCAACGGAGGATAGGGCAATAACTCTGGAGTTGGCCATAACGGACCTTCTATAGTTACATTTTCAGGTAAATTCCATATAACTTTTACTGGTCCCCCTGAATCACCAGGGTTCTTCCAATAGGTATGCCAGTTTTTTTGCATATCCATCTTAATACCAATAAATAATTCATTCTTTGCAGATAGATTTGTATCAAATTTAACTAAAGAAACACTTGCATGTCCTGTCTCTACTGGATTCCCATAGCTAAAACTAGAAAAAATTAGTAATGATATAAAGTACTTAAAGGCTTTCATAAAGTTATATTACCTTAATCAATAAAAATAGGGATGCATGAAGCATCCCTATATTGCAATATTATTTATTATCCTGAGATTCTTTTTGGAGTTTTAATCTCAATAGTTCTTGGTTTTTTTTCATCAGGAATTATCTTTTCAAGATTAATGGTTAATAATCCATTAATAAGATCAGCTCCCTGGACAACCACATCATTAGAGAGTGTAAATTGCTGTTTAAAAGCTCTTTGAGCAATCCCTTGGTAGACCACCTCATTATTATCATTTACAACCTCAGTACCTGGCCCATCATAACTAACCGACAAAACTCCATCAGCTAGTTCAATGTTAATGTCTTTTTTTGTAAGACCCGCAACAGCTATTTCAATTGCAAAATGATTGCCATCTTTTCTTATATTATATGGAGGGTAACTTGAAGATCTGTCAGATGACTCAGAAAGCCTCTGTAATCTGTCAAACAATGGTTCAAACCCTAATACACGAGTTGTAAAAAATGGATCTGTAAAATTAAGTATCATAATAGTCCTCCTTTTAGCGACTAAAATTAATGCACCCCGAAGGCATGCTTGTTAATATTTGGAGACCCAATTGGCATCTCCTCTAACTAATATTTATGGCTAATATAAGATTTTTCAATAATTTTTACGTATTTTTTTCTAATTGCATAGAACTTTAATAAGTGTATATTGTCTTAATAATTATGAAGAAATTATTAATTTTTATTGCACTAATCAATATATCTGATATTTCGGCAAGCAAAGAGATTGTTTTTAATGAAGGTGATCAATGGGTTCTAGAGGCTAGAAGCAATAGACTATCATCTGACAGCAAAGTTTTATATCACATGCCAAGCGATGCATACCACACTTACTACGCAAGAGAGTTTGGAGATTGGGATACTTTTTCCATAGTTGACTCTAGAGATATTGAAAGATTGAGTAAGGGCGATGTTATCCAAATTATTAAATCTGAATACAACGAAAAGGTCTACAAAGTTAAACTTCTTTCTGGATTTAATAAAAATAGAAATTTTTACGTAATTGCAGAAGACCTTTTAAATTATTACAAGCCATCACAGGAGCAAATAAATGAATAAAAATCTAG
>Ga0255773_10004457_pt1 | contig 11863 bp, 10 predicted proteins | sample 011ome_17_FD_179971 | JGI IMG/M metagenome (GOLD analysis project Ga0255773, IMG submission 179971) | Coastal salt marsh microbial communities from the Groves Creek Marsh, Skidaway Island, Georgia - 011502XT metaG (version 2) | ecosystem: Environmental > Aquatic > Marine > Intertidal zone >...
TCTACTTTTTTCATCTTTTTTCCCTCAGAGTTATAATTATTAGAGAAATTAAAGTAAAAATTAATAAAGTAAGCATTACACCAAGAGAAGAGGCTGAACCGACTTGATTCATTTGAAATGCTTTTTTATATATAAACATTGATGGTATCATAGTCGATGTACCTGGGCCTCCACCGGTAGTAATATAGATTAAATCAAAATTTCTTAGAGCTAAAGTAACAGTAAAAACAAGTGCGACTACTATTTCACCTTTTAGGCCTGGTAGGGTTACATTAAAAAATTCTGCAAAAGCTCCGGCACCATCTACTTTTGCAGCATCGTATAACTCCTTGGGTATTTTTTGTACCCCTGCAATAAATAGTATCATAGTGAATCCAAACATAACCCAAGTTCCAATTAGTCCTACAGCTATAAGGGCAAAATCAAAAGATCCTAACCATGCTCTAGAGATATCGTTTAATCCAAAAAAATCTAAGCCTGAATTTAAAGGACCCTTAGGAGCATAAATCCATCGCCATGCAATCCCCACTACAATCATTGATAAAATCTGAGGAAGAAAAAGAATAGCTCGATATATAGCCATTCCTTTTACTTTAATTCTGACCATCATTCCAGCAATCCCAAGACCGATAATGATAGGAAAAAATGAATAAAAAATTATTAATATAAATGAGTGCTTAATAGATGATGTAATTTTTTTATCTGAAAGATTGTTTTTATAGTTTTCTAATCCTACCCAAGTTTTTTCTCCGATGCCACTCCATTGAGTAAAAGAGGTGTAAACAGTATCGCTCAAAGGATACAGTATGAAGAGGATATAAAAAATAAAAGCTGGTAAGAGGTATAAATAATTTGAATTGTGTCGTGATTTACGAGGCCTAGGAGGGTTCATCAACTCTCTCTAGGCCTCGCATAATTTAAATTAATTTTTACTTTCTGCGGCCATAGCGTCTATGAAATCTTGTGCTGACGCCGCTCCCCCTAAAAGTTTTTGAAGCTCTTGGGTTACAGTGTCATACATTCCAGGAGTTGCCCAGTCTGTATAGAAAGTCTTAGCATTAGATCCCACTAAAGCATTAGAAGCAGCAATTACCTCAGCTTGTAAATTTGATGTTGGATCAATTGTTGGGGATTGAGCAGGCACTCTTCCTACTTCCATCAAATCATCAACAAATTCAGTGCTCATTAAGTGGGCAATAAATTTAGCCGCCAAGTCTGGATTGGATGATTTAGAACTAATGTGCCAAGGAAGCGCAAAAGATCCCCCTCCGGCAACTCCACTAGAACTTCTAGGCATCGCAAATGCTCCTACATTATCACCCATACCTTCATTAAGTTGAGCTGTCGCCCAAGTTCCTGTTAGGTTAAAAACACCCTCACCGTCTGCAAACATTGCATTTGCATCATCATAACCAATACCTAATGAGTCACTTCCAAAATAACCTGCCTTGACCATTTCTTCCAATTTGCTAGCTGCTTTTATTCTTGAGGGAGTGTCATATCGATTACCACTTGCATTAAAAATCCAACTTCTGGTTTGTTCTGGATCAACAAATGCTCCTTCAATAAGCCCCCAAACGTGAATGATAGGCCATCCATCTGCGCCACCAAGCATGATTGGGAGTTCTCCTGCATTTTTAGCAGTAGCTAAAGCATTTTCAAATTCCGCAAAATTAGTTGGCACTGATAAACCAAGGGCTGATAATTTTGATTTATTATAGTAAACAATAACATCTTCTGCTACTGGACTAATTCCATAAAGGGTGCCTGATCCCCAAGTGGATCCATCTTTGCTCCAAGAAAATTCTGCTAAAGCCCCATCCGCAAAAGATTTTTTCCAACCATATTGATCAGCATACTTATCTAAAGGAATAACTAATCCATTTTGGATTAATGTTCCATCTACAGTAAATCCTTGATTACCATGTGCTAAATCAGGTGGATTGTTATCAGATAATTTTAATTTTATAGTAGCCATGAAGTCATCCCATCCTAAATAACTTGCTTCTACGGTGACACCTGGATTAGCCTGCTCAAACTGTTCTGCTGCCCTAGTAAGAGTTGCTTCATCTCCAGCCTCTGCCAATATTCTCAATGTCTCAGCATTTAAACCTGTAGTAATGAAGAGAGATGAGAGAATAATAAATAGTTTTCTCATATAGATTTCCTCCTTATTTAATTAACTTATTCCTAGTGTTTTAGTTAATTGTAAAAAAAGAAAAAAATCAAATTTTTAATACTCCTTAAAATTAATATTAAAAATTAATAGTATTATTAAATGTCTAAATATCTTGAAAATCTCTTTAATTATCCATTAAATAGAATTATTAGGAGGAAATGATGTCTGAAAAAATTGTTTTAATAGGAGCCGGTAGTGCAAATTTTGGACTTGAGGCTGTATCTGATATTTTTAAATCTAAAGCTCTAGAAGGAAGTGAAATTGTTTTACATGATACAGATATCCCTGCTTTAAATGAAACATTTGAAGTTGCCGAGAAATATAAATCAGAATGGGGAGTAAAATTTACTCTCTCAGCAAGCGGTGATAGAAAAGAAGCATTAAAAGGAGCAACTTTTGTTGTGATTTCAATTGAGGTTTCTCCCAGATTTGGTCTTTGGGACGAAGATTGGAAGTTTCCTCAACAGTATGGTATTAAACAAATTTATGCAGAGAATGGTGGTCCTGGTGGTTTATTCCACTCTCTTCGAATTATCCCTCCAATATTAGATATATGTGAGGATATTCATCAGATATGTCCTAATGCCTTTGTATTCAACTTTAGCAATCCGATGCAAAGAATATGTCATGCAGTTAATTTTAAATATCCTGAAATGAAATTCATTGGACTTTGTCATGCAATAGCTGAAATGGAAAGGGACCTACCTGAGTTATTAAAGACAGAATTTGACAATATCGAATATCGAGCAGGAGGTCTAAATCACATAAGTATCTTAACTGAAGTAAGATATAAAGACACTCAAGAAGACGCCTATCCTCTTATTAGAAAAAAAGCCTTAGATTATTATAGTAACTATGTGATTGATTTTGAAAAAATGAACGAGCAATCAACAACTCCGGGAGCAGAAAGAGGTATTTTTTTAAAACTTTTTGAAACTTATAATTACTTACCAATTACTACTGATAGTCATTTGGGAGAATACTTACCTTGGGCGCATAGTATTGCTGATCATCATGCTATTCTTCATTTTTATAAAAGTTATAAGCAAAATTGTATGACGGTTTACAGATCAAAAGAAATGCACAGTTTCTATTTCGATAAAGAGAGAAAATCTAAAGAGAGATTAGTTGAATTAATGGATGCAATTGTTGAAGACAAACAAATGGAAGAGGCGGCCGTGAATATTCTTAACAAAAATTTTATTAAACAAATTCCAAATGATATAGTTGTAGAAGTTCCTGCAATAGTTGGAAAAAAAGGTATTAACGGTATAGCTTTAGCCAATTATCCTGATAATTTTTCTTCAATTCTTGTTAATCAAGTAGGTACTATTCGCCTTACAACAGAGGCTGTTTTAGAAAAGTCTAAATCGATTGCTTTTCAAGCTTTATTAGCGGACCCGGTTGTTGATGATTTCAATTCCGCAAAGAAACTTTTAGATACAATGCTTTTATTTCAAAAAGAACATTTAGGATATTTAAAATAACTTGATTAATTTAGGGATTATTGGATGCGGCTCTGTCATGCAGGGCCCATATATGGAGTTAGTAAATAAATTAATTTTTAAAAAACTTGTTAATCTAAAATCTCTCTCAGATACAAATAAAAACCTTTTCTCAATCTTGAGCAAAAAATTTGAATTTGAAAATTTTTATATTGATTATAAAAAAATTCTAAATGACCCTTCAATTGATCTTGTGTTGGTCCTTACATCAATGAATGAGCATTCAAAAATTGCGAAGCAAGCGCTTTTAAGTGAGAAGCATGTTTTAGTTGAAAAACCAATGGCAACTAATTTAAAAGACCTCGATGATCTAATTAAAATTGCAAAATTATCAAAAAAAATACTTCTTCCCGCTCCTTTTGTAATATTAAGTCCTACTTATCAAGCTATTGACAAAGAAATTAAATCTCAATCAATTGGAAATATATCCTTGGCTAGAGCAAGATATGGTTGGGCAGGTCCAAGTTGGGGGGAGTGGTATTATAAGACAGGAGGTGGCCCCTTATTTGATCTTGGGGTTTATAATATAGCAACATTAACAGGATTATTAGGACCAGTAAAAAATGTATTCGCTAAATCTTCTTTGTCCAAACCCTTTAGGACAATCAATCAGAAAAAAATTAAAGCAAAAACTCATGACAATTTTCAAATCATGTTAGAGTTTAAATCGGGTTGCATGGGCGTAGTGACAACAGGTTTTACAATGCAACAATATAACTCTCCTGCAATAGAACTGTATGGATCTAATGGTACAATTCAAATGCTAGGAGATGATTGGGAACCAAAAGGATATGAAATATGGCGTAATTCAAGATCATCTTGGGAATTTTATAAAACGCCATATGCTAACTGGCCATGGGCTTCAGGGTTTACTCATATTGTTGAATGTATTTTAAATAAAAAAAAACCATTAATACAACTTGATCACGCTTATCATATAAACGAAATAATGATTAAAATTTATGAGTCAGCGAAAAAAAACTCACTTATTCAAATTAATAGTAATTTTAAACCACTTTTGTTTCCCAAAAAAATAAAAATGGTAAAAAGTCATCTTGACCATGACAGAAGTCATGATGTCATATAAACCGTCGCCAAAACCTGATTTTTTAAAAAGTACAATAATCCAGTATTCCAAAATTAAAGTTCACAGATGGGGAGATAAAATCTCAGGGTTTGTTAAAGATTGGATTTATGTTTCAAATAAAAGCTTACATCAAATAATATTTGGTCTAAAGGCTAACTCTAACTTTAGACACTCTAATGAGTTTAGGACTATATTTGGTGCAGATGAGTTAATGTATGTATTAGAGGGTGTAATGATAATTGTAAATCCAAAATCAGGTGAAATGCATCGAGTTGAAAAAGGGCAATTTGTATTTTTTAGAAAAGACACATGGCATCATGCGTTTAACTATTCCAATAAGGAAATGCAAGTTTTAGAATTTTTCTCACCTCCTCCTTTATTAGGTACGTCTGGGTCATATGCTAAAAAAAAGCCATTCTTAAAAAAATCTAAATATTATCAAAAATCAATTTTTAATCCTCTTAGTGATATTCAAAAAAAAAATTCCTTTAAAATCATAAATTCAAATGAAATTCGTTGGGGGTTAATAGGCGATAGGCAAGAACAATTAATAGGCACTATTGTTAATACTAAAAACTTAAAAGTTTATATTATCAAAATACTTGGAACAAAAAGTTCATGCAGCATTAGTTTTATAAACCACTCAATATTTTTTTCTTTAAATAATAATTTGAGAGTAAGCATTAATGATTCAAAAAATAAATTTGCTATTAAATACAAGGATAGTGTTTACTTAAAGGGAATGGATCGGGTGCGTTTTTTTAATGAATCTAAAATTGAAGCTACTATAGTTATCTGTGAAGGCATAAGTAAAGATTAATGGTTCGTTGGAGAATAGATTGTTTCAATACTTATTATATAGGGGTTAATTTGCGAAATTAAACTTTTCGAATGGTTATTCTAGAACTAACTTCAAAATTCCATTTTTCTCAACTTCTACTGAAAAAGGATCACTTACCTTGCCAATAAAGTTTCCACGAGGATCGTCATGGTAAAAAGCCATAAATAAAAGTTGATCCTGGTTAATAATAAAACGACCTGCGTAAAGTTCACTAGGTGAAAAACTAGTAAAAAAGGGACCAGGGGCAATTTCCCATGGACCTTCAAAATTATCAGCCATTAGATAATGTGTTCCTGCCGCAACATGGCCTTGATAATTATTTTTGTAGTTGATCGACCAATGTTCAGGCGCAACACAAAATGTGCAATACCATTTATCTTTCCATTTAAAAATTTGAGGGACCTCGAGCTGACCAAACCCTCCTTCAAATAGAGGTTTAATTGCTTTCCACTTATTTAAATCTTGAGAAATTGCAAGCCCAATAGCACCACAGTCATTGGCTTCTTGACTTCTTGGCACCCTTGCTGTGTAAGCCATCAAAAAAGAATTTGTATCTACTGGGTGGCGCATAACCCATGGGTCTCTTAAAGCGCGATCATGCCAAAATTCAGGTCGAAACTCTTCATAGATCGTGGGGTCTAAATCTAAAGCTAGTCCGTCGTTTACTTTTTTCCAGTTGTGTAGATCGTTTCCTGATGCATGCCCTATTCGCTGAAGCATACCTTTGTCTTTTTTAGATGTACCTGTATAAAAATAATGCCATTGATCATTGTCAAACATTACTGAACCCGTCCAAGTTGTATAATCATCAAAAGACTCCTGAGCAGAGGGTTTCCAAGTTGTGCCCAAGTGATTCCAGTTTACGAGATCTACCGAAGTCGCATGGCCTTGTGATACGTTAAAGTGGCGCTTGTTTGGATCACCAAGACTTTTATCCGCTTTTAAAAAATAACAGTGCCATAATCGATCATGATCTTGGGTAATCCAAAAATCCCAGATCCATTGATCCTCAAGCTCAAGCATAATTTAAAATAGCTGATAATTAAGAAGTTAAAATGATTTTTATTTGAAAGTTTGAGACAATATTTTCATTAATTTTTAAAAACAAATAAGTTAATCTGTAAGTATATTAGGAGAAAACATGAAAAATATTAAATCAATTTTACTAATGATTTTTTCATCAATATTCTTATCAGCTAATATTGCTAGTGCAGCGACTACCCTTTCTATGTGGTATCACGGAGCTGGTAATCAAACTGAGAAAGATTTATTAATGCAAATAGTCAATGACTTTAACAACTCGCAAAGCGATTATGCTGTTGAAGTTCAAGACTTCCCTCAAGAGTCTTATAATGACTCTGTGACTGCCGCTGCGTTAGCTGGCAACCTTCCCGATATCATTGATGTGGATGGACCGATCATGCCGAATTGGGCTTGGTCAGGCTATTTGGCCCCTCTAAGCATTAGTCAGGACGTGCTTGATAAAATGTTGCCTGGAGCTATTGGATCTTGGAATGGGGAAGTATACTCTGTTGGACTTTGGGATGCTGCTTGTGCCATTTATGCAAGAAAATCTGATTTAGAGGAAAATGGAATTCGTATTCCAACTTTAGATAATCCTTGGACAAAAAGCGAATTTGATAACATCCTTGCGACATTGGACTCTACAGGAAAATATGACTATGTATTTGATGTAGGCATGGCCTGGACAGGTGAGTGGTATGCTTATGCTTTTGGTCCAATGATGCAATCTTTCGGTGGAGATTTATTTGATACATCAAATGGTAAAGCTGATGGAATGATCAATGGTGATGCGGCTATCGAATTTGGAGAATGGTGGCAAAGCCTTATGAACAATGGCTACGCTCCTGGAACTAGCCAAGATGGTGGCGATCGAGAAACTGGATTCTTAGATGGCAAATATGCACTACAACTTAATGGTAACTGGGCAGCGGTGCCTGCAATAGAACAACTGGGCGATGATATGTTGTTTTTACCTTCAGTTGATTTTGGCAATGGACCAAAAATTGGTGCTGCGTCTTGGCAGTTTGGAGTATCTAAGTCATCAAAAAACCAAGAAGGAGCCAACGCATTTATTGAATTTATGTTGCAAGATCAATATTTAGCAGCTTTTTCAGATGGAATTGGACTAATTCCACCAACAGCTCAATCTGCGGCAATGTCTGAAAAATACCGACCTGGCGGACCGCTAGAGGTATTTTTTGAACTATCAGAAGCACAAGCAACCTTGAGAGCAGTGACCCCGGGGTATGTCGTAGCTTCAAAAGAGTTCGAAAAAGCAATTGCCGACATCTCAAATGGTGCTGATGTAGCAGATGCGCTAGATGCAGCGGCTGACGCTATTGACGCTGATGTTGCAAAGAATAACGGATATTAATTAAATTTTTAATCCCCCAATTTTTTTAGATTGGGGGATAATGCCCTAATGGGAAATAATAAGCTTTTCAAATCCCAACAGCGGACTGGTTGGTTAATGGCCGCCCCCGCAACGCTACTTATATTTTTTTTTTTAGTTCTGCCCTTTCTGATGGCCTTTGGTTTCTCTTTAACTAATCAAAGGATATTTTCACCAAACCCTACAGAATTTGTTGGATTACATAATTTTAAGAACATGCTCAGTGTTCATTTTCTGACTGTAGAAGCGGAGAAAGATGAAACTGGCGCTTTCAAACTTGATAACAATGGAAACTATCAATTTCCCAAAACTCGAAAATTTACTCGCAATAATCCAGACTACCCCCACTTAAACAAAACTCGAGAGTGGATGAAGTTTGACGTGGGGAAAACAAAAAAATTTTATGTCTTGGCAAGGGATTTAATCTTTATGAAAGCTTTAACTATTACAATTTTATTCGTTTTAATTACAGCTCCACTTCAAGCAGGAATTGCTTTGCTCCTTGCTATGTTAATTAATCAGCCACTTCGTGGCATTAACATTTATCGAACAATATACTTCATGCCTGTGGTGATTTCTATGGTGGTTGTTTCTGTTTTATGGAAATTTATTTATGACGGAGAAAACGGTTTACTTAATGCTTTGTTACACTTTTTTTCAGTGGGATATTTCGAGCCCGTTGATTGGTTAGGTCAAACCGATACTGCTCTGGGCGCCATAATAGCAATGTCAATCTGGCAAGGAGTTGGTTTTCACATGATCATCTGGTTAGCAGGCTTGCAAACCATTCCTGTAGATCATTATGAAGTAGCTCGCTTGGAAGGAGCTAATAAATGGCAAACATTCTCCAATGTTACTTGGCCAGGATTGAGAAATACTGCCATTTTAGTAATGGTAATCATTACTATGCAAGCATTTACCCTCTTCCCCCAAGTGGCGGTCATGACTAGAGGGGGCCCTCTTGACTCTACGCAATCTTTAGTATTTCAAATGGTGGAGAGAGGATATGGGAAACAAGATATCGCAGGTGGATCTACAATATCTGTTTTTCTGTTTTTATTCGTTTTATCAATCTCTCTTTTTCAACGTTACATCACTCGAGAAAAGATCCATGGATAATTTAAAAGTTTCAATTTCACGTCAGCTAATGCGCTATGTTTTATTAAGTTGGATTGCATTAATTTTTATTTTCCCCCTAATATTTATGATTGTATCCTCTCTTAAACCCGATCTTCAACTTTTACGTGACAGCTCCTCCTTTCGTGCTTTCCTTCCGGTGGGCGATATTTCTTTCAATAATTATATTGAGGCATTTGATCGAGCACCAATTTTTTTATTTATTGGAAATTCTATTTTTATAACTGCCACTACTATAATTTTGTCAATGTTTGCTTGCTCTTTAGCGGCATTTAGTTTTGTTTTTTTAGAATGGAAAGGCAAAGGAGTTATTCTTTCAATAATATTATCCACTTTAATTGTACCCTTTGAGGCAATCGCCATACCACTTTTGCTTATTGTCAATTTTTTACCATGGGTTAGTGTTGATGGAATTTCCATTGGATGGCTTAACTCTTATCAAGTTCAAATAATTCCATTTATTGCAGATGCCATTACTATTTATTTATTTGTTCAATATTTTAAAGATTTACCCAAAGAATTAGTTGAGGCCGCTCATGTTGATGGCGCAAGTTGGTTTCGAATTTATTCAAAAATCATTTTACCTCTTTCGGGTCCAATATTTGCAACAGCTGCAATATTGAAATTCTTAGCAATGTATAACAATCAATTTTTATGGCCAATAATGGTAGCGCAAGAAGAACAGTTTCGTCCAGTGATGGTTGGTTTATTATATTTTTTTCAACTTAATGTAGCGTGGGGAGAGGTGATGGCTTACCTTTCCATTATAACTATTCCTGTCCTTGCGTTTTATATTAGTATGCAAAAGGCATTCGTGGCATCAGTTGCAAATACAGGTATAAAAGGTTAAATTTATCTCAATGGCAAATGTAAAACTTACTGATATATATAAAAAATACGGCACTACAGAGGTTGTACATGGGGTTAATTTATCCATTCATTCAGGAGAATTTGTAGTTTTTGTTGGGCCCTCTGGCTGTGGTAAATCTACTTTACTTAGAATGGTGGCAGGGTTAGAAGAAATCACCAGTGGAACTATTGAAATAGGCGATGAGATAGTTAATGATATTGTTCCTGCGGAACGTGGGGTAGCGATGGTATTTCAGTCTTATGCTTTATATCCTCACATGACAGTTTTTGAGAATATGGCTTTTGGTTTAAAAATGGCCAAAGTTAAAAAACCAGAAATAGAGAAACGCGTCCATGAAGCTGCCGAAGTTTTACAAATTTCCTCTTACTTAGACAGACTTCCTAAACAATTGTCTGGAGGCCAAAGACAACGAGTAGCTATTGGAAGAGCAATAGTGAGAAATCCGAAAGTTTTTCTTTTTGACGAGCCCCTTTCAAATTTGGATGCAGCTTTACGTGTTCAAACTCGAATTGAAATTGCAAAACTGCATAGTCAATTATCTGCTACGATGATCTATGTGACCCATGATCAAGTTGAAGCAATGACCCTTGCGGATAAAATAGTAGTTCTTAATAAAGGAATTATTGAACAAGTAGGTTCACCGATTGAATTATATAATTCTCCGAAAAATAAATTTGTAGCTGAGTTTATTGGAAGCCCTAAAATGAATATTATTGAATTAGAGGGAAATGACAAAGTATCTATTAATAACCTTCAAATTCCAACTCACACTTCAAAGATAGGCGTTCGCCCTGAACATATTTCTTTGGCAGATAATTCTAGTTCAATGTTATCAGGTACAATAAGGCATATTGAAAATTTAGGGGAACATTTACTTTGTTATATTAATACAGTCTCAACTCAAGAAATTACAGCAAAGATAGATGTAAAATCAAAAGTAGATCTTAACCAAAGTGTTTATCTAAATTGGAACCCAGAATTTTCTCACTACTTCAATTCAAACGATCAAACAATTAAATAAATATTAAAAAAACCCAATTAGGTGTTTGTTATCTGATTATTGGCCTCAATATTTGTGGATAAGTAATCCTTAAAATATGGTCAAAAAAGGTAACGAATATTTCAAGATAGTTGTATTTGCTGGTTTTTATTAAAGAGTTTGACTGGGATTAGTTGGATAAAATTGTGGATATCCTTGGGGAATTCCTTATTAAAAAGTGAACCTTATCCCAAATTAATGTTTTTATCTTAAATATACACTATACGCCTTTTCGCTGTTTTTCTTTTCCACCTTGAAAATCATTCAAAGCTTGCTTGTTGTCCTTGGTAATTGGGTCGTGTAGCGTTGGGCTTTCCCAAAAAGCACTACCCTCCAACCATTCATATCCATGTGTTTTAATAACAATTACATACGTTTTATCTGAACTCTTGGCACGATGATATGCGGCCTCTAGTTCAGAAGTTGAGCTAACCGTCTCCGCATTCGCACCCATACTTTTGGCATGACTTTCAAAATCAACAAACTGTAAATTCGTGGCACGAGCCGCTCGCAGATTACAAATGTACTCTTTGCCACCTTTCGCTAATTGCAAACGATTAATGACCATGTGTCCACCGTTATCACAAAGAACAATTATTAATTTTTGATCGTAAAGAACCGAGCTATAAATATCACTATTGCTCAGCAAGTAAGAACCATCGCCTAAGAAAACAACAACGTCTTGATCGGGTTTAGCCATTTTAATTCCCAGCGCTCCACTAATCTCATAGCCCATACAAGAAAATCCCCATTCAGTCTCAAACGTATTTCTTTGTTTGGGTTTCCAA
>Ga0255773_10004466_pt1 | contig 11843 bp, 24 predicted proteins | sample 011ome_17_FD_179971 | JGI IMG/M metagenome (GOLD analysis project Ga0255773, IMG submission 179971) | Coastal salt marsh microbial communities from the Groves Creek Marsh, Skidaway Island, Georgia - 011502XT metaG (version 2) | ecosystem: Environmental > Aquatic > Marine > Intertidal zone >...
AGTTACCGATGCTCTGATTAAGGCTAAGGTTATGGAGTTGTTCTTGGACAAGTGTGAGTTCTTTCAGGTTGATAAGGTGGAGAAGGTATGAGTAAGGATATGGTAAGATGTGCAGAATGTAAAAAGCTTGGGCATCCATTAGAGATGGTGCATGTTTGGGTGAAAACATTATGCGGTAAGTGTGCAACTAAAAGATTAATGAATCAAAAAGGAATGGTCTAATGAGAACTAAGTTTGGAAAGTCTGTAAGTATTGATAATCCCTATGCTACTTTCAAGAATGATCGTATGGGTATGGAGTGGCGTGTGTTGAAGACCTATCAAAGTGTTGATAAGGAAAAACAAAATCCTTATGCACGTTGGTTTGTAGCTGCTAAATCGCCAATGACTTATGATAGCTGGGAGATGGGCGACACATATATGTGCGAAATACTACGCTACGGTTACTTAACACAGGCCACTGAAGAATGGGAGAAAGAGTATGCAGAACGTGATTGATGTTAGTAACCACATACTTAAATACTCACAGGTCTATACACTAGACCAGCCCGTAACAAACCTAGTACGCGAGGAAGCTCTGCTGCTATGTCTTAAACACGGCGAAGAGTTTGTGATTACTTTCATTGAAAACTATTTACAACTAGCTTATGAGGAGGCGAAATGATTGTTAATGCCAGGCACCCACGTACAGGTGCAGACAGGGTACTGAGTGTGCCTATTGACAGGAAGGAATATGATATGTATCTTACGTATCTGAGAACAGGGAAAGGTATGGTGCCTCCAGCACTAACGCCTGATCAACAGAGCTTTATTAAAACTGGACTAATGTTAAACGAGGACTAAGATGATCTATAGAAAGCGAGTACAAAAACGACGGTATGGTGTCAGCAGCGGACGTTCCTTTGTAGGCGTACACATGGGTAGACGTTCCTACTATGTGTCTAAGGGTAAGTTCCCTGTAAACATCAAAGATATTTGTGGTAACGTGGAGGTGCAACGTGGATAAAGAAAGTAACAATGAGTATTATTACTACAGCGGTGAGCAGAATGACATGGAAGAACTTGAACGCGCAGAGCTTATTGAAAGCACACTATCAGAACTAATTAATCCTGATCGTGAATCTGTGCTTGACTTTTATTCTGACCTATGCTAAAATCTTTTACAGTTTTTAAGGAGAAATAAATGAGTGCAGTAGACACAAGAGCAGAATTTTATTCTGATCTAGATGATCATTGGGCTAGGATATGGACACTTAACTTAGCTACTAAACAGCCTAGCAAAAGAATTAAAGATAGGTTTTTTAGTTTTGTTGTTGATAGATGTTCAGAGGTCGATTGTTGGAAGATCAATGAAGATATTATTGGTGAGTTGTTTAGTGAGTTCGTTGATGAATTGGGGGCTTGGTAATGAATACATTGTTACCCATGACAAACGAGCAGTACGCTAAGTTTAAGACATCAAGTTACATGGGCTTGTTATATCAAAACAAGTGCGCTATACTCGGTGTCCACGGTGACGAGGCGAAAGTCTTGGAAGTAGGGGAAGGTATCGACATTGATGTTCTGCATGATGTCTACTTTCCATTCATTGAAAGCTATGAGGAGAACGCTATATGCGAATGATTGACGGTATACCACAGGTTCTTGAAGGACTTGCATACTACCCACACGTTAAGGTTCCAGTACCTAACTATCAGCAGACAGCTAACGGGTATGAGATTAACCTTGCTGTGTCTGATGAACTATTCCAAAAGTTCAAGGATGCTGGGTTTAACGTGGGCTTGAAGGAAGCTGGTCGTGCTAAGTACACTGAAGATCCAGTGATCCACTTCTACCAATGGGAAATCAATGGTAAAGGTGAACCTAATCCTGCCCCTAAGCTCGTTGATACTGATAAGAACGAGGTAGATGTGCAGATTGGTAATGGTTCTAAGGTTGCTGTTCAATGGCGAGCAGCTACGTATGGCCCTAACAAGCAGTACAAACGTGCTATCTTGGAGGCTGTACAGATCTTAGAGCTTGAAGAGTACGGCGCTGCTGGTGGCGAAACTAAACTAGCATTTTAAAAGGAGGATAGATGTCAGAACAAGAAGAGCAGACTAGGACTGTTACCTTTCTACATGACGAGAAAACTTATGACGCTAATAAGTTTACCGACGATGGGAAGGTAGCTGTCATTAGGATAAGCCGCTTAGACGCAGAGATTAAAGCTCTGCTAGAGCAGGTTGATGATAAACGGGCGGCAGCGATGAGCTATCAAACAACCATAGTTTCACAGCTAACTGAGGATATGCTAGTCGATGAGGAGGCGGCTGAAGAACCTAACTCATCAGAAACTTAAAACTTAAAGGGGCTGTAAAGGCCCCTTATTTTTAGGAGGTTCGATGTCTTTTGTAGAAACACACAAAGACTGTCCAGCTTGTAACCACAGAAAATGCTTAGGTGTTAATGCAGATGGCAGCGCACATTGTTTTTCATGCGGTACATACATTAGAAATTATACGGGAGAAGCTATGGAAGCTGTTCCAAGGCTTGTTAAAGACAGCGTAACGATCAGAGAAGGAGGCTTTTACGCACTAAAGGATCGTGGAATTAGTCTAGCTACATCTAAAAAGTATGGCGTTAGATCCACACACAATAACAACGGAGACATTACACGACACTTCTATCCATACTACAACGGCTCTGAGGAAGTCGCCTACAAGACACGCATCGTAGATGGTAAAGGCTTTACTTCCGCTGGCCCTATCTCTGACTGTGGGTTATTTGGTCAACAGACTGTTGGTGATAAAGGCGGTAAGTACATTACGCTTACTGAAGGTGAGTGCGATGCGATGGCAGCATACGAGTTGCTAGGATCTAAGTGGCCTGTTGTCTCAGTAAAGAACGGCGCACAAGGCGCAGAGAAAGATGTAAAGAATCAGATAGAGTTCCTTGAAAGATTCGACAACATCATCATCTGCTTTGATGCTGATAAACCTGGACAAGAGGCGGCTAAGAAAGTAGCCAGACTGCTCAAGCCTAACAAGGCTAAGATCATGGTCATGCCTGATGGTCACAAAGATGCCAATGATATGCTGCGGCATAATCAGCATGGTGCCTATGTGAATGCTTGGTGGAACGCTAAGACCTATACACCTAGCGGAGTTATGAATGTTAGTCAGAACAAAGACAAGTTCCACAACAGGGTTAAGAAGAAGTCTATTCCATATCCTTGGGAAGGCTTGAACAAGAAGCTAGAAGGCTTGCGTCAGGGCGAGCTAGTACTACTTGCAGGTGGCACAGGCTTAGGTAAGTCTAGTGTTACACGCGAACTAGAACACTGGCTGATCCGTGAGACAGGTGACAACATAGGCATCGTAGCTCTTGAAGAAGATTGGACTAGGACTGTTGATGGTATCCTATCTATTGAAGCTAATGCTAAGTTACACATTGATCGGATACGTGAAGAACATTCTAAAGAAGAGCTAGACATTCTTTTTGATGATCTGTTTGTGGACAATAACAACAACGACAGGGTATGGATACACGCACACTTCGGCTCCAACGACATTGACGGTATCTTTTCAAAGCTACGGTACATGATTGTAGGATGCGAGTGTAAGTGGGTAGTAATAGATCACCTACACATGATGGTATCTGCTACACTTGAAGGCGATGAACGGCGCTCCATTGACTCCATTATGACTAGGCTACGTAGCCTCGCTGAAGAGACAGGAGCAGGGCTTATATTGGTATCACACCTTCGACGCATTGATGGTAACAAAGGCCATGAGAAGGGCGCAGAGACGGATCTGAGCCACCTTAGAGGCAGTCAGTCCATTGCACAGCTATCCGATTGCGTCATAACTCTTGAGCGTAATCAACAGGCTGATGATCCAGTGGTGGCTTCTACTACTCGTGTCCGTATCTTGAAGTCTAGATACACAGGCGATGTCGGTATCGCTACCTACCTTCAGTATGATAAGGATACTGGTAGGCTGAACGAGGTCGATGATACTGATATAACTTTTGAAGAAGAATCAGGGTTGGCTTTTGAATGAAGTTATTATTTGACATAGAAACTGATGGCTTAGATGCCACTAAGATATGGTGCCTAGTAGCACAAGAGGTGGATACAGGTCAGGTGTGGTCGTATGGCCCTGATGATATTGAGGAAGGTGTTAAGCTTTTGAATAATGCTGAGCAGCTTTCGGGACATAACATCATTGGCTTTGACATACCAGTGCTTGAGAAGCTGACATCTTTCAAACTAGGAAATCAAAAACTAATTGATACTCTTGTATATTCCAGGCTCTTTAATCCTGTACGTGAAGGCGGTCACAGCCTTGCAGTATGGGGAGCTAAACTAGGTCTGGCTAAGATTGAGTTTGAAGAGTTCGATGCCTATACAGAGGACATGCTTGAGTACTGTAAGCGTGATGTAGCAGTCAACGTCAAAGTATACAAAGCATTACAGAAAGAAGGCGTAGGGTTTAGCCCTGAGTGTATGGCGCTTGAAGAAGAGGTAGCCACTATACTCAAGAAGCAGGAGCAGCAAGGCTTTTACTTTGACGAGTACAAGGCAACGATGTTACTGGCCCTTATGCGTGAGAAGATGGCAGAGACAGAGGCTGAAGTATGTAAGGTGTTCAAACCTAAGATAGATGAACGTCTGATATATCGCAGGGAGAATGCTGGTGGTGCTGTTGCCAAGACAGGTAGCTGGGATACACCTTCAGGTAAAGGCGTCAGGCTTACGGATGAAGAGTACGAAACTCTTTCGCAACCTGCTGTATTCTCTACCACTAGAACTACAACTGTAGACTTCAACATAGGATCTAGGAAACAGGTTGGAGAATACTTAATAGAGTTTGGATGGAAGCCTACAGAGTTTACCGTTAATGGTAGACCAGTGGTTAACGAGAAAACTCTTTCTTCTATTGAAGGCATACCCGAAGCAGAACTAATCAAAGACTATCTGATGTACCAGAAACGTGAGGCACAGATAAAGTCTTGGATAGAATCTGTTAGAGAAGATGGTAGGGTTCATGGCTTTGTAATACCTAACGGTACTATAACGGGGCGCATGACTCATCGTGAACCTAACATGGCTCAAGTACCGAGTTCTAATTCACCATATGGAAAGGACTGTCGTGCTTGCTGGACTGTACCCAAGGGATACAAACTGGTAGGTATAGATGCTAGTGGCTTGGAACTTAGGATGCTCGCTCACTATATGGAAGACGAGGACTATACTAATGAAATCATTAACGGAGACATACACACCGCTAATCAAAAACTTGCAGGACTTGAATCAAGAAGTCAGGCGAAGACATTCATATATGCACTCCTATACGGAGCAGGAGATGAAAAGCTTGGAAGCGTGGCTGGAGGAGGCAGAGCAGTTGGTCAGGGACTTAGAAAATCTTTCTTTGATAATCTACCATCATTTACAGCTCTCAAAGATAAAGTTGCAAGAGCGGCAGCAAGAGGCTACCTAAAAGGTTTAGATGGTCGTAAGTTATTTGTACGCTCAGAACATTCAGCACTTAACACTTTACTACAAGGTGCTGGTGCTATTGTTATGAAGCAAGCCTTGGTGCTGTTCAACGATGAGCTTGAGAAGGAAGGCTTAGACGCTCACTTTGTATGTAATGTGCATGATGAGTGGCAGCTTGAGGTTCTTGAGAAAGACGCTGATCGTGTAGGTAAGATGGGTGTCGAAGCTATTAAAGATGCTGGTGATTATCTTTACCTTACTTGTCCACTAGACGGAGAATACAATGTCGGAAACAACTGGTCAGAGACACACTGATAGAATAAAACTAAAAAGTATCTGTAATGATGACGAGAGCATGGGATTTTATGCATCCTTTGAAGACGGTCTAAATATACAGTACGAACCCGCAGGAAGACTATCGCACTCTACAAAAAGAACTCTTTGGATAAACGCTGATCCTGCTGAAGTTGATATAGCTTTCTTTGATGCTCAGTTTGAGCAGGGGTTTAACACTCCAAATGAAACAGGAGTCTGGTTGTCTTATGGGAGCAGTAACTTACTGTACCATGAAGACGTAGTTAACACCGTCGATGTTTATGAGACTGATACTTATAATGAAGATGATCATTTAGGATGTCCTAATTGGCCTAACTGTAGAGAAGCGGGGTGTGGTGAATGGTGATGTCGGAAACAACTGATCAGAAACACATTGATAAAAACTGTAGAATGTGTGGCGTATCCTTGACAGACAAAAACTGGAAAAGAAGCTGGAAAATTTTAAACAGAACACAATGCAAAAGCTGCAATAAAGGACACGATGATAGATCCAACGGAAATAGAATGTGGGTAGATGGAAACTACATATCTAAAGATCACCCACTACATAAGCCAGGACGCTACAAAGGATTTACTGACGCAGCCTTTAGTTCTTTAGATAACTACGAGAAGAAAAAAGAAGGTCAGGTATACATTATACGAAACCCTGCCTTCCCTAGCTGGTGTAAAGTAGGCATGGCTGTAGACGCACAGGATAGACTAAAGCAGTATCAAACATCATCACCTTACAGGGACTACGAGTTAGTAAAAGCATACAACGCTGAGAACAGAAGAGAGGCTGAAGTACAGGCACATGCCCTACTTGAGAAGCATTACGCACGTAGAGGTGAGTGGTTTGTTTGTGATGCTAGTCTGGCTATTGTTAAACTAGATTCTTTATTTGAGGGGAAACAACTTGAACTCTTCTAAAAACTTAGACAGCTTAGTAGACGATATGTACTCTGCTGTCATCGAAGCTACTGACGGTAAAGAGTTGCCCGATGAAGCTGTAGAGGACTTTGGAGAGCGTATGAAGGACGTTCTTAGAAGCTGGACTCAGCCACACAAGCAGACTAAAGGGCTGCGTATGAGCAGTATAGGGCGTCCTGCTAGGCAGTTATGGTACGACTCTAAAGAAGTAGACGATAGGTACAAACCTAAAGCAGCCACACAGATTAAGTTCTTGTATGGGCATATCTTAGAAGAAGTACTGCTGATGCTGGTGAAGCTATCAGGCCACACCGTAACCGATGAGCAGAAAGAAGTAGTAGTTGATGACATCAAAGGCCACATGGACTGCAAGATAGACGGTGAAGTTATTGATGTTAAGACCGCATCTAACTTTGCCTTCAAGAAGTTCTCTGAAGGTACGCTCATAAACGACGATAGCTTTGGATACATGGCGCAGCTTGCAGGTTACGAGGCAGCAGAAGGTACAAGTGAAGGTGGTTTCTTAGCCATCAACAAGGAGTCAGGTGAATTAGCTCTGTTCAGACCTGGGACATTATCTAAACCTAATGTAAAAAAGAAAATAAAAGAGCTAAAAGAGGCTTTGACACTTGACAAACCTCCAAGCCATTGCTATACTCCTATACCTGAAGGTAAAAAAGGTAATGAAGTATTACCTAAAACCTGCGGATACTGCCCCCATAAAGAACAATGCTGGTCTGATTCTAATGATGGCTCTGGTCTAAGAGTCTTTAAATACTCAAACGGTTATAAGTACTTTACTAAAGTAGTATCTGAACCCAGAGTATTGGAGATTACATGAACAGAAAGATCATAAAAAGAATAAACAGACATGCAGACTTCCTGCTACTAGAGTGGTTAAAGACACTCATATCTGATAAAGACTACGAAAAAGTATCATTGAAAAACATGTACTCTTTCCTGCCAGACGTTAACTATTTCCATGCTAATGGCTGTTTGAGGTTAAGCTTCTATAGCCCTAAGTGGACTAGAAAAAGTATCAAGAAACTTGTAAGTCTTGGCCGCAGTGTCGAAGATATAACTATGAAAGATCTAGAAGACTTAGCCAAAAAGAAAGGGAGTGTTGAAGATTAGTACAAAGAAACGTGTGGTCAGTGGGCGCAGAAAACCTAGAGTACCTAGACCTAAGAAAGTAGTTACGGCAGATAACCATAAGTACGACTCTATATGGGAAGCTGTACTGCACGAATCTATACTGAAAGATTGGGATCATCATGTTGATAACATTAAGTATGTAGTCGAACACAAGTATGAGCCAGACTTCGTTAGAAAGATAGGACGTAAAAAAATACTACTTGAATCTAAAGGACGGTTCTGGGACTTTGCTGAGTACAACAAATACGTATGGGTTAAAAAGAACTTACCTAAAAATACTGAACTTGTGTTCTTGTTTGCTAATCCTTCAGCGCCTATGCCTGGTGCTAAGCGGCGTAAAGATGGGACTAAAAGATCTCATGCAGAATGGGCAAACGCTAATGGTTTCAGATGGTTCAGCGAAGACACTATTCCAGATGAGTGGATTGATGCTTCTGCTAGAAGCACTGAAGAATTTAAAAAACGTACTGATAAGATAAACTTGGAGATGCAATGAGTATTGATGACGCAACACCAGAAGAATGGGACAAAGTTAAACTTAATACTGTTATAGCTGATGCTTGGAATAAAGCAGAAGAATGGGAAGGCACTAATGACCATCCTGTATTCGGAGGCAACGATATGGTTAACAACCCAGAGCATTATAACAACGGTGACATTGAGTGCATTGACGCAATACAGGCTATGCTCACCCCTGATGAGTTTATAGGTTACTTACGAGGTAACTCTTTGAAGTACCGCTGGAGATTCAGATACAAGAAAAAGCCCATAGAAGATCTGCGCAAAGCTCGTTGGTACGAAGAGCGTTTGCTCAAGTTCTTGATGGAGAATCAGGATGTCTTGGGATAGGAAAGCAGAGCGGGTTGAAAAATTTAACAAACGAAAGAAGTCAAAGAACAAAGCACGTACCAGAGGGTACAGACAGTCGCAGTTAAGAGAGAAGGATGACGTTGATGACATTAAAAACTGGGAAGATGAATTATTTAGGCATAGAGATAGACTATGATAAAGAAGAATTACTCAATGAGTTCTCTTTAGAAACTTTAAAAGACAGATACTTTTGGGAAGATGAAACACATGCTCAAGAAGCTTTCGCACGGGCTGCTGTATACAGTTCTACTTATCAAGGACATACTGACTTCGATCTTGCACAGCGACTTTACAATTACGCAAGTTCTAATTGGTTCATGTTTAGCACTCCTATCCTTAGTAACGGGGGAACCAAACGTGGTTTACCTATCTCTTGCTTTCTTAATTATGTTCCTGATTCAAGGCGTGGTCTATCTGATCACTATGATGAGAACATATGGTTGGCTAGTTCAGGTGGAGGCTTGGGTGGATATTGGGGTGATGTTAGGAGTAATGGGGTATCTACTGCTAACGGTAGTGAGTCTACTGGTAGCATACCATTCATGCATGTCGTAGACAGTCAGATGCTTGCCTTTAATCAAGGCGTTACTAGGAGAGGATCTTATGCAGCGTATATGGACATTAGCCATCCAGAGATTGAAGAGTTTATTGCAATGCGAAAAACTACTGGTGGCGATCTCAATCGTAAGTGCCTTAACCTGCATAACGGTGTCAATGTATCTGATGATTTTCTTTACTCTGTCCAGCACGACCTCCCTTGGCGGCTGATTGATCCTAAATCAAAGCAAGCAGTAAAGACTGTAGCAGCACGTGACTTATGGTGGCAGCTAATACACACCAGAGCAGAAACAGGTGAGCCATATATTGTTAATCTTGACCGCTGTAACGAGGCCCTACCGAAACAGCAGAAAGACTTAGGACTTAAAGTACGTCAAAGCAATCTATGTTCTGAGATTACCTTACCTACTAGCGAAGACCGCACAGCAGTTTGCTGCCTGTCCAGTGTTAACCTAGAATACTTTGACGAATGGAAAGACGATGAGTTATTCATCAGTGACCTAGTTACCATGTTGGATAACACACTAGAACACTTTATAGATAATGCTGTTAATGAGTATCCTTGGTCGGAGCCTGACACATTAAAGGAGTTTATGGATTATGTGGAATACCCAGATAAAACAGGCTTTGCAAAAGCCGCTTATAGTGCATATAGAGAACGGGCGATTGGCCTTGGTGCGATGGGCTTTCATTCTTATCTTCAACGTAATGGAATCCCTTTTGAAGGAATGTACGCTTCCAGCTTTAACAATAGAGCCTTTAAACACATCAAGGAAAGAGCTACTGAAGCTAGTGTACAGTTGGCTGGATCTAGGGGCGAGGCTCCTGATATGGCTGGTAGTGGTCTTCGTAACTCACATCTGCTTGCTATTGCTCCTAACGCCAGCAGCAGCATTATATGTGGTGGAACGAGTCCTAGTATTGAGCCTACGAGGGCTAACGTATTTACGCACAAGACTTTAACTGGATCTTTTAAAGTAAAGAACAAGTACTTGGAGAAGTTACTGGATGAGAAGGGGATCAATACAGATAAAACGTGGAAAGATATTGCTGCTGCTGAAGGCTCTGTTGAAGGCTTGGAGGCGCTATCTGAGGAAGAAAAAGAAGTATTCAAAACCGCACCTGAGATCAATCAAATCTGGATCGTTGAACATGCGTACCAGAGACAGAAGTATGTATGCCAAGCTCAGTCAGTAAACTTATTCTTCATACCACCACCAGCTACAGCAGACCAGGAGGTACACGATGAGTATCTGGAATATATTAATAGCGTACATTGGGCAGGAGCTAACAAACTCAAATCTATGTATTACCTCCGCTCTAATGCAGCTAGAAATACAGAGAATGTTAACGTCAAAATACCAAGAATTAACTTAGAAGAAGGGGAGTGCCTAAGCTGTGAAGGTTAAATTATTATTTTTACTATTGTTACTCCCTGCTTGTACCACAGACGGAACACAGCGCAGTAAATGGGACTACTATAAACCTAAGAATACAAAGTGTCCTGACAACTACATTCCTATATGTAGGCAATATGGGTCTCATCTAATTTGTGAATGTAGAGACAGAGCGTATGCCTAAACATCCAATAGAAGACTGTCAGTATTATATCTGGGAAGAGGATAGATTTGCCTCTTATGCGGTGTTTAAAGAGTTTTACGCCGCAAAAGATGCGGAGAATACTAAGTTTAAAAACTTCTGTATCCAAGAGTGGGCTGAGTACGCAATGAATTATAACAAAGAAGACAAGCTTAGCTATGCAGTGTGGCTTGCTAAGAATGAAAAGGAGCTACGAGAAAAATATGGAAGATCATAAGATAAAAGCATTGAAAGGTATGTACAAAGCTCAGATTATGTGGGCTGGCTCAGAGCTTAAAAACTACCTTGAGAACCCAGTAGCCGTAGGCGAGCATACAATGCTTGATACTATGGATGAGCTAGTAGGCAAGATAGCTGAAGCAGAAGATAAATTAGTTGTACTGGAGACTTTCTTTAATGAATAAAACAATGGTAGATTTAGTAACTCTTTGGAGCTACGACAAAGGTATTATTAATAACAGTACACCACTTGCACAGTTTGCAAAGCTTGTATCAGAAATAGGAGAGCTTGGAGATAACATTGCTAAGCAGCGAGATGTTGCAGATGATATAGGCGACTGCCTTGTGGTGTTAAACACACTAGCAGTTATGCACGACACAGACCTAGACCAGTGTTTACGTGTAGCTTACTTAGACATTAAAGATCGTAAAGGCCATATGAACAGTAACGGCGTTTTTATAAAAGAAGGAGATGTGGCTTGAAATATTTACCTGAAATAGTTGTTAAAAAAATTACAGAGAATGAAGACGGTTCTGCCGATGTTGAATTAGACTTAGATCCTGCGGCAGTAAAATTATTACTTGATATAGGCTTTACTCAGTTATTAGCAGAACATATAGAAAGTACAGAGGAAAAAGAAGCATGAGCCTGTTAGATACTAGAGATTACTACAAACCTTTTGACCATCCTTGGATGTTTGACTACTACTCACAGC
>Ga0255773_10004476_pt1 | contig 11829 bp, 8 predicted proteins | sample 011ome_17_FD_179971 | JGI IMG/M metagenome (GOLD analysis project Ga0255773, IMG submission 179971) | Coastal salt marsh microbial communities from the Groves Creek Marsh, Skidaway Island, Georgia - 011502XT metaG (version 2) | ecosystem: Environmental > Aquatic > Marine > Intertidal zone > Salt...
CACATTCGGCCACGCATCCCCAGCATTTTTTCGATCTGCTGTTACGTTGCAAACCAAAATGAACCGCTGGTTTTGATGATCCATCAGGTGTTGGCCGAATAAAGTCGCAAAATGATTGGATCGTTTTTTGGCGCAGCGATCAAATGCAATCGGTAATAATGGCGAATACCCAAATAGCCTGCTTGATTGTCAGTGCAAGAAATCTAAATATGAGAATTGTGGTCGCGTCGACCATGCAATGCCAAGCCGTCGGTCAGCACTTATAACATTCGGTTATTGTGGGTCAGGAAACACGCGTGAACAAAGTAAGCCCAAATGGGGCACCGCGCCATTTTTGCGCGTATTTCAAATCGGCCGCACCCAGAAATCTTACGGTACGCGCCTGCGTGCCCTGCAAGTTAACAAGTCTGTCAATAATGATCTGTGCGACACCAATCTTATGCCAGTCCTTAAAATACCGAGGTTAAAAATGAAAAATGTTGCTAGTTTAACGCTTGTGATGCTGCTTTTGGCAGCCTGTGGTGGCGTGGAGGTCAAGTATAATATCATCAACACCTATTACGATGGTGGTACAAATGATAATGACGACAATTCTGGCGCGGATGCGGACCCTGACGATGATATTAGTCCAGCTTCGGACCCCGACGATGATGAAAGTTCTGATCCGGTTACAGGTGGCGATGACGACGACATAACAACCGACGATGATGGGTTGATCAGATTGACCACGAACCAAATCTATGAAGTTGTCACCCTGATCAAAGCCCTTGGTGTGAATTACGAAGACAGTGGTTTTTCCACCGTTCGTATCACGGACGGGCCCTATGCGGGATTGGAAATACAAAAACAACCTTCGACGAAGGATGGAGACCTTGTATCGATCAAATTTGTAAACGCGGGGCAGGCCACCAAAATTGGCTATGCATCAGATGACATTCACACCATTCTTGCGGCTTTCGTGAATACAATCGGGTCCCAGCCATCTCAGCCGCAAGTGACAAATGAAACGATAAATGATCAAACGGTTCGGATCGTTCAGCAATATAGTAAGGAAAAAGACGCGTTTTCACTGAACACCAGCAGTCTGCAAATTCTGTTGCAGTCAGGTGAAACCCTTTCTAGCACGGCGGGAACGGCCACAGATGGCAGCGATCTTGGGCGCTATCGGGTTTGAACGGATCAGTCCGAATGTCTTTGCAATGCCATCTGGAACGGTCAATTTTACGGGCAAAACAGTGATTTTATCTGACAACCCAAATATGTTCTATACATCGAATACAGCGACGCTCGCGTTAAATTTTGACACTGTTTCCGGCGAATTTCGGGCAGATGGTTTCACACCCGATAACCCAGCGCAAACCCCCAAAACGATTGAGATTGAGGCAAATTTGACAATGGACGAGACTGATGGAACATTTCAGGCGTTAAATGGGACATTTGTTGTCAATGGAACTTCAACGAGCGATGTCAAAGTGAACGGTATCTTGGTAACCGACGCCAGTGCGGCCGTAGGGTATATTGTTCCCTCCCAAGAGGTGGATGACATCATCGGCGGTGTTTTTTTAATGCCCCAAGATCGCTAATGATCCATTTCCGCGCGTCCGTTTTGGGTGCGCCATTTCTGCCAATCCTCAGGGGTGTCCAGATCGTTTGTCGGGGCGTGATCCGCGAACAAAACGGGGCGCACGTTGGACTGGCTTAGCACATCGCGGGCACCTTGATCGCCATCTAGGTTTGCAAGCGCGCTAAAATAGGCTTTGGGAAAGATGACAGGATGGCCCATTTTTCCCGCTGGATCCGCGGCACGCAACACCGCGTTAGGCGTTTTATGCCACGCCTCGATCATTGTTTCGAAATGATGTTCGGTAATGTCGGGTAAATCTGTGGGGCAGATCATCACGGCCTGTGCATTGGTGGGCTGAATGACCCGCAGACCGGCTGCGATTGAATGACCCATCCCCAGATGTGCATCCGCCACATAGATTTGCGACATGCGCATATCTTGGATCGTGTGGGATCGCGGGTGATCGGGGGTAGGCAGGGTCACATAGCAGGGCATTCGCGTTTGCGCCGCTGCCTGTGCAATCAGGCGCAAAACAGGAATTCCCCCGATCGGTTCCATTTGCTTGTCCCCGCCGCGCATGCGCGTCGATTGCCCCGCAGCAAGTAAAAGAATGGCTAAATGATCTGTCATAAACCCATCCTAGCCCGTTTTTGCGCCAATCACCAGTTTAGCCGCGCATCCGTGCCCCGTCTGCATCAAACAGCGGATTGGTCAACATGGTCGCCTTGCGCATTTCACCCAAGATTTCAATGTCAGCGGTCAAACCATCACTGACCAATTCTCGGTCGATCAGGGCAAATGCAATGGATTTTTCCGCAAAATGCGAATAGCCCCCAGATGTGCAGAACCCGCGGACTTGGCCGTTAATCCACACGGGTTCATAGGCCACAACATCCGCGTCACCGGCTGCAACATCGAACACAACCAGTTGGCGGGCCGCACCGGTGTCACGTTCATCTTGTGCCGCGGCGCGACCGATGAAATCAGCCTCTTTATTCCATGCAATGAACCGATCCATGCCGGTTTCAACGGGCGTGTAATCGGGTGAAAATTCCCGCATCCATGACCCAAAGAATTTGTCCAACCGCAGCGACATCATGGCCCGCATGCCAAAGGGTACCATGTGATGCGCCTGACCGGCAGTCCATAGTGTATCCCACAGGCTGCGTTGATCCATGGGGTCACAATAAATTTCGAACCCTAAATCACCAGTATAGCTGACCCGTTGCACGATACAGTCGGTCATACCGACCACCATGCGGCGCACGTCCATGAATTTCATATCACTGATAGCGTGGCGTGTGCAGGCGGCCAAGACGTCGCGTGTCTTGGGTCCTGCGATTTGGAACCCGTTCAAGCGGTCGGAAATATTTTCGATTGCCACATCACCGGATTGGTTTTGCAAAAACCAGCGCATATGAAAATCTTGGGCGCCATAGCTGGCAGTCAGTTGGAATTCTGTGTCAGACAGGCACGATACGGTGAAATCACCAATCAACCGCCCCTTGGCCGACAGCATGGGTGTGAGCGATATCCGACCCTGTTTCGGGATACGACCCGCCATGATACGGTCCAGCCATGCGCGCGCATCTGGGCCTGTCACACGATATTTGCCGAAATTGTGGACTTCGTTTATGCCGACATGGGTGCGTACGCCCATGACTTCGCGTTTGGTGGCGTCCCATGCATTTGACCTGCGAAACGATGGGGTCTCATAACGGGGTTCATCGCCTTGGGCGAAATAATTAACCACCTCAAGCCCGAATTGCGCGCCCCAAACGGCCCCCATTTTATCAAAGATATCATACATTGGCGTGGTGCGCAGGGGACGTGCGGCCGGTAATTCTTCGTTCGGGTAGCTGACGGAAAACCGTTTTTGGTAATTTTCGATTACCTTAGGCAGGGTATAGCCGGGATTGATCCAGTTTTGTCCAAAGCGGGCCACATCCATCGCGGATGTGTCGCGTTCGGTTTCGCCATGGATCATCCATTGGGCCAGCATCAACCCAACACCACCGCCCTGACTGAACCCAGCCATAACGCCGCAGGCAGACCAATAGTTGCGCACACCCGGAATGGGGCCAACCAGCGGATTGCCATCAGGGGCAAAGGTAAAGGGCCCATGAATGACCGATTTCACACCAGCCGTTTCAAGGACGGGGAAGCGTTTGTAAGCAAATTCAATGCTGTCGTTGATTTTGTCAAAGTCATCTGGCAACAGTTCATGCCCGAAATTCCAAGGTGTGCCATCCACCGCCCAGGGTTTGCAGGGCTGTTCATAAAACCCGATACACAGGCCGCGGCCCTCTTGTCGCAGATAGCTTTCGCCAGCGGGGTCCATGACGTGGGGGTGTTCTTGGTCGCGGTCATAAATTTCGGGGATTTCATCTGTGACGATATATTGGTGTTCCATCGGGTGCAGGGGCAGATAAATGCCCGCCATAGCGCCCACTTCGCGGGCCCAAAGGCCGCCGGCGTTAACGATATGTTCGGCGTGAACGGTGCCTTTGTCGGTGAAAACGTCCCAGGTGCCATCGCTGCGTTGATTGGTTTCGATCACCTTGCAATGGGTTTCAATGGTCGCACCCCCCATACGCGCGGCCTTGGCATAGGCGTGGGTCGTCCCAGATGGGTCAAGGTGGCCATCGAGTGGATCATATAATGCACCGACAATGCCGTCCGTATTTGTGATCGGCGCGATTTTTTTGATCTCATCCGGTCCAACGATTTCGGTATCTAGCCCCATGTAACGATGTTTTGCGCGTTCCGCCAAGAGCATGTCAAAGCGTTCTTGGTTATCGGCCAAAGTGACACCGCCCACATGGTGCAAACCGCAAGACATGCCGGTGATTTCTTCGAGCTCTTTGTAAAGGCGGATGGTGTAGCCCTGAAGAGCGGCCATGTTTGTATCGCCATTGAGTGTATGAAAGCCACCTGCCGCGTGCCATGTCGAGCCAGACGTGAGTTCGGAGCGTTCGATCAACATAACGTCTGACCAACCCAATTTTGTCAGATGATACAGAACGCTGCATCCGACGACGCCGCCCCCGATGACCGCTACGCGTGTTGTGGTTTTCATGTTGCACCTCTCTTTCGGCGGTAGCTTGCCTGAGTGGTGGGGATTGGCAAGTCAAAAGGCGACCAATTGTGTCGCTGGTTGGAAAGTTGTGCTGGGGGCGGCTGCCCCCAGACCCCCCGCGAGTATTTTTGCAAAAATGAAAGGCCGGTGTGTATTAAAATAGGCGGCTTTGCGACTGTAAATGTCGGGGATTGGCAATCGTGGGGGATGGTTTTTGGAAATGATATGGGCATGTCTATGGAAAGGATAACCAGATGAAGACGCATGCGCAGGCTGTTGTGATTGGCGGTGGGGTGATTGGATGTTCCATTCTGTATCACCTGACGAAATTGGGATGGACGGATGTCGTGATGTTAGAGCGCGATGAGTTGACATCTGGATCGACCTGGCACGCGGCGGCAAATATTCATGGGTTGCACGACAGTACCAACATCAGCCGCATTCAGCATTATACAATGAATTTATATAAAGAGTTGGAAGCCGAGACCGGGCAGGGGTGTGGTGTATTTCAACCTGGATCATTGTATTTAGCCCAGACCCGAGAGAGGGAGCACCAGCTGAGGTTGCAGGCGGCAAAGGCGAAATTGTATGGTATGAATTTCCATGAAGTCAGCCGCGATGAGGCTGAGCGTTTGCACCCGCTGGTAAATTTTGACGGCATTCGCTGTATTATGTGGGAACCTGATGGGGGGAATGTGGATCCATCAGGTGTGACCAATGCCTATGCGGTGGGGGCGCGTCAGCGTGGGGCCGAAATTTATCGGTTCACGCCAGTGACAGCGACAGAGCCGCAAGCGGATGGGTCATGGATTGTGCGTACGCCCAAAGGGGACATTCATACGCAGTGGGTCGTTAATGCTGCCGGACTATGGGGACGTGAAGTGGCGCGCATGGCGGGGATTGAATTGCCATTGCAGCCCACCGAGCATCAGTATTTCGTGACCGAAACCATTGCTGAGATTGAGGCATTGGATCGTCGGTTGCCATCGGTTGCAGACCGTGATGGCGAATATTATCTGCGCCAAGAAGGCAAAGGATTGTTGGTTGGCGCCTATGAGAAGAACCTGAAATTCTGGGCAGAAGAGGGCACGCCGCCTGATTTTGGGCATGAATTGTTCGACGATGATTTGGAACGGATCGAAGAAAACATGATGCGGGCCATTGATCGTGTGCCTGTTGTTGGGACCGCTGGGATTAAGCGTGTGATCAATGGGCCAATGATTTGGTCGCCCGATTCCAATGTGTTGTTTGGCCCTGTGCCTGAGTTGAAAAATTATTTCTGCTGTAACGGCATTATCCCAGGGTTTAGCCAATCGGGCGGTATGGGTATGTTGGCGGCTGATTGGATTGTGACGGGCGAGACGCGTTATGACATGTTTGCTTGGGATGTGGCACGGTTTGGCGACTGGGCGGATGCGGCGTTCACCAAGGCGCGCGTGGGCGATCAGTATGCAAACCGGTTCAAAATTCATTTCCCGAACGAAGAACGTGCAGCCGGTCGTCCAGCACGCACGCGGCCAATTTACGACATGCAACGTGATATGGGCGCGGAGTTTGGGTTAAACTATGGCTGGGAACATCCACTGTATTTTGACGCTGATACCCCCGAAACCGAAGGTTTCACACGTCAGGCATGGTGGCATTCTGTCGGGCGTGAGGCCAAAATGCTGCGCGATACGGTGGGCGTCATTGATATTTCGAACTTTGGTAAATATGTCTGCAAAGGACCGGGGGCCGAGGATTGGTTAAACGCGGTCTTTGCCAACACGATGCCGAAATCTGTTGGACGGTCGTGTTTGACGCCCCTGATTGGGGTGCGCGGTGGCATTGCGGGCGATGCAACCGTGACCCGCATGGCCGAGGATGAATTTTGGATCATCAGTTCTGGCATGGCCGAACGCTATCAACAGCGGTTTTACAAAGAGGTCCCCTTGCCCGAGGGAACCACGTTTGAGAGCGTTACAGTTGCGCGCTGCGCCTTTAACGTGGCGGGGCCAAAATCACGCGATGTGTTGCAACGCCTAAGCAATGCGGATCTTTCAAATCACACTTGGCCGTTCATGCGGTCGGGTAAATTGACGATTGCAGGCGTGGAATGTGGTGCATTGCGCGTGTCCTTTACCGGTGATTTGGGTTGGGAAATTTATTGCGATACCGCAGACCAACAGGCCGTTTACACAGCCCTGATCCAAGCCGCCCAAGAGGCGGGTGGTGGCCCAGTGGGTAGCCGCGCCTTGATGTCGCTGCGTGTCGAAAAGGGGTATGGCAGCTGGAGCCGCGAATACAGCCCCGAATATTGGCCACAAGAGGTGGGACTAGAACGTCTGTGTAAAATGAACAAAGAGTTCTTGAACAAAGCCGCCGCACAAGAGGTCATGGCCAAGCCTGCCCGCGAACAGCTGGTGTTGTTACACATAGATGATGCAGATGTCACCGCATCAAACGCAGACGCCACAGGGGGCGAGCCGATTTTCAAAGATGGCCAAGGTATTGGCCGCGTGACCTCGGGCGCCTATGGATATAGCGTTGGGATGTCATTGGCACTGGGATATGTGAAAAATGCCCAATCAGGTGATGCGGTTGATGTCATGATTTTGGGCAAACCACACAAGGCGACAATCCTGCACGAACCGCCATTTGACCCCAAGGGCGAAATTCTGCGCGGCTAACCCGATCGGATCAGGCCGTTATTGCAACGGCTTGATCCGCAGTTTTGTCAATCGGTTGGCTTGTCGTTCAATCACTTCAAACCGGAACCCGTGGAAACTGAACACTTGGCCCGCGGTTGGGATCATTTGGGCGTCATATATCACCAAGCCGGCCAATGTGTTGGCCTCTTCATCGGGCAGGGCCCAATCCAGCGCACGGTTGAGGTCACGGATGGTCATCGATCCATCCAAGATATAGCTACCGTCTTCTTGCAGTTTGATGACACCTTCGGCCAAGGGGTCGAATTCGTCCGAAATTTCGCCCACGATTTCTTCTAGGATGTCTTCTAGTGTGATCAACCCCTCAAGGCTGCCGTATTCATCCACCACCAGCGCAAAATGTGTTCGACGACGTAGGAATTGGCGCATTTGATCATCTAGCGACGTTGTGTCGGGGATGAAATAGGGTTTCATCGCAACTTCTTGGATGTTAAAGTTTTTTAGATCATCCAAGGACGCGTCAGGGCCCGACACCTTGCGGTACATCGTGCGCGCCAAATCTTTGGCATGGATCACACCAATGATGTTTTCTGGATTATCCTTGAACACGGGCAGTCGGGTATGTGCGCTTTCTAAACATTGGGTCAGAATTTGGCTGGGATCATCATTGGCATCGATCATTTCGATCCCGGATCGGTGCAGCATGATTTCTTCGACTGTGCGTTCGGACAAATCCAACGCCCCCAAAATGCGATCACGGTCCTCTTTCTCGACGACACCTTCGGAATGGCCCAGCGCAATGGCGCCTGCGATTTCTTCGCGAACGGCCAAAATATGACTGTCGGGGTCCGTTTGCACGCCAAACACACGTAAAACACGGCGTACCAACCAACGCACCATGGTCACAATCGGGGCAAAGATCATAATGATGAATGAAATTGGCCCCGAGACCCGCGATGCCGCGGTTTCAGCATTTGTAATGGCATAGGTTTTGGGCAGCACTTCGGCAAAGATCAAAACCAAAACGGTCATCACCAAGGTGGCCAAGGCCACGCCGCTTTCGCCGAACAGGCGGGTAAATAATGCGGTGGTCAGTGATGTGGCCAAAATATTGACCAAGTTGTTGCCCAGCAAAACAGACCCAATCAGGCGTTCGTTGTCTTCGGTGATGTGCAATGCGCGTTGTGCGCCTCGCGATCCTTTGTCCGCTTGGGTGCGCAATTTACCGCGCGATGCAGCGGTCAATGCAGTTTCAGAGCCCGAAAAAAAACCAGACAGGATCAACAGGGTGAAAATGGCCCCCGTTGTGATCCAAAACGCTGTATCAAGTATTTGTGTATCCGCTTCCATATTGGGTCTTTTCTGATAATGTCCTGTTCTGGTTATGGGGATTTTATCCCCTTCAATCAAGGGAGCGGGCCATGAAGATCGACGATATAGGCCGGATTGACGATGATATTTTGATATTTGGCGGATGTTATTCCAATTTTCATGCCACAAGGTCATTGTTCGCGTGGGCCGACCAGCGCGGTATTCCAGCCCAGCGCCGGATACATACTGGGGACAGTGTGGCCTATTGCGCGAAGCCCAATGAAACGCTGGATCTGTTGCGCGCGCAGTGTGACCATTCGATTGCTGGCAACTGTGAACAACAATTGGCCCAAGGCCAGCTTGATTGTGGATGCGGATTCGATAGCGGATCAACCTGTGATATGTTGTCCGTTGATTGGTATGGGTATGTATCAAATGCGCTGGCACCGCACCATCGTGATTGGATGACGGGGCGACCGGATTGGATCGTTTTTGAACATTTCAACAAACGCTATGCTGTGGTGCATGGCAGTCCAAAACATATTTCTGAATTTGTGTGGTCGGTCGACAGCGATGCAGCCTTTGCCGCGTATTTCGACATGATCGCGGATCATATCGGACCTGTGGATGTCATTTGCGCCGGTCACAGCGGGATCGCCTTTGAACGTCAATTGCCAAACAATCGCAGCTGGTACAATGCGGGCGTTATCGGAATGCCACCCCATCGGGGCGATCCATCAACGCAGTTTGCAACACTTTGTCAGGGGCGTTTTCAAATCCACAACCTGACCTATGACGCACAAGCAGCGGCGCAGTCTATGACGGATGCGGGACTGACCCAAGGATACCATGCTGCCCTGATCAGCGGTTATTGGCCATCCGAAGATGTATTGCCCACTGAATTGCGGGTATTTGACAAAGGGTGATGATCCAACACCAGATCGCGCAGGCGATCTTGTAACACATGGGTATAGATTTCGGTGGTCGAAATATCGGCATGCCCCAGCAAGGTTTGGATCACCCGTAAATCCGCACCGTTTTGCAATAAATGCGTGGCAAAGGCGTGGCGGATCGTATGTGGGCTGACCTGTTCAGGATCAATACCACAATCCACCGCCCAAGATTTTAGTTTTTGATAAAACCAATGGCGCGTGTAATGCCCCTGTTTGCCGCGCGATGGGAACAGATAGGGCGATGGCGTGCGGCCTTGGGCCTGATCCAAATCATCGGTTTGATCACGATGCGCCAACCAATCGGCCAGGCTGGCCTGCGCGTCGGGCGATAGGGGGACAATGCGTTCTTTGTTTCCCTTGCCACGGATCAACAAATATTGTGGATGCCCGCGTGCCACTGACAGAGGCAGGGTCATCAATTCGGAAATGCGCATGCCGGTGGCATAAAGCATTTGCATCAAACAGGTATCGCGCAACCGATCAATTTGTGTTTTGCCAGACCGCTGGGCGCAGTCCAACAGTTGATCGACCTGTTCCACACTTAGGGTTTTGGGCAGCGATTTTTTGCGGCCCGGGCCAGAAATCTGGATCGCAGGGTTATCGCTGCGCCAATGTTCCTCAACCGTAAAGGCATAGAATTGACGAATGGCCGACAGCCGGCGTGACCGCGTCGCAGCAGACAAACCTTGACTGTCCAACCCAACCAGATAGGTTTCAATATCTGCCATCTGGACAGACATCAAATCCAGACCTCGCAGGGCCAAATCCGATTGAAAATCACGCAAATCGCGCGCATAGGCATCCGTCGTATTCCGCGCGGCACCGGTTTCGGCAGCCTTGGCCTGCAAAAATGCCTGAATACGGTGAATATCGTCCATCAATGCTGCGCCCTTAGGTAAATTGAAATCGCAGCCCTGCAGGCAATATCATCAAGCCCCATCAATAAAAATGTGGACAGTGATTCCAGTAAATCCTGCATGTCGCCTTGGGCGCCTTTTTCAAATTTTACGATGGCTGTTAAAATTGCTTCGCCCAATTTGCCCTGCGCTAGCAACGATTGCGTGGACACGGGAACGCGCGGCTGTGTAAATGCAGCAAAGATGGCCTGTTCCAGTGTGGAATGCGGGCTGACACCGGAAAAATCAGATCGCGCGATTGCGCCCAAAAACCGGTCTTGGCCCCCCAGCATGGGCACAGCACGTTTGTAGTGGCGCGACAACATGATGATTTTTGCGGCCATAATGCGATCGCTGCCCTTTAAATCACTTTCCAGCAATGCGGGGGCAAAGATATTGGCAAACTGTGATTTCAGATTGGTCGCACGAAAATGTGTCCACGCTTGGTCCAAGGCCGGTCCAATAATATCAACATTGCGCGATTGCAGCGCCTGATCCAGTTTTTGAAAACTGCGTACCCGATCCCAAATGCCGCCCGACGCAGCAGGAGGGTATTTGGTGTAAATCCCCAAAAACGTATTATCAGCAATTGCACCAGTTTCAGCCAACCGTTCTGCTGCGTGCAGTTGTGCTTTCCATCCATTATCGCCGGACAGATCAGCAACCGAAAACGCACGCGGTAATAATTCCGCGGGCAACGGCGCGCCGATTGCTTCAAACAGGCGAAATTCCAGCGGATTGACCTGTGCTGGGGGCGGCAGTTGTGCGGCAACGTCATCTTGTGCATTCGTTTCAAGGAATTGATGCAACAGGGCGGCGGTTTGCGGGCGAATCGTTCCTAGCGCTTGGGCAATGTCCAAAACCAATGTTGCTGTCAGCCAGTCGCCTTTGCGGGCAAAACAAAACACCCGTGACGCATCCTGTTTCCCGTCCGAAGGCAGCCCCAGTATCTGCGGACAGGCTGGCCCGATGTTTGGGGCCAGCAGCGTTACATCAAACAATAATGGTACCAAGGATGGCGGGACGGGTGCGGCCCGTTCCAGCAGTGCAAAAGCAGGATCAATAGCCCCCAGTTCAATCAGTTTTTGAATACGCAGTTCCAAAAATGATCCGTCTTGGGGGGTGTTCATGGCGGCGCTGGGGCGATCGGCCTCGGCCAAGAGCAGGTTGAAAAACAGACCCTGAATGGCGGCGTGCTTTGGCGGGGCAATGACACCCAGGATTTGATCCAGATCTGCCACACTTGATTGTCGCCACAATGATACAGGAAACCCAGTTGCCGAGGGCGGCAATAACCCGACTGAATCAGTGTTGTTGCTGGACAGTGGCGATACCGTTATTTCGGACAAGGTGTGCCCAGTAATCTGCCCAGTAATCT
>Ga0255773_10004482_pt1 | contig 11816 bp, 9 predicted proteins | sample 011ome_17_FD_179971 | JGI IMG/M metagenome (GOLD analysis project Ga0255773, IMG submission 179971) | Coastal salt marsh microbial communities from the Groves Creek Marsh, Skidaway Island, Georgia - 011502XT metaG (version 2) | ecosystem: Environmental > Aquatic > Marine > Intertidal zone > Salt...
AAAGTTTATAAAGAAAATTCATCGCATATGTATCTTCCAAAATTCTATGGATTATCTAAGTTAGGAGAACCTAACGCAAATATTACACCTTCTGGAAAAGATATTGATATTTCTTTTGATTTAAGTTTGCAAGAACATCAAAAAATTCCAGCTCAGAAATCGTTGGAAGCTTACCATGAAAAAGGAGGAGGAATTCTATCTTTACCATGTGCTTTTGGAAAAACAATAATTGCACTATATTTTGTAAGTATGCTCAAAAAAAAAACGTTAGTGATCGTTCATAAAGAATTTTTAATGAATCAATGGGTAGAAAGGATTCAATTTGCGTTACCTTCAGCTAAAATTGGTATTATTCAGGGAAATAAATGTGAAATTGAGGGCAAAGATATTATTTTAGGAATGCTTCAGACATTATCCATGCGCGATTTTGCGAAAGATACATTTGACGATATTGGACACGTTATTATTGATGAATGTCATCGTATTCCATCCCGAATATTTTCAAAAGCTTTATTCCGAATTCATAGTACTTATATGCTTGGTTTATCTGCAACACCTAACCGAAAAGATGGATTGACAAAAATCCTTAAATGGTTTGTAGGAGATATTATTTATAGTGTTAAGTCTAATGAAAAAAATATTGTCAAAGTAAATCGTTATTTACTTCAAAGTGATAATGAATCCTATTGTGAAGAAATATTTAATTTCAAAGGACAAGTACAAATGGCAACGATGGTCAATAATATTACTTTTTATAAAAAGCGAACCAAATTAATTATTCAATTAGTCAAAGAAGAATTAGAAAAACATGAAGATAGACAATTTTTAATTTTGAGTGACCGCCGACAACAGTTAAATGAAATGGAAGAATTATTACATGAAGAAAAAATTATGAGCGTTGGATTTTACGTAGGTGGTATGAAGAAAGAAAAACTAAAAGAAAATGAATCTTGTCGTGTTTTACTGGGAACATTTCCGATGGCTAATGAAGGGCTTGATATTCCAAGTTTAAATGCGTTAGTATTGGCTACACCCAAAAGTGATATTATTCAAACAGTGGGGCGTATTTCACGAGTTAAACATGAAAATATTCAGGCATTAATTTTTGATATGGTAGATTGTTTTTCAATTTTTGATAAACAGGCAAAAAAACGTCAAGAAGTCTATCGTAAAAAAGGATATGAAGTAGAAGATATAAAATACAATGTGGAAAGTAATAGTATTTTAGGAAAGAAAAAATATTATTTTCATAATATATTGAATAAAGTAGAAAAATCTTATGAAGAAGAAAATAAGAATGGTGAATCTAAGTCAGAATCTATTTTTATTCAAAATAAATGGGTACAAAAAGAAAATTCATTGGAAGAAAAAATGAAATTTGGATTTTCGAAGCAAAATCAATCGAATATAACAACTGACTTTGAAAATATGGATAGTAAAACGTATAAAATTCCAAGAGAAAAAGTGAAAAAAGAAAGTAATTGTTTTTTTACACTAGATTAATTTAATTAACATTTATTAGTTTTTCCAGTTTTTCCATTTTCTATTTTTCCGATACCATTATACTTTTTACAAGTAATAGAACTATCATTTATAAAAGAAGAACTGCCTAAATTGTAATTAAACTCACCATTTGGACATAAATATATATTTCCTGAATTATAAAATGGATCAGTTCCATTAGGAACTGTTGGACATTTAATACTTCCTGAAATATTTATATTAATAGTATAAGAGCCTGTTATTGTTCCTTTATTGATAAAAGAGCCATTAACATTTAAATTACCATTTAATGTTAATGTTACACCTTCTGCAACATAAAGTGAACTACAAGTAACATTACCATTTGTTCTTTGATTAGTAGTGACACATAAAGATTGTTTATTAAAATTAGTAGTAGCTAAAGAAAGTCCTGTATTAGTGCTTGAAGTAGTTTGACTATTTGTATTTCTTATTTTTAAATTACTTTCTGGTGATGAAAATTCTATAATATTAGCAAAAAAGACTAAATCTAATGTGTTAAATAAAGAAAATAAAATATCATCAAGTAATAATTGTAAGTTTCTTTTTCCTAATTGTTCAATTGTCTTTTCTAAAAAGGTAAGTGCAATATTATAATCTTTTTGATTATTTTGTTCTGAATCATTTATTGTTTCAATTTTCACTAAAGGTTTATCTGTAATATTTAAATAAGAGTAATTCAAATTATCAATTAATTTTGCAACTTCACATTGATCTATATTTATTATTTTTGAATTTTTCACAATATTAATATAACTGTCAATATCTTCTAAATTTGTTTCAAATAAACTTCCATCAAATGTATAAAATTGATTATCTACAGAAAAATGATAAAGAGAATTAATTAAATTCTCTAATACACTATTAAAATCAATAATATTACTATCAATAACCAAATGAGCATTTCCTACATTACTATCATTAAACATTCCCGAAACTTGAATACATTTTAAAATTAACTTAAATTTATCAAAAAATATTTGATTATAATCAATATTTTTGCACTCATATTGAATAAAACCGCCATTTTTCTGAAATCCAAATTTTACACGCAATGTAAACGTAATTGGATTTGGGAAATATGTTAAATCATCAAAATTTAAATATATGGATACTTTTTCACCATCAATAACTGCATCTTTATAAAAAATTGTATCTTCAACAAAACCTTTATATAAATTTAAATCTAACATTATAATATATATATATAAAACATAGATTTTTATTTTTCATCCTAAAATAAAAATTGAAAACATTAGTTAAGTTTGAAAAGAAATGGATCGCACAGGCTTCGCAAAGACTAAATCTTCCAATACAATTTGATTTAAATGAAAGTTAATAATTTTTGTTTTTTCCTTTTTAGATAATTTTCCTGAACCACAAAATCCTTGTAGTTCATTTTTTAAACGCATTTTTAAGTTCTTAATGTAATTCCAATTCCAGTTGATATTTGGATCAAATGTTATTTTTTTTAACCATTTATTCCATAAATTATCAAATAATAAATTAAATTCACAAATAAATGTATTTCTACCACATGCTGTTTTTTCATGATATGAACATACATAATTATGATAATTATTTTGTTTTCGAATACATTTCATGGAATCGCAACATGTACTTTTTCCAGCACTATCGACTAAGCATGGTTGGTTTTCACCTGTACAATAATTATTATATAAAAATTCTTCTTCAATTGGCATATTATCTTTATCAAAACCAGTAATTAACGTTTGATAAGCTTGTGAAGAAATAGGCGAACCTACTTTCTCACTTTTCTTCTTTAAATCACATAAATCAAATTGTTCTATATTATTTCGTATAATTAAACATTGATTTCCTAAATAAATAAGGAACAATAAAATAAGAAAAATAATTATAAAAAAAGTAATAGACATTTCTTGTTATATTTAATAAAGATATTTAATAAAAAATTATCATTATTTTCATATCTATTTAATTTTTTTATCAGTTTTCATTAAATCCGTAGTTAATAAACGATCATGAATAATTTCCATGCGATATTTCAAGTTAGTAATAATTTCTAAAAAGAAATAGATTAGTGCTGTATGAATAACATAAGATAAAGTAGTATGTTCTTTAAATCCTGGAATAAAAATAGCTGGCAATGAGGGAAATAATAAAATTATTTTTTGAATATAAAACATGATGAGAATTATTAAAAATATTTCAAAAAATGTATTCAATAATAAAGCAAGTGTACTATAAGCTGCTATTTCTTCCCTTGGTTTACTAAAAATAGTTTTATTTAGAATGGTAGTAAAAATAACCACTAAAATATAAGCAATGGCAGAATATTGAAACATTTCCAATAATTTTCCCACACGAACTTTATCTATTGATATTAATTTATTCCATTGTTCCCTAAAATGATATTTATATTTATAATTTTTAGAAAATGTACTTGAATGAAGTTCCATTATTTTTAATCTATATATAAATAACCAATTTAAATTTTATAAAAATTACTATAAATAAATTACTATAAATAAATTACTATAAATAAATTACTATAAATAAATTATTATATAAAAATATAATTATGTATTATGAGTAGTATGACATCCCAAAATACTGATATTATTGAATTATATAGCTTTGGTATTTTTTTAAATATTCATGTTAATTTTTATAACTTTATTTTAAACCATCAACAATCTTTCTTTAAAAGTATAATATATATATTTTTTGGTAATTTATTATTTAGTTTTTTATTTAAATTTAATGCAATTGATATTTTATTTCATAAATACTGGAAACATCAATTAAGATCAATTGCTCTTCCTCAATTAATAAATTCTTTCGGCACAGTTGTTATTAAAGATATTACTTTATCCCATCAAAATTTCAATAACTTATCTTTAAAAATGATGCTTTTAGGAGGACTTCATATTTTTTTATTAAAATATTGTCATCAAGAAACACGGCGATCAAAAATTTTACGATATAATTATTATTTATTTTATTATTTATTTGCTCCATTATTTCTTCCTTTTTTTCTCTTTTAGAAAATAAAAAAGAAGAAAATTAAAAATGCACTTTCTGAAAATAATGATTTAATACAGCTAATTCTAATTCTAATTCATTATTTTGATCCATAAATTTTTTCATATATTGCTTGGCATTTCGATTAATCTCTTTACATTTATTTGGGTGTGCGTCGCACCATTTTATTTTATGTAATAAATCAGAAAAATCATTTTTTACCAATATGTAATGAACATTGGGTTTTAATTTATCTTCCATTAGCCAGCTAAATTTTGTAGGCTTAGCCATAAAAACAATCGAATTAGAAGCTAACATCCAATTCAATCCAGTTGCTTTATCGTTTCCTTCAACTGCTAAAATATATTTATAACGTAACATTTCTGTCTTTGACATGCTATATATTAAATATTTGCGATATTCATCTTTATTTTGAACAATTTTATTAAATCCAACATTTATTTTGGGATGTTTCATAAAATATTTTTTCACTAATGTAAATCGGCTACCTGGTTGTGTTGGCGTTCCAGTTGATACACCACGCCATACTACTTGATTAAATTTTCTTTCGAATGGAAAATCAATTATACTTGATCTATTATAAACAAATTCCCAATGACGATTTTGATCTGGGCATTTTAAAATAATCATTTTCTTATCTTGATCAATTCGATTTTTTGTAAAACAATAAGTATTACGTTCTTTACTATTATCACCTGCAAAATATAAAAATGGTTTCTCCGTATTACCACATTTTCTTAATAATTCAAATAATTTAAGACTATAAGTAGGTGGCATATTTACATGTTTAATACAATGATACGTTAATTTAGAAATTTTTCCTAGTGGATTTACGTTTTTATTTTTATTTTGTATTAAATCATGATAATGTTCACTAATTTGAACTTTTTCTTGATTATATAAATCTCCTAAATAATATTTGAGTCTTTCTTCAAAACTCATAATTTATTATTATTTATTTAATAATGATAAATATATAAAAAATAATTGAAACAAATAAAATAATTAAATCGATAAAAATAAAATAATAATTAATCATGGCATTATATTTTCTGGTAAAATCCAAAAAAACGATTATCATATCGAGGCATATAAAGATTATTTGTCACAATTGGTGCACTAAATATATGATTCAATCCAACTTGCTTTAATAAATAACCCCACTCATATTGATTATATAAATAAACATAGTCAGGGTGATTCAAAAAGTTCTGTTTTTTATCATATAGAGAAGAATAGAGTAAATGTTGGATATTAATAATTAAAATACCATATTCGCTATAAACATCATGTTCAATTAATAAAAATATTCCTCCTTTTTTTAAAACGCGACTAATTTCTTTCAAAAAATCAGGTAACTTTTCTACATGGTGTAAATTAAAAATAGATGAAATAAAATCAAAACTTTCATCCTCATATGGCAGTGTATTATTTTTAATAAATTCAAAATGAATACCCAAAGATGATTTATTTTTTTGATAAGGGCCCCATTCTTCAATATTTGTTCCATAAACTTTATTTTTATTAATGCCCATATCTTTAGCGATTTTTTTTGTTTTAGAAGCATTGCCACATCCAATGTCTAAATAAGACATGTTAGAAACTTGTATATTTTTTCTTTTTTTTAGAATTAATTTTAGTTGTATGGTAATTAATTCAATTAATATTTCTCGATCAGAACACAAATGAGACTTTATATTATCTGTATCATTTTTTGATTTTTTATATTCTTTTTTATTATTATGTTCTTGAATAAAATCAACAAATTGTTTATCTGTAAATATTTTTATTTGTTTATTTTTATACGGTGTGAGAAAATGTTTATTTATCAACTGTAATAATGGAAAAGAAATAAAATGTTGTAATAATAATTGAAATCTTCCTAATTGTTCTATATTTTCTTTTTTACATGCTTCTTGTATGAAGATATAAATTTGTTTATTAGATCTTAATAGTAAATTAATGTTTAATAGATCATTTGATTCTTTATTTTTAATTGTATTTTTATTTTTTAATGCATAATGAATAAACTTTGATTTTTTTGATAAATAATAGAGAATATATTTGTACAAACATGTAGAAATATTTCGACTATCTTTTAAGTAAAGTAGATATTTTCTTCGTGGTATCAAATGGTCCATATTATTATATTCTTGAATAACATGAGAATTTAAATTATGTCTCATATAATAAATAAAAAGATTATAATTTTCTATTTAATAATTTATTTTTTTACAGTCTTTTTCTTGACTACTTTCTTCTTCTTATCGTCTTTTTTCATAACTTTCTTTTTGACTACTTTTTTCTTCTTTTCAACCTTTTTTTTGTCGTCTTTTTTCATAACTTTCTTTTTATCATCTTTTTTCATAACTTTCTTTTTAACTACTTTCTTCTTAGTTTCTTTTTTCTTATCATCTTCTTTCATTACTTTTTTTTTGACTACTTTCTTTTTTTTTTCTACTTTTTTCCTAGCATCCTTCTTCTTTTTTAGTGCACCTCCTGTTTTCATATTTGTAGCAGGATTTGCTGTGGAAGATATAGAAGTAGTATTAGGTGCTAACATACCAATACCAACGCTAAATGGTTTTTGAGGACCATAAGCTGTTTTAACATTGACTCCTGAATTAGCAGGATAACCCGTCATTTTAGATGTAGCACTGTAAAATTCTTTGGGCATACCTGTAGCACCCCAAGTTTCTTCACCACCGCGCATTTTATTAGAAGAACTTTTTTTTTGACCTGTTTTTTTCTTAACTATTTTACCTCCACCAGAAACATTCATCTCTTTACTATTTAACAATATATTTTTTCCAGAAGAATTAGTAGAAATATTATCTAAATTTGTCCCCATAGCACCAAGTCCTCCTAATGTATGTATATCAAATCCACGTAATGGATCACCTCGACCTCCATTTTTAATACTCCTATTATTTATTTTTTTATTAATTGTAATATTTTTATTTTTTTGTTGTAATAAAGTTTTTACAAACGATTCATTTGCAAATACATTAAAACTAATCGGCGTAATTACATCAATTAATTTATTCATACTTATATCACCTATTTCCATTTGACCTCCTTTCTTCATATTTCCTTTATCATGTTCTTCTAATTTCTTTTGATTTACTACTTTATCTAATATAACTAATAAACCAGACGCAATAAAAGCACTTGTTCCTAAAGGAGCAATAATACTTTTTAATACACTTGATCCACCTTTATAAGAATCATATTGATCAATATTTATTTTCTGATTATCTTTTATACCAAACGCATTTTTTAGATCCCCTACTAAATTTCCTATTTTTTTTTGATTATATTTTAAAGGTTGTAACAATTTTTCTAATTGTTGATCAGTTTTTTCTTTTTTAGATCCACCTTTTTTCATTCCTTTATCAGTTTTTTTCTTTTTATCTTCTGGCATTTCTACCGCAAAATGATGAAGTAACAATAAAGCTGCTAATACAATTAAATTTGCACGACCTAAAGGAGCCATAATACTACTAACTTGATTGCCGCCTTTTTTTAATTCCTGAATTTCTTTTGTTTGAGTTTTTTTAAGATGATAATCTGTAATAAGTTGTACAACAGAAGTTAATTGCTGTGCACTTAATTGACTTAACGATTGACTTACATATTGAATAGCATCTAATTTACTATTTTTTTTTTGATAACCTCCTGTTTGTTTTAATATATTAAATAAGCTATGTTCTACCTTTTCTACATTACATCCACAATCTCCACCTCCTTGAAGTAGTTCTCCATTATATATGGGAGCATAATTAAAACTATAGCGTGATCTTCCCATTAAACCTCCAATATTTCTATTTACATCAAATGTATAACCATCCCCACCTTTTAAATTTGGCATAGTATATATATTATTTATATAATAAATATAAATAGTAAGAATTAAATTATCAAAAAAGAAAAATTAAATTATCAAAAAAGAAAAATAAAATAGTAAGAATAAATAAAAATTATAAAGAATCCAGAATAATTTGTGTTTGATTAATAACTTGAATTGAATCCATCGAATCTACCTTTTTAAAAGGAACCCATTTCTTAAATTTTTTATGATAATTACATTCCATATAAATTATATTTTGATTCTGTATTTTTTTATGAATATCATCACTAATATTTTCAAAAGATATCATTTCTTTGAGTAATTTATTCGTATCTAAATCTGGAACAGCTGCATAAGCATATTTTTCTACATTGTTATTATTACTAAAACAATAAAGTTCATAAACATCTGGTAAATTAGTCGGATTTACCAAAAAATTACAGGTAATTTTATCTAATTTTAATTTATCATGTACAGAATGTTGACTAACTATTTGCGAGGATGGACATGATACAAATGTTGATTTAGTATTAGAAGGATTCAATATTAAATTCTCTTCTACTAGTTCATTATCTCCAAATAAATCTTCTTCTTCCTGACTTAATAATAGATTACTTTTTTCTTGTTTTACAGATAATAAATTTGTATTAGGTGCATTTTGTTGGGATTGATTATCAGTAGTGGAATATTTATGAATTTGAGGTTGTGGAACTTTTGTATTCATTATATTTTGGATAGAAACTCCTACTTGTCCACTATGATTTCCCTCATTTTCTTCAATAATTACTTTTTGATTATCAATTGTGACTCCATTATTTAATATTTTACTATCCGTACGACATTCTGGGAAAATAAATAAATAATTATCACTAAAATTATCTATATTTTTAAAATAAAGACCCGAATGTTTATAATTTAAACATTTCTGATATCGATCAACTAAATCATTTATTTTTTCATAACCGAAAAATTCTTTTTTAATAATATAAAAATAATCAGAATTATCATTATATTCTTTAGTAAGAATATGTGAAATTAAATCTTGTCTTTTTGTAAACTTTTCAGTAATTATATTTTTACCTTTATAATAAGCAATATCATTAATGATAAATAACCATTTATTATTACTATTTTTTACTAATTCTCCATCAAAAATAGTGCCTTGATAAATTTCTTCTGAAAATTGAAACTGAACTATATTCATGACTTCATTTTTTTTGTTAATGAAGACACAATAATTTTTTTGATTAATTGTGGCAATAAAAAGAATAAAATTTTTACCAAAAGATCGAAGTGATACTAAAAAAGAACTTTCTTTGAGATTATTTACATTTTTTTTTGATAAAAATGTATAATATTTGGAAGATAAATGAAAAGATCCGAGTTGTTTAATTTTTTCTTTAATTTCCTGAATTAAAGAAGAATTATTTATTTGGATAGATTTTTTACCACAAAAATAAAGTGGAGTTTTTTGTTGTTGCTGATGCTGTTGCTGATGCTGATGCTGATGCTGATGCTGATGCTGATGCTGATGCTGATGCTGAATCATTTTTTGAAATTTATCTATATTAAAATATAGTACTATTTTTCTAAGTTATTTTGTAGTTAAAGTTAAAAAAAATAAATATCATATTTTTAATTTTTATTAAATAAAATTAAATATATTATCTATAATTATGGATTCAAAACCTATTCATACTCCACAATTTATTCATAAAACAAAAAATGGGAAAAAAATTAAATATGAATTGGATCATTCTTCTAAGAATAAACAAAAAGAAAAAAGAGAAGAAAATCCAAGGAATAAAATTGTAAAAGATACAGAAGAAACAAAAGAAAGAACTAAAGCAGTGAAAAAAGCAAAAGAAAAAAATAACAAAAAACAAGAAAACAAAGAAAAAAATTATGAAAAATTACATCATCAAAAAAGAAAAAATACTAAAAATAAATTACCAAATTCTAGTCAAAATAAAATAGAAGAAGTATCAAACACAATGATTATAAACATGATTGCTCATAATCGTTTAACAAAAAAAGGAAAATAAAAATAAATTAGATAAACTAAATGAAATTGATGATATTACTTAAAGTTATATATAGGTAAAAGAAATAATAATTCATTGGTATTAATTGCATTATTTCCAAAATATAGTTCAATAAACTTTCTGGTTTTTTCTTCTTGAAAAGATTGTATTATTTTTTCAAGAAAAATGCGCAGTTTTTCTTTATTATGAATACTCTTATGAGAAATGACAATTAAATGATTTTCAACTAAATATTTTTTATCAGTATCTACAATGCAATAATTAAATTGATAATTACCTTTGCCATATCCACGGTTAATTAATAAGACCATATCATTTGATCCTTCTTTATCAATATAATTTTTTTTCTCTTCATTTTTAAAAGACTCAATTTGTAATTGATTCTTTTTGATATTTCCATTATAAATTAGTAATGTCTTTTCTTTATCATTCGTTAAAATAGACTTGTGTTCATTCCATGTGACTGGTCCAACTTTTACATTACAATTTAGCATATATAGATTCGTACTGTCTTTTAATAGTTCGTTTATCGTCACAACATGTTCTTTTGTATTAAATATTTTATATTTTTGTAAGTTAAGTGTGTATTCTTTATTGACTACATTATATTTAATTTGTTTTTGAAGTGGATCAAATTTCTGAATAATTAAAATGATAGTTTCTTGTTGCGTGTCAATATATTTTCCTTGATTACATTCCATAATACTAATAATTTGATAATGATGATATATATAATTCCGCAATTGATCATAGTAAATACAGTTTAAAAAATTTTTAGGTAATATAAAACATAAAATTCCCAAGTGATTAAGTTTATGAAGTGAATCCACAATAAATAGTAAAAATATATTGGGTCGTCCTTGAAAATATTTATGATATTTTTTATGAACATTATTTTTTGACATGACATAAAATGGAGGATTTCCAATAATTAAATCAAATTGTTTAATAGAAGAATGTTCAAATGTAAGAAAGCTTTGATTGTATAATTCAATAATATTTTTTTGTTTATGTTTCTTTGAAAAATTGTCCACATTACAAATTTTTTGGTAAATATAATTATTATTTTCTACACCAATGATTGCTTGTATTTTTTGCTTGGAAAAATGATCATTTATCGCATATAAAAATTCACCTGAACCACAACATGGTTCTAAAATAGTTTTCACTTTTAATTTATTTTCTTTAATATAAGATGTTAAAAAAGTCAAACATTGATTGACAATGGGTTTAGGTGTAAAATAAATACCATTTTTTTTCTTCACATCTTGACTTATATTTTTTGTAATCTCATAAGATAACAAGGAAAAGTCCTTATTTTTTGATTCTGTTTGTGATTCTGTTTTTGATTCTGTTTTTGATTCTGTTTTTGA
>Ga0255773_10004484_pt1 | contig 11813 bp, 9 predicted proteins | sample 011ome_17_FD_179971 | JGI IMG/M metagenome (GOLD analysis project Ga0255773, IMG submission 179971) | Coastal salt marsh microbial communities from the Groves Creek Marsh, Skidaway Island, Georgia - 011502XT metaG (version 2) | ecosystem: Environmental > Aquatic > Marine > Intertidal zone > Salt...
TTGCCTCTTTGTAGTCGGTTGGCTTCGAATCGGAGTCCGCGGTTAGGTTGAAGTAAGTCTTTTTACCAAACAAAGTTCTGGCCGGGTACTCGCCCTGCGAAGGCATCAAGTTAATTCGGTGGTCGTTCGAAGTTCGAAATCCAAGCGCGCTTTGAGGGAGAATCGAGAAACGTATTTCGTTGAAAATGAGCCGCTTTGAAAAAAAATTAAGTTTTTTTGAATTTTTCTTAGCGGAATTCGGGACCTAAACTGTTAAACGTTGCGGAGGGTTGTATCTAAGTAGCCCTGATTATTGATTTTGATGGATAAAGCAACAGAGCAATCCCGGTGGTTTGTGGACGCAGTGTCAAATTTTTCAAGACGATCCCCGGTGGAGAAAATGCCACCATTGAAAGGATGATGAATGAAACCGCCAGTCGTGAAACCTTCCGCATCGTAGGAGAAAGCACCGTCACGGTTAACGACTACACGTCGGGTAGGATTTTTGACGACGCCTTGAGTTACTCGTTTTACCCGATCGATTTGCACGACGAGCACGGCGTTAAGCCCAAGCCGCTTGCGCACGGAAAAGTGCCCACCATTCCCAGGGGAGCCCTCATTCCGAAGGGCTCGAAAAACATCATGGTGGCAGGCCGCTGCTTATCCAGTGATCGCCTAGCTAACTCGGCAGCGCGGGTGCAGGCCTCCTGTATGGGTATGGGGCAAGCGGTGGCGGTGACTGCTACCTTGGCCGCCAGGTCCGGCGCCACGCCGTTGGACATTCCTCTCCCGGAAATTCGCGAGGAACTCGAGAAGCACGGCGCCATCGTCCCCAAAGGAACCAAGGTATAGGAAGTAGATGAGTCGTCAGCGCAGCGCCGTTTCCCTGCTCGTCGCGTTTAGCTTTATCGTGTTGGCGGTGACGGGCGTGCTCGCGTTCATTTTGCCGTTTTCAATCCGAATCGTCGGCTTGCACGCCCTTATCGGCTTTGGCTTCGTTGGTCTGATTGCGTTTCATGTATTCAACAATTTCAGACAGTTAGCTGGCTATTTGAGGAGTCGGGTTGTCTGGGGAACCCTCGTAGCCACTCTTATTTGGGTCGCCGTTTTTCTCTGGCAGCCCGCCCCGGTTCGCAAGGTGTTGCGACTGAGCGCCAATCTGAGCCCAGCGCTCGATCGCTTTGAGGTTACCGATGAAGGCATGCGTTATCGGTACGTTCCCGACCCGCGTTACCGGATGGATCTGAACGTCCGCAAGGGGGCGGCGTTCGATACCAGCAATCCGCCCAACTTCGCCATCTGGCTGGAAAACGCTTCGCACTATCATATCAAGACTCTGCACACGTCACAGAGTCCGACTAGCGCCTCGGCCGCTTTGCCTTACTGGGACTTTAAGCGGCGCGGTTGGGAAGAAGCGAAGCGGGAGGCGGAAGCCTCTGGAAAGGAAATCGCAGAGGAGCTCGAATTCGATGCCCTCGCCGGAGCGACTCAGAACAGTTCCTTCGATCCGGCCGATTACATTTTGCCTGATGAAGCGGAAGAATCTCTGCCTTACCGCCTGCTCATCGAGATTGACCAAACGAATGACGACCAAGCGTCACTTGTCTATGGGGTCGACATCGACAATGCCTACCCGCGCGCTTTCCAGCTCCTCGATCTCGTCGGCTATCCGGCTAGGCAAGAAGGCGACGATGAGGGAAAGGAAGAATGGGCTCTTCACTATGTTGATGATACCTTCAGCTCTTCCCTTAAGTTGATCGATAGCGCCTTGCTTACCATCGAGCGTGGCAGTAACGAAACCCGCGAGACGAGCGAATGATGAAACATCGAATGATCGATATCGAATTTCCGGCTACTTTGCGGGGCTGGTCGATTCTTACGCGCTCAAATCGAGCTTCAATATCGAGCTCGCCAATGGAGCTACTGGATACGTTTCTCCGCCCGATCCGCTGGTTTCGTACAAAAGGTAGCCGCTATCTTCCTAGCGGAATCTGGCAGTTTCTCATAAAATATCACCGTTTACAGAAGACCCCGAATGTGGCATTTGAAATCAGGCAATCGGCTTGCTGACTCTTTTCGAGGATATACCCCAAGAACAAACGCGTTCACGATGGGTCCCTCCATCGAAGGAATAGGGCTTTGCAATTGCCGCATTCATGCTAATTAGCTTACAACTCCGCCAACCAATATGATCTCACCCCAACTAACGAGCTCAAGGCATCGAGTCGCCAGGCCACTGACATTTTGGGTCCTATTCGGATTGCTCTCAACCATGGCCCTGCAAGCGGACTCGTTTGAGCTGCGAGATAGCGATCGCGTGGCTTTTCTCGGGGACACGTTTTTCGAACAGGCTATCCGGTATGGTCACATCGAAACGGCGCTTTCATCACGCTGGCCCGATCGGAAAATTCTATTCCGCAATATTGGTTGGGCGGGCGACAGTCCGGAGGGTCGGGCACGAGCGTTTTTCGATCCTCTCGAGAAGGGATTTGAAAACCTGAAGATGCATATTGAGCTAGCGAATCCAACTGTGGTGATTCTGTCCTACGGTTCGATGGCGGCTTACGAGGGTAAGGCGGGGTTGAGTTCTTTTATCGATAAAATGAATATACTTATCGATACGATTGAAGAGGGAGAGGCTCGGATTGCGATTCTCTCACCCACTCCGCGCGAATTCAAAGGTCTACAGCTCCCCAATCCGGAAGCCCAAAATCGGGAGCTTTCTTCGTATGTCGATGCTCTCCGGTCGCTCGCGGAAAATCGTGGCGCGTTTTTTGTCGACTTGTTCAACACATTAGAAACGAGTTCCCGTCAAAGGGAGACCAAAGCGATTACCGCCAATGGCATCCATTTGAACGAGTACGGCTATTTTCTGGCTGCGGAGCGAATTGCCCAGGCGTTCTCGGGAGATTCAACCGCGAAGTCTCTTTCGCTTGGCAAAAATAATTCAGTTTCAGAAGCAACTGGCATTAAGATGATTGATGCGAAGGAATCCGAAGAGGGAATTGCGCTTCGATTACAAGATCAACGACTGAGCTTGTCTCCGTTGAGTGGAGACTACTCGCAAAACTTGAAGCTCGCTTTAGCGAATTTGCCACGTGGCAACTATGAGCTCATTCATGAAGGAAAGGTTCTCGCGACAGGAAGCGCCCAAAATTGGAAGCGAGGAATCCAATTGGCATGGGAGCCATCCAATGATCGGGCAAGGTTGCTACGAGAGGCAATCAACCGAAAGAATCGGCACTTTTTTCATCAATGGCGACCGCAGAACGAGACGTATTTGCGAGGGTTTCGGAAACACGAGCAGGGTCAGAATGCGGCCGAAATTCCGCTGTATGACAAATTTATCGATATGGAAGAATCAAAGATCGATGCGTTGAAGAAACCTCAGGCCTACACATTGACATTGAAGCGAGTGAAAGGCGGTGAAGGATGAATTTCATTGGAAAAAGTAGGGCCGGCGCTTGCGACGTGCCGCGTATGAAGATCTCAAGTTGGCATTGCGGCACGTCGCAAGCGCTGGCCCTACGAATTAGGAACTTGTTTTGTTCGATCGTTGTAGCCCTTTTTGCATTTTCGTTTGCATCCACCTCCCACGCCCAGCGAGCATTGACTGATATACCGGATCCAGATCCCGAATACCAGCTAAGCAAACTGAATCCTGCGGACGGATTTGAGATCTCTTTGTTCGCTTCCGATCCTTTGATCGATAAGCCATTGGCGATTAGTTTCGATACCCAAGGCCGCTTGTGGGTGGCAAGCACGACCACCTACCCGCATATCAAACCGGGGGAACTTCCTTCGGACAAGGTATACCGAATCGAGGATACGGATGGGGATGGGGTGGCTGACAAGCGGACTGTGTTTGTCGACAACCTCCTCATTCCAACAGCGATCCTTGCTACGCCAGAAGGATTGTATGTAGGGAACTCAACGGACCTCATGTTCTATGAGGACAAAGATGACGATGGGGTGGCTGACAGCGAGCAAGTGCTCTTGTCCGGATTCGGCACGGAGGATACGCACCACATTGTCCACACGCTCAGGGCAGGGCCGGCGGGACGAATCTACTTCAACCAGTCCATCTATATTCACTCCTACTTGGAGACTCCCCACGGGATTCGTGATTTGAAGGCAGGGGGAGTTTGGCGGCTGCGGCCAGAGACGCTCGAGCTCGACATATTCGACCATGGACTAGTCAATAGCTGGGGGCACCAGTTCGACAAATGGGGCCAGTCATTCCAGTCGGACGGCGCGGGATTCGAGGGGATCAACTACGCATTCCCGGGAGCCGCCTTCCGCACCACGGTTGGGGTGGATCGTTTCATGCCTGGCCTTAATCCCGGCCAGCCTAAGTTTAGTGGTCTGGAGATCATTCAATCGCGACACTTTTCGGACGAATGGCAAGGAAGGCTGATCGTTTGCGACTTTCGCGGGAACCGGATTAATTCCTTCAAAGTTGAGGATTCGCAAAGTGGATTTGTCTCCTTGCAGCAACAAGACTTGGTTACCAGCACGCATGGGGCGTTCAGGCCGATCGATGTTCAGATGGGTCCCGATGGAGCTCTGTATGTGGCGGATTGGTACAACCCGATTATTCAACATGGAGAAGTGGATTTTCGCGACGAGCGCCGCGACCAAACACGAGGACGCATCTGGCGAATAGCGGCCAAAGACCGACCCATTGTAAAGGCTCCAAAAATTGAAGGAGCGTCGATTCGGGAATTATTCGATCATTTGAAGGCACCCGAATCGTGGACTCGAACTCAGGCCAAACTGCAGCTCAAAAGTCGTGACTCACGCGAAGTTCTCCGCGAGCTGCCCTCCTGGCTCGCGACCCTGGATCCGGAAGATGATCAAACGGACCACCATCGGCTGGAAGCTCTGTGGGTAACTCAGGCGATCCGCAGAGTGGATATGAAATTGGTAGAGACCTTGCTCCAGTCAGAGGATTTCAATGCCCGGGCTGCTGCGGTCCGCGTGTTAGAGGAGAGTCCTGATCAAAACGGCCAAGCATTCGGTGTATTCGAAAGGACGATCGGCGACGAGCATCCTCGGGTTCGGCTGGAAACGCTGCACGGTTTGAGAGCTTTAGGTGGCGCCCGTTCTGCGAAACTGGCGATGGAGGCTTATAGCGAATCGATGGACGACACCTTTGAGTTCGGACTCTGGCGAACCTTGGGTGCTCTAGAGGAAGACTGGCTTTCGGAGGCGAAGAAAGATCCCTTGTTCTTCGGCAAGGACGCTCGAAAACTTGTCTACGCCATAAAGTGTCTCAACCGCTCTGATGCTCTTTCACCACTGATCGCGCTTTGGAAAGCAGGGGGCGTTTCCGATGAAGCCACTTTGCCAGCTCTTGAGCTGATGGGTGAATTGGGGGACGACTCGGTGCTCGAGATCGTATTTGCGGCGGCTGTGAAAATCGATGGCGATGGACATTCAGGAGGGTCTGAAATCCTGGATGCGTTGTTGCGGGCATCCGAACGAGGTGAACGCAGTCCGGAAGTAGCGCTCGCCGATATCGAAACCTTGCTAGAGAGCGATCGGGAAGAGGTAAGAATAAGAGCAGCGAAACTGGCGGGAGATTGGAATGTATCCAATCTAATAGGACGCCTGGAAGCGTTGGCAGGTGATCTTGGCGCGAGCGCAGAATTGGCCGATGCCGCCCTCGAAGGACTGGCTCGGATGAGATCAGAGGAAGCGAGCGCGGCTTTAAAGCGCTTGGGAAGCGAGGGTAATCCCACTCTAGTTCGGCTTCGAGCTATAGCCGGATTCGCTCGCTCGAGCCCAGGATCGGTAGCTCCGCTGGTAGCGGAAGCCTTGGCCTTTGCCAATGAGAACGATGATCCTCTGCCGCTTATTCGTCCTTATTTGAAACGGGCAAAGCTAGCGAACGATTTTGCTCGGGAATTGCAGGGCAAGCGTATCGGCACCCAAGTTGCGACTAAGGCGTTGCGCCTATTGGGCTCGGCGCCTTTCGACACCAGCGAGTTGAAGAAAGCGATCGAAGACGCTGCCGGAATCGAGCCTGTCGACCAATCACTGGACTCGAATGAGATGGCCGATTTTATCGCCTTCACCCGATCGAATGGGGATGCCCATCGCGGGGAAGACGTTTATCGTAGAGATTCTCTCCTGTGTTATACCTGCCACGCCATTGGCGGGTCTGGGGGTTCGCTGGGACCGGATTTGACCAGTCTGGGAGCCAGTGCTCCGATGGATTACATTATCGATTCCCTGCTTCAGCCGCAGAAGAAGATTAAGGAAGGGTACCATGTCGTTAGCGTATCCCTTAAAAATGGCTCATTGATTTCGGGTACCCTGGCCAAGGAAGATACGCAATCGATTACCGTTAGGGACGCCTCTGATCAGAGTTTTGTTATTTCCAAAAACGATATCGCCTCCCAGACGATTAGTCCTGTCTCGCTGATGCCTCCCGGTCTTACAGCGAGTCTGAGACGGGATGAGTTGGCGGACTTGGTCGTTTTCCTTTCCGAACTGGGAAAAGAAGGCGAATATAAGGTATCGTCGGACCGTGTTGCACGGACCTTTCGATACCTGCACGATCAGGATGGAGATAGCGGTTTTGCCGATCTCGTGCGTCACAAGCCTTTTGGCTATGTCACTTCCGATGATCCTCTGTTCGAATGGCGGCCCTTGTACACGAAGGTGGATGGAACGCTTCCCTTGGACGGGATTCCGGCCCTCCGACAGCACGGGCGCATGAACTTCCATTATTTGCGTTTCCAAATTGATGTTCGAACCGCAGGGGCTGTGGGTTTGAGAGTATCAGGTCCGGATGAAAGCGTTCTTTGGGCGGGGGATCAAATCGTTGAACGAGAAAAGGGTCGCTACTCGTTTCACGCGGAAAGGGGATTGGCGATGATCACTTTAGCTATTAGGGAAGATTTGCCGAACAAGTCAAAGCTCAGTATAGAAATTGTGGATATAGAGGGCTCTGCAGCCCAGGTACAAATAGTGAACGGCAAATAGGAAAGGTTCTAGTGGAGGAAGGCAATTTTAACAGGATACGTTCGTAACTCGTCTCCTTAGAGCCAGCATGGCGAGAAGGAGGAAATGAAGTGCAGATGGCATCCAAAGCCAGAGGAGGAAACGGTTTCTTTGTTGGGCTGCCGCTTGCGGCATGCCGCGTATGACCAGTGCGGCATTTCGCAGGCGAAAGTCCTACGATCAGAATTGACAGATCCTCAGCAAGTTCAACCGAATCCTGTTATTAATAGATTGAATGATTTGTCTGCCTCGCGAGAATAAGAATCAAAATAATGAATATGAATATCATACCCCAAAAATCTCTGATTGGACTGTTCGCTCTTGTTGCAGCTGTGACTCTGAACGCTGGAGAAAGGGATATCTCTTTTTCCACCAAGCTTCTCGCCATTGATGCGAATGAGGGCTGTGCCATCGTCGATGTGAACAACGATGGTCAGCTTGACGTGGTGGCCGGACGAAACTGGTATGCGGGACCGGACTTTGTTCCCCGCGCTCTACGTCCCATCGAAGATCGAAACGGATACATTCACTCAAACGGCGATTTTCCCTACGATGTCGATGCGGATGGCTGGGTTGACATAATCGCCCAGTCTTTTTTCCAAACCGAGATAAACTGGTTTCGTAATCCAGGGCCGGAGGCTTTGAAGTTGGGGCTCCTATGGGAAAAGCGTTTGCTAGTTGATACCAAAGTGGACCGTAACGAAGCGGAGCTCATGCACGACCTTGATGGGGATGGGGTCGACGAATTTGTAGTTAATTCCTGGAATAAGGAAACCTCGCTGCTGGCGTGGAAGTTTAAAACGGAAGTACGGGAAGTCGAAGCCAGGCGCGGCAATCGAACCGTGAAGGAGATGCAGGAAGTCCCTACGATGGAGAAGATAACGATTGGATCGAGCCGGAATGGGCACGGACTGGGAATGGGCGATTTGAATGGGGACGGCTTAGAGGATGTTCTTTTCCAAGAGGGCTGGTATGAGCGGCCAAAGTCGGGCGCGATGGATAAGCCATGGAAGTGGCACAAGGACTGGTACCTTCACGCGTCGATACCTATGGTCGTGCGAGACTTAAATGGAGATGGCCGAAACGATTTCATCTATGGAATGGGTCATGATTACGGTCTATTTTGGCGTGAACAGTTGAAACCGGCGGCGGACGGTACGCTGCAGTGGAAGGAGCACCTGATCGACAAGAGCTTTTCCCAGCCGCATGTGCTCCATTTGGCAGATATCGATGGGGATGGAGAGGATGAATTGATCACAGGCAAGCGCGTCTTTGCTCACAATGGCAAGGATCCGGGTGGAATGGAGAAACCCGTTTTGTATTACTATAACTGGGACAAAAAGCAGAAGCGATTCGATAGAAAAACGATTGTCGAAGGCTCGGCGGGTACTGGACTCCAAATCGCAACTGGTGATTTGAATGGCGATGGTCGTTTGGATATCGCCGTTGCGGGGAAGAGCGGCACTTACGTGATCTTTAATGAAGGCTGAATATTGTCCTCTGGTTTCAGGAATCGGTGCAATTGATTGGTACGGTTGAAATCGGGTTCTGGAGATTCTGTGTGCTTGGTGAGCGGAACGATTGATTTATGGCTGAATTGAATTTTAAACAGGAGTTGGTCGGCTGCTATGGGTATCCGGTGGCGGAAAATCCGACTCAGGCGATGATTGAGCCAGCTTTCAGGGCGATGGGCTTGGACTGGCGTTACCTGACTCTCGAAGTCCGGCCCGAGGGCTTGAAGGCTGCGGTGGAGGCCGCACGTGTATTCGGGTTTCAAGGATTTAATTGCACGATTCCCCATAAGGTTGAGGTGATTCAGTATCTCGATGGGCTGGGAGAATCAGCAGAGCTGATGGGAGCGGTGAATTGCGTCGTCAATCGTGAGGGAAAACTGGTCGGTGAAAACACTGATGGAAAAGGCTTCGTTGCTTCCCTCAAGGAAATCGACGATCCAGCGGGAAAATCTGTGGTAATCTTTGGCGCGGGCGGCGCGGCTCGGGCGATCAGCGTGGAAATGGCCTTAGCGGGAGCAAATCGTATCTCGATTGTCAATCGAAGTGAAGATCGTGGTCGGGAATTGGCTGCCCTGCTGAGTGACAAAGTTAAAGCTCGCTGCCCGGAATTAGAATCAAATTTGGTTTTGTGGAACGGCGATTTTCAAATTCCAAGCGATACGGATATTGTCATCAACGCGACCTCAATCGGCTTGTATCCAGATGTGGATGCCAAGCTAGCCTTGGATACGAACACGCTGACCTCAAATATGATTGTCGCCGACGTGATTCCCAACCCTCCTAAGACTCAATTCGTAAAACTGGCTGCAAGCAAAGGCTGTCGCGTGATTGACGGACTAAAGATGCTCGTTGGGCAAGGGGTGATTGGAATCGAGTATTGGACAGGTAAAACGCCGGACGCCTCCGTGATGCGAGCGGGCCTTGAAGCGGTGTTTGAATAGAATGAAGTGACTACTGGTAGCACTCTAACTTTTTAAGAAGGGACAGGTGTCGGTCACCGTTTGAGTGACTTCCTTATTCAGTTCTTCGAGCTCTTCTCGGCTCATAGTCTGATTGGGTATAGCGGGACGAAAGTTGATTGTATCGATTGCGATACCCTGTTTGGTGCTGATACTCGCTGAGGTAATGTCGTATCCTTTAAGATGCAATTGATGGGCGATTTGGTAGAGCAATCCGGGGGTGTCAGGCGCTTGGGTTTCAATAATCGCGGTTTTGCGGGAAAGAGCCTGATAAATTTCCACTTTCGGGTGAAAAGAGAAGGCGTTGGGATTGTGGGCGGCTTTCAATTGACTGCCTTTGTGACGAAGAAACTTATCCAAGATTTTTGGATATAAGTCCTCATTGGATATAAGCGCATTGCTGAGAGCCTCTGCGAATACCGTTTCAGAATCGATCGAGTGGCCGTATGCCTTCTCCTGTACGTAGAAAGTGTCGATTGCTATGTTGTCGCTCCGCGAGATTGCCTTCGCCTCCAGGATATTGTACCCCGCTAAATTGAGTGCGCCCGAAAGTTTGTGGAAGAGACCGGCTCGATCCCAGGTGACTACGTTGACTTCGGAAATCCCATTTTCTATGTCTGGAGTCCACTCGATAATCGGTTTGAGTGAGCCAACCGAATCCGCGTGATTGATCTCGTAGAGCAGACGGTTGATCATCCGGACATGCAGCGCGATTTCATCCTTGGCTGTGTTAACAAAGTAGCTGTCAGGAAGGAGATGAAAGTGGGCGTCAATTTCCTCCTCTCCGACTTCCGCGATTTCGATGTCGAGCAGATTGTTGCGTGTCATTTTCTGAAAATTTTCCGATTGAGGTGATTCGAGATACTCCCAGCTATTCCAGGGGGCATGAATCGCTACCGCGAGAATCGTGCCAATCTCGGCAATTGCTCAAAATTTCTCCAATGAAAATTGGAGACGGCTGGGCCGTCGGTTGCGTAGGAGAGGAGCGTAATCCCGCCCGTTCGTTAGAGACGCCTCAACTTGTCGATGCTCTTTTGCCTTTCTGCAGCCTCGATTTCAATTTGATGAATGCTATCTGTTTTTACGACCTCTCCCCGTTCGTAGCCGACATATTCGAGCCATCCCTTGGATCGCATTTGGCGTCGGTGGTCGATCTCCACAAATAGCGGATCAGCGGTGGCTTGCTCGAGAATTTCAATGACGTCGCCTTCGATTTCAAAACCGCAGGCTTGGAGAATCGTCTTGGCCATGAGCAAATGTCCAAGCTCGCTTGGGTGAATGCCATCGTTAGCCAGATGAAATTGGGGATCCGTTTTCCGTCGCTGCCGGTTGTACTCCAGCATCGGCGTATTGAGGTCGATCTTGCGAGCGACCGGGAGTTTGGAAATCATGATCCACTTTCCGTAGGTTCTGAGCACGTCGTTGTATTGCGCAAAGGGAGCTTTGTAACTGAAGTCAGTGGCGTTGGGAGGAGCGAGTGACTTTTTCGCGTCGGCGTCGAACGGCGGGGGAGTTAGCAAAACGACCTCTGCATTGCTCGCTTGGATCTTGGCGACGAGCGATTCTATGCCTGATTGGTAGGCCAGGAAACGATCCATTCCGAGGGGATGATAGATGCCATCGTTCATCCCGTAGCAGGCGAAGACAATATCGGGCTTCGTCTGTTCGAGGGCACGGTCCAGTCGCGAATGGATACAGGGTCTGGGAAAGGGGTGATCGGCTTCGCTGGTTCCTGCTGCGGTTTCACTTCCCAAGCCGATGCTTATGATGTCATAGTCCAAGTCCGGATTTCGTTTCTGGAGGAAATAGGAAATAAAACTCACATAGGTTCCCTTGTGGGTAATCGAATCGCCTAGCACGAGGACGCGCTTTCCGTGGAGATCGAGCTTGTTCTGGGCGGATAGCCCGCTGAGGAAAGAGCCGCCACATAGAAGGAGGATCAGGATTGGATAGCGAAGCTTGTTTTGGGTCATTCTCAAATGGGGGTAAAACGTGTTGGATCCAATTCCATTCATGGGGTGATAGCTAGAATATTTTGATCTCATCAATGGGAAAAGCAGACTTAGCCAACCGGTCATTTCGCAAAACTAGTAAAATATAATTTCCATTTCTATCGGTTGGCCTTTTGTTGGAGTCGACCCCATGAAAGACTTTGAAACGATCTCTGGCCTGTCGGCGCCGAACAGCTTGAAAGGTTGCTTGATAGCGCTGGGGGCGTTCCTCGCCATTTTGGCGTTGCCGACTTCCCACTCGCTGGGCGTGGAAGGCCACCGATTGATCGCTTTGTCGGTAGCCTGTCTCATTCTGTGGGTGACCGAGGCCTTGCCAATATCGGTTACTGCAATCATCG
>Ga0255773_10004485_pt1 | contig 11812 bp, 11 predicted proteins | sample 011ome_17_FD_179971 | JGI IMG/M metagenome (GOLD analysis project Ga0255773, IMG submission 179971) | Coastal salt marsh microbial communities from the Groves Creek Marsh, Skidaway Island, Georgia - 011502XT metaG (version 2) | ecosystem: Environmental > Aquatic > Marine > Intertidal zone >...
ATACTCATATATTGCACCTCAAAGCTATGTTGAAACAAATATTTCAGGCACTTTAAATATATGTAAAGCTGCTTTGGAGCAAAATGTTTCAAGGCTCATTCATACATCAACCAGCGAAGTGTATGGTTCTGCTCAATATGTTCCAATTAATGAAGCACATCCCTTGCAAGCACAGTCTCCATATAGCGCTTCAAAAATTGGAGCTGATTCTATGGCCATTAGCTTCTTTAATTCATTCAACTTACCAGTTACAATCGCCAGACCCTTTAATACATATGGCCCTAGACAATCTGCACGAGCTTTTATTCCTACTATTATCTCTCAAATTGCTAGCAACCAACCATGCCTGAGATTGGGAGATACCAATCCAACGCGAGACTTAAATTTTGTTTTTGATACTTGTAGGGGTTTTCTTGAATTAGCAAAAGAATCAAAATCAATCGGTGAAGTAATTAACATTGGTTCCAACTTTGAAATTTCAGTTGGCGAGGTAGCAAAAATGATTAAACAAGAAATGGGAAGTTCTATAGAAATAGTTAGTGATGAAAACAGAATTCGTCCAGAGAAATCTGAAGTCATGAGATTGTGGTGTGACAATACTAAAATTCATAAATTAACTGGTTTTAAACCAGAGTATGATATTCATGCCGGTCTTAAGAAAACAATTTCCTGGTTTTTGGAACCAGAAAATCTGTCTAAATATAAAGCTGACATATATAACGTATAAGAAATTTTTAATGTACGAATCAGCTTTAAAATTTATCCAAGATATTTATAAAACAAAAAAATTTATTCCTTTGCATGAACCTAGGTTTATTGGTAATGAAAAATCTTTTCTTTTAAAAACAATAGATTCAACTTTTGTATCAAGTGTTGGTGAATTTGTAGATAGATTTGAGTCTGATTTATCAAGTTTTACAGGAAGTGAAAAAGCTATAGCTTTAGTGAATGGTACTTCGGCCCTTCATTTATCGCTTGTTCTCTCTGATGTTCAGCCTGATGATTATGTTATTACTCAATCCCTAACCTTTGTTGCAACATGTAATGCTATTTCTTACTGTAAAGCTGAGCCTATATTTATTGATGTTGATAAAAACACTCTTGGAATGTCACCTTTATCTCTGGAAACATGGTTGGAAAACAGTGCATTTATAGATAGCAGAAATGTATGTAGATTAAAAAAAAATAAACGACCAATTAAAGCGTGTGTTCCTATGCATACTTTTGGCCATCCAGTAGAAATTGATAAAATTAAGCTAATTTGTGAAAAATGGCAATTGAAGCTAATCGAAGATGCAGCTGAGTCACTTGGCAGTCATTACAAAGGTAAGCACACTGGAACTTTTGGTCAACTAGGAGCAATTAGCTTTAACGGAAATAAAATTATTACTACTGGGGGTGGTGGAGCTCTTTTATGTAACAAAAAATTATATAAAACCGGTAAATATCTTAGTACAACAGCAAAAAAGCCTGATAATATTAATTTTTTCCACGATAAGATTGGTTTCAATTATAGACTACCAAATCTTAATGCAGCTCTGGGGTGCGCTCAACTAGAATATATTGAGAAATTCTTATTACAAAAAAGACACCTAGCTAATGCCTATAAAAAATATTTTAAAAATTCAGAGTTTAGTTTTTTTAGCGAACCAGAAAATTGCCGGTCAAATTACTGGTTAAATACCCTAATATGTAATGATAAAAATCAAAGAGACAGTTTTCTTTCTTATATGAATTCTAATGGGGTTATGTCAAGGCCAGTATGGACTCCAATGCACAAATTACCAATGTTTTCAGAAGCTATATGTGACAATCTCCTTAATACATCTTGGTTAGAGGAGCGAATAGTTAATATTCCAAGCAGCGTTGTAATTTAAAAAATGAGTAAAGCAGATTTCCCGAAAACTTTGATAATTGCAGAAGTTGGTGTAAACCATAATGGTGATATTAATATTGCTAAAAAATTAGTTAAGCAGGCTGCTTTAGCAGGAGCAGACATAGTGAAATTCCAATCTTTTAATGCAGATGCTCTTGTCACTAGCAATGCACCAAAGGCACAATACCAAGTTGAGTCAAGCTCAGATAATGATTCAAATTATCAAATGTTAAAAAAGCTCGAGCTATCTCAAGATGATCACATCACATTGATCAATGAATGTAAATCTCACAATATAGAATTTTTGTCTACGGCATTTGATGTGAATAATCTTAATTTTCTTATTGAATTAAACATGAGTAGAATAAAAATACCTTCTGGAGAAATTACAAACTTACCTTTCTTAGAGTACATAGCTTCATTAGATGTTCCAGTAATTCTCTCAACAGGAATGTCAGAAATTAATGAAATTAAAGATGCTGTAAATATTCTTTTGAGTGATAAACTCAAAAAAACAGATCTTTCTATTTTGCATTGCACTTCTCAATACCCAGCACCATTTAAAGAAATTAATCTAAAAGCTATTCCTGCATTGAAAAATTTGTTTGATGTGAACATTGGATACTCTGATCATACCCTAGGAATTGAGGCAGCAGTTGCAGCGGTTGCTCTCGGGGCAAAAATAATTGAAAAACATATTACTCTTGATGCAAACTTTGATGGCCCAGATCATAAAGCGAGCATAACTCCAAGCGAATTTCATAAAATGGTATTAGCAATAAGAAATATTGAGCAGGGTTTGGGGGACGGTCATAAGACCCCCAGTATTGAAGAAATAAAGATGAGGAGTGTAGCAAGAAGATCTATCATTGCATCAAAAAAAATTGAAAAAGGTGAGACGCTTAGTTTTGAGAATATTTCCATAATGAGGCCTGGAAGTGGTATCTCGCCGATGGAAATTAACAAAGTTATTGGCACAAAAGCAATCAAAGTTTTTCATAAGAATGAATATATAGAATTATGAAAAGAAAAATACTTTTTATAACAGGCTCTAGAGCTGAATATGGTTTGCTTCGTAAACTAATTCTTGCTTCAGCTGTGGACAATGATATTGAAATGCGTTTGATTGTCACTGGTTCCCATCTTTCCTCCAAGCATGGTTCAACATATAAAGATATCGAAAAAGATAAGATTGAACCTACACAAAAAATCAATATTAACCTTAATAATGATTCTCCAATGGATGTAATAAATTCTATGAGCATTGCAATGAAAAAATTCTCAAATTCCTTTATAAAGTTACAACCTGATCTAATAGTTATTTTAGGAGATCGATATGAAATTTTTTCTGCTGCTTCAGCAGCAATGATTCTGAACATACCAATTGCGCATATCCATGGGGGTGAGGTAACAGAAGGGGCTTATGACGAGGCAATCCGACACTCCATTACCAAAATTTCTCATTTACATTTTGTTGCCACAAATGATTTCAGAAAAAGAGTTATCCAGCTAGGTGAAAATCCAAAGACTGTTTTCAGTGTAGGTGGGTTAGGTATTGATGCTATTGCAGATTTAAAACTGCTTAGCAGGCCTGACCTCGAAAAAAATATGAATTTTAAGTTTGGCACAAAGAACCTGTTAATTACCCTTCATCCTGAAACTAGAGTTGACAAGACAAAACAATATAAAAATTTGAAGACTTTATTAGCGGCATTGAAAAAACACAAGGATATTAAATTTATTTTTACCATGCCAAATGCTGATCAGCATAATGAGCAGATAGCTAATTTAATAAAAGCTTTTTGTTTTAGCAATCCAGCCAACGCTTCATTTTATTCCTCATTAGGGCAACTAACATACCTTTCTTGCTTAAAATACATAGATGGTGTTCTTGGAAATTCTTCCAGTGGGTTATTGGAAGTACCAAGTTTTAAGAAAGGCACAGTTAATATTGGTAATCGGCAGAGCGGAAGGCCAAAGGCTAGCAGCATCATTGACTGTGAGTTTAATAAAAATGAAATTTTTTATGCAATTAATAAACTATATTCACCCAGTTTTCAAAAAAAATTGTCCAGCACAAAAAACCCATATGGTAAACCTGGAGCAAGTAAAAAAATTCTTAAAAAGATTAAAACATTTCCGTTAAATAATCTTTTAAATAAAAAATTCTATGACTTATAAATTTATATTTTTAAAAATTTTGGTAGAAAATCATCATGATTAAAGGAAACGATTTTTATCTCAAGGGCACTAACTCAATTCTAGAAGTAATTAAACATATTCAAGATAGCCACTATCAAATTTGTTTTATTGTTGACAATAATAATTGCCTGATTGGCTCTGTAACTGATGGAGATATCAGGCGTGGTTTAATAAATGGAAACTCTTTAGATATCAATGTTTCTAAAATTATGAACACTTCTCCTATTTCAATCTCAAGCTCACAATCAAAAAATGATGCTCATAAAATTATGATTTCTAATCAGATCAAGCAATTGCCTGTGGTTGATGAAGAAAATAGGTTAATTGGCTTACATCTAATTGATCACATATTAGATCTTACTCAAAAAGAGAATTTTATTTTAATTATGGCTGGCGGCTTTGGCAAGAGGATGATGCCTTTAACTGAACAAATCCCAAAACCTATGTTAATGATAGGCGACAAACCAATCCTTGAACATATTATAATTAATGCAAAGGCACAGGGATTCAAGAAATTTGTGATTTCTCTGCATTACTTGGGCGAATTGATTAGTGACTATTTTGGAGATGGTTCGAACTTAGGCGTATCTATTTCTTATTTGCATGAATCTGAGCCATTAGGAACTGCTGGCGCTTTATCGCTTATTGAGCCCGAACCGGAGCTACCATTTATTATAACTAACGGAGATATTATTTCAGATATAAACTATGGTAATTTCTTAGATTTCCATGATTCCAATAAATCTCAAGCAACCATGGCAATAAAAAAATATGAGTTACAAAATCCATATGGTGTTGTAAACACGAAAGGCCTAGAAATAATTTCTTTTGAAGAAAAACCTATACATGTGTCTCATGTAAATGCTGGAATGTATGTTCTTAACCCTTCAAGCTTAAGGTATTTAAGAAAAAATCAACCATGTGATATGCCAGACTTTTTTAACCTTCTTATAAGCAAGAATCATGTTGTAACTGCTTATACTATCCATGAAACATGGGCAGATGTAGGCCGACCCATTGATTTGTCAGAAATTAATGAAAGTGAGAATGTGTAGTGACCAAGGAAGATGATCTTTATGCAGTTATTGGACTAGGAAATATCTCCGTTAGGCATAGAAAAAATTTAAAGTCTTTGTTTCCTTCTGCAAGAATTGCATGCTTATCATCCTCCAATAGATCAATAGAGTATAAACCTGATTATTCTGATATTTTGACTAAGTCAATCGATGAATTGATTTCATTAAAACCAAATTTTGTAATTATTGCTTCTCCGGCTCCATTTCATGCGCAACACTCAATCCCATTTATTGAAAACAATATCCCTGTTCTTATTGAAAAGCCTATTGCTGCTTGCATCAAGGATGCTGAACTAATAGCTGCATCTGCAAAAAAATATAAAACACCAGTAGCGATTGGATATTGCCTTAGATACAAACCCTTTTTTGAAAAGGTTAAAGATTGCATAGATAGTGAAATAATTGGGAGAATTAATAAGATCAATATAGTTTGCGGATCATATCTTCCATTATGGAGACCAAACACAGATTATCGAGATTCAGTTTCTGCATCTGCTAGTCTGGGAGGAGGGGCACTCCTAGAGCTAAGTCATGAAATCGATTATGCAAATTTCTTTATTAAAGACCTATCATTGCAATCAGCTACGATAATAAAATCAGGAAAATTAGATATTGATGTAGAAGATTTTGTAGATCTTATTTTTAATCTGCCTGAAGGAGGTAATTGCAAAATACATTTAGATTTTATCAAGCAAGACCCAACTAGAAAAGCTTCTTTTATTGGAACTAAAGGCAATATCCTGTGGAACTTGGAGAATAATTCATTTTCTATTAGCTCACCCAATATAGAGGAAAAGAAAGAAATTAATAATTGGGATTCTAATAAAATGTATATTGATATGCTTGTTGATTTTTCTTCAAACTATATAAATTTTAAAAATAGCAAGCTTTGCAAAGTATCAGAGGCTATAGATGTTTTGCAAATTATTGAAAAAGCTCATCAAATTGGAGGTCAGGAGTGTAATGAGTAAATATGCATTTATTTTTGCAAGAGGAGGCTCTAAAAGTTTAAAGAAGAAAAATATTAAAATTTTTGGAGGGAAGCCTTTAATTGCACACAGCATCTTGCACGCATTTGAGTCCAATATTTTTGATAAAGTTTTTGTTTCAACTGAAGATGATGAAATAGCAAATATTTCTTCAGTATATGGTGCAGAAATTATTAAAAGGCCCAATAATTTAGCAGATGATGGTTCTCCTGAATGGCTGGCCTGGCAACATGCTATTTTTCATGCAGAGGATAGATTTGGCTCATTCGAATATTTTGTATCATTGCCTGCAACAAGCCCTTTAAGAGATATAGAAGATATTTTGAAAGCTGTAAATCATTTAGATGCTGATAAATCTGCAGATTTATGTCTGGGTATTTCTCAATCAAATCATAGTCCTTTTTTTAATATGGTTATTAAAAATGAACATAATTATATCAATCTTGCAATCAATACAGAGGAATCTATCAATCGAAGGCAAGATGCTCCTAATATTTTTAATATTACCACTGTTGTTTATGCAGCCAGAACAGATTTCATAAAGAATAGTGATAATATTTTTTCAGGCACCGTAATTGGTGTTGAAATTCCAAAAGAACGTGCCGTTGATATTGATGATATTATTGACTTTCAATTTGCAGAATTTTTATATAACCAATCAAACCATGTTAAAAAATAAGAGTATTTTAGTAGTCGGGGGAGGTGGATTGCTTGGCAGCTGTCTTATTTCCAAAATATTGTCTGAAGGAGCGCAAGTAATTGCAATTGATATAAATCTTGAAAATATGAAGCAAAAGCTGGATTTATTAAATGTACCTTTAGATTCTGAAAAATTAACTCTTACTTCAATAGATATCACAAATGAGAATCAAGTTAAAAAATTCTTTAAAAATATTGATAACATTGATGGAGCAGTAAACTGCTCATATCCAAAGAATAGTAATTATGGGACATCTTTTTTTGAAGTTTCACAATCTGATTTCAATGAAAATGTGTCATTACATTTAGGCTCAGCTTTTTTAATTATGAGAGAATGCGCTAGCTACTATATTAGAAATAAGCGCGATTTTGCTTTAGTAAATATTGCATCAATTTATGGATCTAATGCACCTGATTTTTCGATTTATCATGGGACCGACATGACAATGCCGGTTGAATATGCTGCAATAAAATCTGCAATAATTCATCTCAATAAATATGTTGCAAGCTTCATGTCTGATTCATCCTTCAGAATAAATAGTGTAAGTCCTGGTGGGCTATTAGCAAACCAGCCTAAGCGGTTTCTTGATTCTTATCAAAAGAAGGCTTTTGGAAAAAGGATGCTCCTTCCCCAAGACATTTTAGGAACAATTATTTTTTTGCTCTCTAATTCATCGCAATTTATAAACGGCCAAGATATTATAGTTGATGACGGATTTACTTTATAAGGATTAAATTTAAGATATTTCAGTCATCTTCACATAGGACTTATTTTTTTAATTTCTATTTAGACAAATAGTTTTCCCAATCAAGTCTTTTTAAAAGAAATTATTTTTGTTGCTAATAAAATCTTTTATAATTTTTTTTTCTTCCCCCCAATATATTGATTTTGTATTAAATTTGTATGGGCTATATATAGAGTCTTCTGGTTTTGCCAAGCATATTGGAATTATTCCTAGTCTATAGGCTTCACATAAAGTAGTGGAAAGCCAACCAGAAACAAACCTAGGTCTCTCCCCAGTCATCAATTCCGAAGCTGAAGGACTGCTATCCTTTATGATTCTAATCATTTGATCATTTAAAAATTTATGTCTTAAGGTTCCTTTATAGGAGGGATGTAATTTCATTATAATTTCAAATCCATGCTTCTTAAAAAACTTTACTAATTCTTCAAGATCTCTAAAATTCATATTGCGATCTTCATCATTTAAAAAAATAATAATTTTTTTATTTAAATTATCTAATTTTTTGTATGGGTATAAACGTAGCTCGCTAGATACTCCATGATCCTTTAAATATTCTGCCTCATCCTGAGAATATAAATAGACATAATCGAAATCTGGATATGCTATAAAGTATTTAGAAGGATCTGGTTTAATATTTCTAGAACCCACTAAATTAGCAGGATCAATCAGACCATGAGCTAACCAATATGTTTCTACATTCGAAACTATAGCTGATGCAGAAATTAAATCAGCGCCTCCTGAAAAAATTTTTATATTAGAATTTTTATTTTTTAGATTTTTTAGCAAGCAAGTAAAATATGAAAAAACAGGCATTAATCTCATAGCCTGGCATGCTATTTGGAACCTACCCTCATCCTTGCTTAATTTGGAGATAATTGGAATTCCTTCTAAAAGGGTTAGATAAAATTCCGAAAAGATATCCCAAAATTTTAATCTTTTTATTTTAGTAAATTGATTTTTATCAAAACAATCAATATAAATAAACATATCTTTTTTAGCACTTTGGTTAAATAATCTAAAATAATTATTATGCATATGAGGTGCCGCTGTTCTAACTACTATGTGATTTGGTGGAGTGTCTATAGTTGATTTTTGTAGTAAAAAATACTGAATTATTCTCATAAATCCAAACATAAATATAAAGGGGCTTATGAACAGTAGTCTTGTTTTACGATTTAAAAAAGAATTATTTCTTAAGATATATGAATTTGAAAAAATCCATATTATTCTTTGTGAAATTTGCATTCGTGATTTAAGGTCTCAACTTTAAAGCATTGTGAATAGTAAATTTTTCTAGAAAAAATAATTCTATCTTTCAAATTTCTTTGGCCCATTTACAGATTTTTTTAGCAGCCATTCATTACCTTCTTGTTGCCATAAGTGTGGTGATCTAAACTGATTTTGTAATTCAAAAAACTCAGTGTTCGATATATCAAGGTAGTCAAGGATCTCATCAAAGTAATTATCAGGAAATTCTCCATCAAATTTATTTACAAGAGCTTGTGCTTCCTCTCTGGTAATATGATTGTTACGAATTTCTTGAGAAGCTTCATAAGAAGCTCTACCTAATCCAAATTTAATAAATGTAGTGTACCAATGGAGATCATCAATTTTGTCATCAATGCTATTATATTTGCTGAAGGTGCCTTGCGTCCTAAATGGTCTAGCTTCAAATTGAGTATTTTCTACTGCGTAATAGTAGACTTCTTGTGGTACCCACTTTAAGTAATAACCTAAATAATGAACTTCTACATTAATTTTATCATACTCACTTGCTTCCATTGGTAGAAAAACTTTTAGATCGCTCTTTGTAACATCATAGTCTTCAAGAAGTTTCTTGTAAGGGATGCCAGCAATATAACTATCTTCTATATTTTTTAAAGTATGATAAGACTTATCTCTCAAGGATTTAGAATTATCAGCAATGGGATTACCATACTCTGCTTCATTTTCACCATAAAAGATTAGATCTATGCCAAAGTTTTTTGCTATCTTTGGAGCAATATTCTTTTGACCGAGAATGAATGTCTGAAAAGGGTGAAATAGATTTAATATACTTAATTTCGTGAGAATTTTCATGGCCTTGCCATTGGGTTTAAATGTTACATTGTCAAAACCACCTATCTCTATCCAGTTCTTAAAATTTTGATAGCCATAATCCGTATATAACATTGGTGGCCAGGTACAAGTTAATGGATTCATCCCATATTTGTATTTAAGAATGTGTGATTGGTAAACACTGTCCTTTCCGCCACTTCCTGGAACGAGGCAATCATACTCTCCATTATTTTTTCGATGTTTATCAAGCAAGACCTCTAACTCTAATTCCCGTTGATCCCAGTCAATAGAATTTTTATCATCAGCATGTTTACATGCATCACAAATACCATCGGGCCCAATATTAAGATATTTGGCTCCTTCTCTGTTTTTTGTATGTTTAAACTCTGGAATAGATGCAGGCCTTTGATTAGACATAACGCATCGTTCACAAAATATAATGTCTTTAGGGAGATTAAATAGGGGAGATGACATAATTTATTTTATCATGTTAAAAAAGTTTTGACATAAACCCAAACCAATTTCACCACTTTTCTCTGGATGAAATTGAGTAGCAAAAATTTTGCTTCTTCCAAATGAAGAGCAAAAATTTTGTTCTCCAAATGAAGTGAAACAAGAAAAACTTAAATCATCCATAGGCTCGACATAAAATGAGTGAACAAAATAAAAATAATCATCTTTAAAACTATTTCCTAGAAATTTCTTGTCTCCATATTGAAAAAAAACTTTATTCCATCCAACATGAGGTATTGAAGGTACATTTTTGCTTGAGAATTTTTTTACCTCACCTTTGATAATGCCAAGACCGTCTGTGTAGCCAAATTCTTCACTAGATTCCATTAAAAGTTGCATGCCAAGGCAAATTCCAAGAATAGGTCTATCTGCTAAGGCAAAATCTTTTATTCGATTTTTTAAGTCTAATGACTCTAAATTTTTCATGGCATTTTTGAATGAGCCCACTCCAGGAAGGATTATTGACTTTGCTGAAAGCAAATCCTTTGTTTCATTCGTTGTTGTATAGGATATATCAAACTTCTTACAAACATTTTCCACACTATGTAGGTTACTTAGTTTTGTATCAATAATTATGCAGTCATGCTTCATCGCGTATCAACCCCGATCTTTCTTAATTTATTTTTAATTTTTAAAATAGAATCTATTTTTACGAGAGAGGGTATATCAAGATTATCTTCGATAAATTTGTAATTTCCCTCAGTGCTTTTATCAGAATGTAAAGATTTACAAATCTTATAATGAAGGATTGAAGCTATAGCTACCCCATCGCAACCGGCATCATAACAATATTTAATGTCATCAATTGTGTTAATCCCCCCATGGTATATTAGTGGCACAGAAATATTCTGAGTCACTAGGTCAAGCAAACCTTGATCTACACCCTTGGAAGTTCCTTCCCTGTCAACATTTGTAATTATTATTTCTCCAGCTCCAAGGTCTTGTAATTCTTGTATCCAAGCACCTACTTTTAATGATGAGATTTCTCTTCCATTATCATAGCTTGCCACCCACTCATTATTAATTTTTATACATTCAACTGCTACACAAATTGTTGAGGATCCAAATACTTGGGATGCCTCTGAAATAAGTGACTTCATTTTAATTGCAGCCGTATTTATTGAAACCTTGTCTGCTCCAGATCTTAAGATGCTTTCAATATCATTTATCGACCTGATACCACCTCCAACTGTCAAAGGAACAAAAACTTTTTTGGCTACAAGTTCAACAATATTGGATAGATTATTTCTTTCGTATAGACTAGCCACTATATCTTGAAAGAAAAATTCATCTGCGAAATCTTGATAATATCTCTCAGCGAATAGTTCAGGATTTCCTAGCACCCTCAGTCCCTCTAGCTTTATTCCTTTAACTAGGTTAGGGCCTTTGATATCTAATCTTGGTATTATCCTAAGAGGTTTTTTAATCATATTTTTGATGAGAAATTTTAGCGGGAATTATACATTTTTTTAAAATTATAATTACGAATAATTATATAAATTTTTTAATTCACAATTAAATTCTTCATTTTATTTAACCAGTGTTCAAATTTTTTACTGTTACAGGCTCAGCTGGCTCCCACATAAGCAGGGGCTTTTGCCCAAGCTGTGGCTCACCAGTTGTAAGTTTTGTTGAAGAAAATCCTGCAATAAA
>Ga0255773_10004511_pt1 | contig 11773 bp, 13 predicted proteins | sample 011ome_17_FD_179971 | JGI IMG/M metagenome (GOLD analysis project Ga0255773, IMG submission 179971) | Coastal salt marsh microbial communities from the Groves Creek Marsh, Skidaway Island, Georgia - 011502XT metaG (version 2) | ecosystem: Environmental > Aquatic > Marine > Intertidal zone >...
ACATCAGATCAACTCCCACAAAGCTTTTACATATTAAATAGCTATGTTTACAAAGATAGTGTTTTAATCCTTGTAAAAGAAAAAAATTCTAATCCAAGGTTATATAAAATTAATAAATCACTTAAATTAAATAAATTCTTAAAAAAATACAAAGGTTTAAAAAAGGATGGACAAGATGTAGTTGTTAAGAAAGATAAAAAAAATAACAAAGATTCTCTAGGCATGTATATCGAAAGTGTTCAAAAGAAGTTGCCCCTAAAGTAAGACATAGAATTAGACTGTATTATTTGTTAGAATACGGCAAATTCTATTCAAGAGGGAAATATAATAATGTCAGAAAAAACTAAAATATCCATAAATAATAATGACTTCAATGTTTTTAATATAAAAAAATATGATATCAATCATTTACCTTATTCATTGAGAGTGTTAATGGAGAATTATCTAAGAAATGAATCAAATAACGAAAACTTTGACAAAATTATAGAAAAATTTACTAAATGGAACGGCAATGCAGGTGACAATACAGAACTGACTTTTTATCCAAGCAGGGTAATCATGCAAGACTTTACAGGAGTTCCAGCTGTTGTTGATTTAGCATCTATGAGAGATGCTATGACATCCCTAGATGCCTCAAAAGCAGATGCTGTTAATCCTCAGTGTCAAACTGATTTAATTATAGACCATTCTATTATGGTAGATCATTTTGGTACTTCAGAATCTAAAGATCTAAATACAAAACTTGAATATGAGAGAAATACTGAAAGATATAAGCTTTTAAAATGGGGTCAGCAAGCATTTAAAAATCTTAGAATAGTACCACCTAATAATGGAATCATACATCAGATCAATATTGAGTATATTGCAAGAGTTGTATATGAGAAAGAAGGACAGCTTTATCCTGATACTGTAGTTGGGACAGATTCACATACCACCATGGTCAATGGTTTAGGCGTGTTAGGCTGGGGAGTTGGAGGGATCGAAGCTGAAGCTGCGATGCTAGGTCAACCGATTCCAATGTTATTACCTGAAGTCATTGGTTTTGAATTAACAGGTAAATTAGGTCAAACAACTACTGCTACCGACTTAGTCTTAACTATTGTTCAAATGTTAAGAGAAAAAAATGTTGTTGGTAAATTTGTAGAATTTTATGGGTCTGGTTTAGACAACTTAACTATTGCTGACAGATGTACAATTTCTAATATGGCACCGGAATATGGAGCTACGTGCGGATTTTTCCCTGTTGATGACCTAACAATAGATTACTTGAAAATGACCGGTAAAGATAATGATCATTTACAAGTGGTTGAAAAATATAGCAAACAATGTGGGTTTTTTAGAGATGACAGTCAAGAAATCGAATATACGGACACATTATCATTAGACATGAGTCAAGTGGAAGCATGCCTTGCTGGGCCAAAACGTCCACAAGACCGAGTATTGCTTTCAGATGTAAAAGAAGTTTCGGAATCAGAAATTAAAAAATTAAAAAAACAACCAGAATCTGAAGGAACTATCAATGATGGTAATATTTTAATCGCTGCTATTACAAGCTGCACTAATACATCTAATCCTAGTGTGATTTTAGGAGCTGGGCTACTAGCAAAAAAAGCTGTTGAAAAAGGTCTTGAAACTAAAGAGTGGGTTAAGACATCGCTTGCACCAGGCTCAAGAGTTGTAGAAAATTATTTAAAAAAATCAGAACTATTAGAACCGCTGAATAAATTAGGTTTTAATATTGTTGGATATGGATGTACCACTTGTATTGGCAATTCTGGACCATTAGATGATAAATATGTAAAAGAAATAAATGATAGAGATCTTGTGGTAAGCTCAATACTGTCTGGAAACAGAAATTTTGAAGGAAGAATTCATCCTGAAATTAAAATGAATTTTCTTGCAAGCCCGATGTTAGTGGTTGCATATTCTCTTGTTGGTAAGATTAATATAGATATCAATAAAACTCCTCTTGGAAAAGATAAAAATGGAAATGAAATATTTCTAAAAGATATATGGCCATCTAATGCCGAGATTAACGAAGTGATGAGTAAAACAATCGATGGAGAAATGTTTAATAACTCATATAAAAATCTTTTTGATGGAGACAGTAATTGGATGTCTATTCCAACCTCTGATTCTGATCATTTTGATTGGGATGAAAAATCTACCTACATTCAACCTTCGCCATTTTTTGGTAAAGAAAAAGATAATCAGGAAAAATTACCAGTAATTGAAAACGCCTATCCTTTAGTCATCTTGGGTGATAGTGTTACTACCGATCATATTTCCCCTGCTGGCTCATTTAAAGATACCACACCGGCTGGTAAACATTTGTTAGATAATTCTGTAAATATTAAAGATTTCAACTCGTATGGTTCTAGAAGAGGTAACTTTAAAATCATGCAAAGAGGAACTTTTGCAAATATACGTTTATCCAATAAACTTGTTCCAGAAAAAGCAGGTGGATTTACAAAACTTTTACCTGAGGGCACGGAGATGTCTATATATGATGCTGCTCAAGAATATAAGAAAAAGAATACTAATCTTATTATTTTTGCTGGTAAGGATTATGGATGCGGCTCATCCCGTGATTGGGCAGCTAAAGGAACAAAGCTTCTAGGTGTAAAAGCAGTTATAGCTGAGAGTTTTGAAAGGATACACAGATCAAACTTGGTTGGAATGGGTATAATGCCTCTTCAATTTAATAACAATGAAAGTTTTGAATCTCTTGGTTTATCTATGACATCATCTTTTGATATTGCAGAAATTAATAAAGATTCAAATTCTGTATTAATCACTGAAAAAGATACTGGAAAGTCTTTCGAAGTTAAAGTTAGGATCGATACTGCAAAAGAATGGGATTATTTTGTTAGTGATGGAATTTTAAATTATGTACTTAAAAAACTTGCTAACTAAACTTTCAGCGCAAGTTCAGCAATCTTTTTACGAAATAGGAAAATCCGGAACTTAGACCCTCCGGATTGTTGCCATAATATATATGATCTTATTGCAGACATAAGCAAAGCCCGTATCATTGATGCATTTTTATTATCTGTTAGATACTTATTATCACCGTTAACTATAATTCGCGGGTTTATTTTGCTCACTGTTCTTAAATAGATTTTTGATAATATTTCTGCATGCTCATCAAGGTTATCCTCATCCACTTCTTTTGAATTATTTGATAGTTCATCACGTAAATTAGACACAATTTTTTCATGTTTTTTCATATTTCTAACAAGTATTCCTATAGCCTCAAAGTACCTAGTCACTTCTGCATCTTTTGAAAATGCATCACCGACAAGTTGTTTTCTTAAAAAATCTAATCCCGGATTGAGTCGTTTAGTACTTATATAAACATCTTCTATATCCTCTGATGTTGTTTGATAAACACTATGAATAAGTGGTTGAATAATATTATTAGTAACAGCGCCTTCCCAAGCTATTTTTTTTATTTCATTACTTGCTTGGTATATTGCGCCTAATGCAATAGTTTCATTTTTTAATTCTGGCTTAAACATTTTGATATAACCGTACCTCCACCAATACACTCAGTCCCATTATATATAACAGCAGCTTGCCCTTTTGCAATGCCTCTTTCTTTCTCATAGAGCGTGATTGCATATCTATCATCTTTTATATTCAATTTACTTTCTCTAAGGTTACCTCCATGTCTAAATCTTACTTTAACTTTTTGATTATCATAAACTTCATGAATCGAGCTAAATTCACTCAATTCTATTTTGCCCGAATAAAATAGAGGTGTTTGGTTTTGGCTAACTATTAGTGTATTAGTTCCAGTATCTTTATCTATAACATACCAAGGCGAATCATTACTGTTTCTCATACCACCAATATTTATGCCTTTCCTTTGACCGATTGTGTATTTGCTTAATCCGTTATGAGTACCTATTGTCTCATGATTATCATAGTGAACAATAGGGCCACTGATTGGCTGAACATATGAATCAATAAATTCAGTGAATTTTCTTTTTCCTATAAAGCATATACCCATACTTTCTTTTTTATTATCAAGACCAAATCCTAGCTCACTTGCTATTTTTTTTACTTCACCTTTATTTAAATTTTCCAGCGGGAAAAGTGTATTTTTTAAAACCTTTTCTTCAAGTGTATATAAAAAATAAGTTTGATCTTTCTTTTTATCTTTAGGTATATGCAATTCTGTACGCTCTCCAGGCTGTTTTTTTGCATAATGACCTGTTGCAATTAAATCAAATCCTAAGGACTTAGCATACTTATAAAACTGATTAAATTTAATCTCTCTGTTACAAAATACATCAGGATTAGGAGTAAACCCTTTCTTTAGGTCATTGATAAATACTTCAAAAACATTTGTCCAATATTTATCTGAAAAATTAACAAGATTTAATTTTATGCCTAGAAGCTTAGAGACTCTTAATGCGTCGCGGTAGTCATTTTTTGAATTACATTCATCATCATCATCCTCTTCCCAATTTTTCATAAATATACCTTCTATATTGTAACCGGCTTGAAGAAGCTTATATGCTGCCACCGATGAATCTACGCCACCTGACATTCCTACTGCAACTCTTTGTCTTAACTTTGTCATATATATCTATTTAATAGCGGATATTATAAATGAAATATTAAATCATAATAATAATTAGGCTATTTGATTTGTCAATTTATCTAACAAGTAGTATCATCTAGCCAATTATTTTTATGACTAATGAGGTAATAATGAACAAAATGAGATCTGCACAAGATATTCAAAAGGACTGGGACAGTAATCCTAGATGGAAAAACGTAAAACGCGACTACTCAGCTGAAGAAGTTGCCAAACTAAGCGGTAGTGTAAACATAGAATACAGTTTAGCCAAGCAGGGTGCTGAGAAACTATGGGATGAAATAAATAATAGCGATTTTGTTAATGCCCTAGGTGCTTTAACTGGAAACCAAGCTATGCAACAAGCAAAAGCTGGTCTCAGAGCTGTTTATCTATCTGGTTGGCAAGTTGCTGGTGATGCTAATACAGGCATGCAAATGTATCCAGATCAATCATTATACCCAGTCGACAGCGTACCTTCAGTTGTTAAACGTATCAATAATTCTCTAAGAAGAGCGGATCAACTCAATATTGCAGAAGGAAATGATCCAGTAGATTATATGTTACCGATTGTTGCTGATGCTGAAGCAGGTTTTGGCGGAGTCTTAAATGCGCATGAGTTAATGAAAGCAATGATAGAGGCAGGAGCTGCTGGTGTTCATTTCGAAGATCAATTAGCATCTGCAAAAAAATGTGGTCATATGGGTGGAAAAGTTCTAGTTCCTACGCAAGAGGCAGTGCAAAAACTTGCCGCTGCCAGATTAGCTGCAGATATATACAATACCCCAACTGTATTATTAGCACGTACAGATGCCGAAGCTGCTAATCTACTTACAAGCGATATAGATGAGAGAGATAGAGAATTCACAACTGGTGAAAGGACAGCAGAAGGCTTCTACAGGGTTAAAAATGGCATTGAACAAGCAATATCTAGAGGTTTAGCTTATGCTCCTTATGCTGATTTAGTTTGGTGTGAAACTGGAGTGCCAGACCTAGACTTTGCGAGAAAGTTTGCTGAAGCATTGAAAAAAGAACATCCAGAGCAGCTGTTAGCATATAACTGTTCTCCTTCATTTAACTGGAAGAAAAATCTAGACGATGCTCAGATTGCTAAATTCCAAAAAGAACTAGGAGCAATGGGCTACAAGTTCCAATTCATTACTTTAGCTGGTTTCCATGCGTTAAATTATAGTATGTTTGAACTCTCTAAAGGCTATAATGCTGAGCAAATGACTGCTTATGTCAAGCTTCAAGAAGCAGAATTCGCAGCAGAAAAAGATGGATATACAGCTACTAAGCATCAAAGAGAGGTTGGAACTGGTTATTTTGACTCAGTAACACAAGTAATAACTGGTGGCTCATCCTCGGTAACAGCATTGACAGGCTCGACCGAAGAAGAGCAATTTGATAAGTAAAGGAGCTTATTGATTGAAGCTTAATATTCCATTAGATGGAACAAAAATTGGGCATGATGGTGAAAAACTCATTGTGCCCAATAATCCAATAATCCCTTACATAATAGGCGATGGAATCGGTATAGATGTTACGCCTGTTATGAAAAGAGTTTTAGATTATGCTGTCAATAAAGCATATGGTAATTCAAGAGAAATCAAATGGTTAGAACTTTATGCAGGTTCTAATTCTAAAGATTTATACGGCTCTATTCTCCCTGAAGAGACTATTGAAGCGATGAAAGAGTATAGAATATCAATAAAGGGACCATTAACTACGCCAATTGGAACAGGTCATAAGTCGATTAATGTAATGATACGACAAAAACTAGATCTTTTCGCATGTGTGAGACCTATAAAATATTTCCCTGGAACTAGTACGCCAATGCTTGAGTCTGGGCTTACTGATATGGTTGTGTTTAGAGAAAACACTGAAGATCTATATTCAGGGATCGAATGGGAACCAAATTCTGAGGGCGCAAAAAGAATCATTGACTTTATTAACAAAGAATTAGGCTACTCACCTTTTAGATTTGAGAAAAACTGCGGGATAGGCATTAAGCCAGTTTCAGAAGAGGGTACAAAAAGACTTATAAGGATGGCAATCGACTATTCTCTAGCCTTGAACAAGTCAAGTATAACGATAGTTCATAAGGGCAATATCATGAAATATACAGAAGGTGCATTCCGTGACTGGGCATATGATGTTGTTTTGAATGACTATAATGGAAATATTCAAAAGGATGGTACATATATTATTGAAAATCCTAAATTTAATTCTGAAATTATCATTAAAGACTGTATCGCAGACAACTTCCTTCAACAAATTATTCTTGCACCGGAGCAACATGATGTTATTGCAACTCTTAACCTTAATGGTGATTATATTTCAGATGCATTAGCTGCTCAAGTTGGAGGAATCGGGATGGCACCTGGGGGAAATATAGGAGATGGGTGCGCTGTATTTGAGGCAACACATGGGTCTGCAGAACCCTTTGCTGGAAAAAATAGAGTTAATCCAGGCTCAATAATTTTATCTGGAGAAATGATGCTTAGATACTTAGGATGGACTGAGGCAGCAGACCTTGTTCTTAGAGGTGTAAAAGGCGCAATTCAGAATAAACAACTTACCTATGATTTGGCAAGAGCAAGAGCAGGTAAGAGATTGATAAGAGTAAAATCATCAGAAAAACACAAAACTATAGACGTAAAAGAGGAAATAACAAAACTAGTTCCTGGCGCTACGTTGGTATCTACAAGCGGATTTGGTGACGCTGTAATAAATAACCTTAAATAAAAATTATTTATCTCTAAAAATTATTCGCCCTTTGCTTAAATCATAGGGAGTAAGAGCTACCATGACACTATCTCCTCTTAATATTCTGATATAGTGCTTTCTAATCTTTCCAGATATATGTGCAGTTACGACGTGACCGTTTTCAAGTTCAACTCTAAACATTGTATTAGGGAGTGTTTCAATAACCTTCCCGGACATTTCAATCTGTTCTTTTTTTGTCATATATAATATATTGAGGATGTATTGTAGCAAAATAATAATACTTATAACACATGTTTAGAAACGATCGACAAATTAGAAAGACAGAGTTTAAAGAAATTAATTTTAATCATCTAATGTCTATTTACGAACTTAATTATCATAACTTTAAACAAGCAATAAATTCAAAATTCAGCAAAGATCATTATGGAAAAAATATTAAAAATTTGATTATTGAAGATATATTCCATGATAAATTCACGCGTATCTTCAAGATGTATCATAAATTTAGCTATGATGATCAAGCTTATTACAATCAAACATTTTCTATTAAACCCCACTTAATTTTCTATCTGTATGAAGACGCACAGCTCTTAGAAGTAAAATCATTGAGAGACAATCAGAACTTTAAAAGTGACATAGATAACAAGATAAAATTAAACTTAAATTTATTTTATTGGCTAAAAAGATATATAAATCAATAATATAAAAGATAATTAATATATATTCATGATATATATTTCTCAAATTAAATTACCTCATAGGTTGAAAAACTAATATTAAACCTTACAATATTACTCAGGAATTAAGGAAAATCATTTTGATGGAGAATATAAAATGAAGTTATCAGCAAAAGGAAGATATGCAATAAAAGCATTGGTGAATATTGCGACAAACAACTCAAAAACACCGAAAACATTGTTAGAAATATCAAAATATCAAGGAATATCTTTGTCATATTTAGAGCAACTCTTTTCACTTTTAAGGAAAAGTAATCTTGTCAATGGTGTACGCGGCCCAGGCGGAGGTTATACGCTTAAAGATAATCCTGACAACATAACGATCGCTAGTATTATTAAAGCTATAAATCCTGAACACGTAAGCCAAGTCAATCATGAGAAAACAGATGATGTTGTTTGGGAAAAATTTAGCAACAAGCTTACAAATTACCTTGATACAGTCACTCTAGGTAGTTTAATTGATGAAACAAAGACTAATAATAACGAGATTGATTTAGACGAGTTAACAGATTATTATCGTCAAAATTAGAGTATAATTGTTAAGAGAATCAGGGAGATAAAATGGCATATAGCGATAAAGTTTTGGATCATTATGAAAATCCAAGAAACGTAGGTACTTTTGATGGCGATAGTAACGTTGGAACAGGTATGGTTGGAGCCCCAGCGTGCGGCGATGTTATGAAATTGCAGATTAAAGTTAATGACGATGGAGTTATTGAAGACGCTAAATTTAAAACATATGGTTGTGGTTCTGCCATTGCCTCAAGCTCTCTACTAACAGAGTGGGTGAAGGGAAAAACATTGACAGAAGCATCTTTAATTAAAAATACTGATATTGCTGAGGAGCTTGCTTTACCGCCTGTGAAAATACATTGTTCTGTATTGGCAGAGGATGCAATCAGCGCAGCTATCGAAGATTACAAAAGTAAAAAAAAATAACATTGCGAATAAACACTTAATTTAATAGTATATTAGCATGCAATATTTTGAGGAGTAAATGATATGGCAACTACACCTAAAACAATGTGCACTAACGTTGGTGGCATGGAGAGAATGCTTAGAGTAATAGCAGGTATTGCTATTTTATATATGGGACCAGGCCTTGGATTAGGCATGTGGTCACTTATAGGAATAATCCCAATACTTACAGGATCTCTCGGATGGTGCCCGTTATATATACCATTTGGTATTAGCACATACAAAAGTCAATAATACATGTAACTATGATAGGCGTATAATTTTATACGCCTATTATGAGACTAAAAGATATAAAACCGCACTATTGGGATGAAGCAACAAGATATCTCAAAGAAGCCGATCCCGTTATTTCAAAAATAATTCGTATTCAAAAAAATGATACATTTTTAACCCGTAAAAACACTACTTTCGAAACATTTTTCAAAATAATAATAGGTCAACAGATATCTATTGAGGCAGCAAGCTCTATAGAGAGGAGAATAAGAAAAAAAATTAAATCTATCACCCCTAAAAAAATAATTAATATTGCTGACAGTGATTTAAGAGAATTAGGCCTTTCTTTTAGAAAGATTAAATATATAAAAGAAATAGCAGAGATATGCATTAATGATTCAAAATTTTTTCTAGATATAAAATTATTATCAGACGGTGAAGCTATTAAATTATTGTCATCTTTATATGGAATAGGTCCGTGGTCTGCAGAAATGTTTTTAATATTTCAATTGAATCGACAAAATATTTTGCCGACCGGAGATGTAGGTTTAATAAATAGTTTTTGTAAAAATTATCAGATAGATAAAAAAGATTTTTTAAAAGAAGTCTCTAACCAAAAACAAATATGGGAACCATATTGTACAGTTGCGACTTGGTATTTATGGAGAGATATCGATGCGGATATTGTACAATACTAAAAAAGAATTTTATTAAATATGATATGAAAATATTAATTATAGGCGGAGCAGGATTTATAGGTTCACATTTGTGTGAATCATATGCTAATGATCATATTGTCACTTCATTAGATAATTATATTTCTGGCAAAAAAGATAATCATGTTCATAATGTTAAGTATCTTGATATGGATGCAAAAAACATCCTAAGTTTGAAAGAAGACTATGATTTAATATTTCACTTAGGAGAATATTCTCGTGTTGAAAATTCTCTTCAAAAAATAGATTATGTTTTAAAAAATAACTTAAGTCCTATTTTAAATATTCTGCAATTTGCAAAAAAATCAAAAGCGAAACTAATATATGCTGGAAGTAGTACTAAGTTTGCAGACGGTGGGGAAAACAAATTTAAAAGCCCTTACGCATTTTCTAAATGGCAGAATTCAGAGTTGGTTAAATTTTACTGCGAGGCATATAATATTAAATATGCTATAACTTATTTTTATAATGTATATGGTGGTAGGGAAAATTCAAATGGTGAATTTGCAACAGTAATAGCGAAATTTCTAGAGAGAAAGAAATTCAATAAAAGACTAAAAATTACAAGACCTGGAACGCAAGTTAGAAATTTTACACACATTGATGATACTATCGATGCACTTAAACTTATTGCTGCTAATGGTGTTGGTGATGATTATGGTATTGCCAATCCAAAGAGTTATTCGATAAACGAAGTTGCAAGCTTTATATCTGAAGATATTGAATATGTGAATGAAAATGCAGCAAATAGATTATCATCTTCGATAATTTCTGAAAAAACAATAAATTTAGGATGGACACCAAAAAAAGAACTTGAAGAATACATTAAAAGTAAAGTATGAATAAAACTCTAGCAATAATTGGAGGCAGCGGTCTCTATGACTTGACCTGTTTTCAAAATATTAACTCTTATGAAATTTCTACTCCGTGGGGAAAGCCTTCAGATAAAATTTATGAATTAAGCTACGAAACGACAAAATTCTTTTTTCTACCTAGACACGGATCTTCTCATACCATATCTCCATCTAGAGTTAATTACAGAGCTAATATTGATGCTTTAAAACAACTTAATGTAACGGATGTTCTATCAATATCGGCGGTAGGCTCTCTGAATCAAAACATCAATCCTGGAATATTTGTAATCATTGATCAATATATAGATCAAACAAAAATAAGGCACTCTTCATTTTTCGATGACGGTATTGTTGCTCATGTATCCATGGCTCACCCAACAGATGATGATCTTATGAGAATCGCCGAAGCTTCTCTTATTACCTCAAATATAACTTTTAAAAAAAGAGGAACTTATCTTTGTATGGAAGGTCCGCAATTCTCTTCTCTTGCTGAATCAAAGTTATATCAATTTTGGGGTTGTGATGTTATTGGCATGACAAACATGCCAGAAGCTAAGTTATGCAGAGAGGCAGACATTAGATATGTGTCAATTGGTATGGTAACTGATTATGATTGTTGGAATAAAAATTACTCTAAGGTAGCCGTAGATAATGTGATGGAAATTCTTAAAAGTAATACTGAGAAATCAAAAGAGATGATAAAGATGTTTATCAGTCACTATAGTAATGAGAGAATAGATAATAAGCTCGATATATACAAATCAATAGTCACGCCATTAAGTTGTATAAAAAAAGACACTATATCCAAGCTTAAGAATATCATACCAAAGCTGTATGAAGATGTAATAAAAGAAACAAAAACATAGTTTTTTTAAAACCTTTCCTTTTGTTTATTTACATATATAATAGCAGTGTAATTAAGCTGTAGTTCGTAAATTATTTGATTTGTAAACCTTC
>Ga0255773_10004513_pt1 | contig 11767 bp, 14 predicted proteins | sample 011ome_17_FD_179971 | JGI IMG/M metagenome (GOLD analysis project Ga0255773, IMG submission 179971) | Coastal salt marsh microbial communities from the Groves Creek Marsh, Skidaway Island, Georgia - 011502XT metaG (version 2) | ecosystem: Environmental > Aquatic > Marine > Intertidal zone >...
CAATAACACAAGCAATTTGTAATTCATTTAAAAAACAGCTTTTAGAAGCTGACATGAATTTCAAACAAACTGGTGGTGATAAGTTTAAATTAGCTCTTTACTCTTCAACAGCAACTCTAAACTCTGCAACTACTGCTTTCACTGCAACTGGTGAAGTAGCAGCGAGTGGTCAATACGCTTCTGGCGGTGGTCTTCTTGTTAACTCAGGAACTTCTATGACTGCTGGTGTAGCAAGAACAGACTTTGCAGACAGATCTTTTACTGGAGTGACGTTAACTGCTAGAGGTGCTTTAATTTACAACACATCTTCTGATACAACTAATGCATCAGTTTGTGTTCTAGATTTTGGAGCAGATAAAACAGCTACATCAGGAACTTTCACAATTCAGTTTCCAGCGCCAACATCAACTGCAGCGATTCTAAGGATCTCTGGTTAATCTTAGGAGGTAATCTCCTATGGCAACCACTTGGGGTCAAGCATCGTGGGGCGACAATTCTTGGAATACAGATGTAAATAATATTTCTGTAACTGGGATAGGTGCGTCTTTTACTTTAGGAAGTGTAGCAGGTTACCCAGGTTTAGGTTGGGGAGCAAACACTTGGAACGTTGGTGAATGGGGATCAGTTAATACAGGAAATCAATTAGTAACTGGTTTTGGTTTATCTGCAAATCTTGGACAAGTAGAACAATCATCAAGTACAGGTTGGGGAAGACTCACTTGGGGAACAAGTGTGTGGAATGGATATGGTACAGTAATTCCTGCTAGTAATTCTATGTCCATGTCTTTGGACAATAATGTTTTAATTGATACAGAAATAAATGCTGGTTGGGGACGACTAGGATGGAATATTAATGCTTGGGGTATAAGAGGACAAGCTTTTGCAAATAATTTCCCAATGACTATGTCATTGAATGACGTAGTAATTGATAATGAAATTAATACAGGATGGGGCTCAGACGGATGGGGAGTTGAAGGCTGGGGTGCATCAATTCAAGTAGTTGCTGTAACTGGTCAAACTATGACTGCATTCGAAGGTAGTGCAGGTCTATCATTTGATGGAGATTCAAATGTTACTCCTACAGGTAATCCTTTAACTATCACTGCTCCAGCGACTGTTGAAGCGTTTGCTTCTTTTGTTGCAGAGCCTACAGGTCTTCCAATGACAATGACATTGTCATATGACCCTGAAGTTATAAATACTGGAAGTTTACCAATGACAATTGCTTTAGGTACAGCAATTGGAGACAATATTACTATCGCAGAAATATCTGCTCAATCAGCTTCAACATGGGGTCTTAAATCTTCTTGGGGATTTGGAGTATATGGAAATCAACAAGTAAACACTCTTGTAATGGCTATGCAAGAAAACTTTAGTGGTGCTGATCCTGCACCAGATGCAGAAGCTACTGGTCAAGCAATGGCTATGAATTTATCGCCAATAAGTAATTTTGATATTATTGGAGATGCCTCAGTTAGAATTTTAACAGCTATGGGCTGGAGTGATGGTACTTGGAGTGAGTCTAAATGGGGTAACGGAACATTCTTAGCGGTTCCAGATTTTACATTTAGTTTATCAGCTAATTTAGGGACAGCAGTATTAGACGCAAATACTATACCTACTATTACAGGTCTAACTAACTTATTTACTAACGTTGGAACATTAACTGCAACAGGTACAGGTAAAGTAATTCCTTCAGGAAACTTGTTGACAATGGGCTTAGGAACAGCTACAAATGTACTGATTTGGAACGGAGTAGATCCAGGTACAGCACCAATTGACCCTCCAGGATGGAAACCGGTTGATACTAACGCTGCATAAATAAGTGTTTGACACTTGAATAAAATTTTAATAAATTAAGAACATTGGAGAAAAAATATTATGGCAAACTCTACATCAGCTAGTTTAAAACTTACAGTACAAGCAACTGGAGAAAACTCAGGAACTTGGGGACAAATTACAAATACAAACTTATTAATTCTAGAACAAGCAATTGGTGGATTTCAATCTGTTGGTATTACATCAGGAGCAACTTTAACTTTTTCAAATGGTGCTTTATCAAATGGTAAAAACCAAGTATTGAAATTAACAGGTACAATTGGAGGAGCAGTTAACGTTGTTATCCCTGATTCTATCGAAAAAACTTTCGTAGTAGAAAATGCTACTAGTGGTGCTCACACAGTCACATTCAAAACTACTTCAGGAACTGGAGTAACTTGGGCGGCTGCTGACAAAGGCACTAAAATGATTTACTCAGATGGAACTAATGTTGTTGATACAGCATTTACAGATTTATCCTCTGACTACTCACCACAACTTTCAGCTAACTTAGATGCAAATGGTAATAACATTGCTATTGATAATGCAACAGGTCTTATTGATGAAAATGGAAATGAGCAAGTTACTTTTACAACAACTGGATCTGCAGTTAATGAATTCACAGTGGCTAACGCAGCTACAGGTAATGCACCTGAAATATCTGCGACTGGTGGTGACACTAACATTGATTTAAATCTTACACCAAAAGGAGTTGGTAGAGCAACTTTTAATGGTCAAGGTAAAATTCAAAGTGTTGCAGAAAAAGTTACAACTGAAGCAACAGCTGCTACAGGAACAGTTAACTATGATGTTCTTACACAAGCTGTATGGAACTTCACAACAGATGCTTCAGGAAACTGGACATTAAATATTAGAGGTGATGGATCAAACTCTTTAGATTCAATTATGGATACTGGAGAATCTATTACTGTAGCTCACATTGTTAAACAAGGTGGAACTGCTTATTACAACTCAGCTGTTCAAGTTGATGGATCAAGTATTACACCAGAATGGCAAGGTGGAGCTGCACCAACTGCAGGAAACATTAACTCATTAGACGTTTATACTTATACAATTATTAAAACTGGATCAGCTACGTTTACAGCGTTAGCTTCTCTAACACAGTTTGCGTAATAAATTAGGAGGAGAAAGACTATGCCATTAATAGGTACAAGAGGAGCAGGATCTGGAAAAGGATTTGGTCAAACAGCGGCTGTTGCTCCTGGGTACATTGTTGCAACAGGTGGTACAATCACTGAAGATGGTGATTACAGAATCCATACGTTTACTGGACCAGGAACTTTTTGTGTATCACAAGTATCAGATGAATGTGCTTCTAGAAACGATGTAGATTATTTAGTAGTAGCAGGTGGTGGGTCTGGTCAAGCTTCTGCTCCCAATTCCGGAGGTGGTGGAGCTGGAGGCTATAGAGAATCTTCAGGAACTGCAACAGGATGTTACCCAGTATCTCCTAGAGGTGCGTGTGTTCCAGCCATAACAGTTACAGCAACAGCTTTTCCTATTACTGTAGGAGGTGGTGGTGCTGATCTCGCAAATGGTGGACTTTCAAGTTTTTCAAGTATAACATCAGCAGGTGGTGGTTACGGTGTTGGTCAACCACCTCCAGGTAATGCTGGTAATCCCGGTGGTTCTGGAGGAGGCGGATCAAATGCAGGAGGTCCTGGTGGAACAGGAAATCAACCCCCTGTTAATCCAGTTCAAGGAACTAACGGTGGTCCTGGAAATTTTGCAGGCCCTGGATTCGGCGGAGGCGGTGGTGGTGGCGCAACTGGTGCTGGTAGTGCAGGAACTGGTTCTCCTGCAACGGGTGCAGGCGGCGGTGGCGCAGCTTCTTCAATTAATGGAACTCCAACAGCTAGAGCAGGTGGTGGAGGTGGTGACAATAATGCTGCTCCAGCACCAGGTGGTCCAGGTGGTGGTGGCGCTCCTGGAGTGGCAGGAACAGCAAACACCGGCGGTGGAGGTGGTGGTAATGCATTAGGTGGTAGCGGAATTGTAATTATTAGATATAAATATCAATAATATTTGTGTGTTTACTAAAATTTAAAATTAATATATAAAGAAAAACATTATGGCACATTTTGCAAAATTAGGAGATAACGGAAAAGTTCTTCAAGTGTTAACACTTGATAACAAAGATATGCTTAACACTGATGGTGTTGAAGATGAGTCAGTAGGTCAACAATATTTAGAACAACACAATAATTGGCCTGCACAAATGTGGATTCAAACTTCATATAATACAGCTGGCGGTAAACATTATACAGTAACAACTAATGAAGATGGAACCCAAACAAGAACAGAATCTGCAGATCAATCAAAAGCATTGAGAGGAAACTACGCAGGTATCGGTTATACTTGGGATGAAGATAATCAAATCTTCTGGCCTAAAAAACCATATGCATCTTGGGTAAAACATATGGAATCAGCTTCTTGGAAATCACCAATAGGTGATGCTCCAGCATTAACAGAAGAACAAACTTCACAAAACGAAGCATCTACTCATAGATGGTCTTACGTTTGGAATGAAGCTAATACAACTTGGGACTTGACAGACGATCTAGCATAATTTATATTTGGTGGTGGTATGCAAAAGAAAGTATTAACAGAGCAAGCTTTGTATTACGGTGATGTGGCAATGCCTAAAGATTGGGACATTGACCGAGATAAATTATCAGGCGATATTTTACAATCAGTAATTCAAAACAAAGATTTTCCGTTCTCACGAACTTGGGATATGTTAAACACATATATGCGAGATCACGTTAATCTTGAATATAATTTTAGTTTAATTAACAAAGAAACGTGGGGAAATATCTATAAACCTACGGAAACAACTACTCCTTTATTAAATATTGATCCAGTAGATTTACGAAACTCACCAGACTTTACATTATTGTATGGTGTCAAAGTTAAAGACTGTATGGTTAGAATACACTATGAAGATAACAGACGAAAAGGTAGATCTTGGGATATACCACTTTTAGATAACAGATTTATAATGTTTCCATCAACTAATATGTATTACTTAACCAATAATCAAAAGGATAGTTTAAATTTTGTACAAACAATAACTTATGAATATATTTAAATTATTTTCTACACCAATTTTAGAATCTTTAAATTTTTTATCAAATGATGAATGTAAAAAATTAATTAAATTAATTAAAAAAGATAAACCTAAAAAACATAATTTATTAACTAATGGTTTATCTTCTTATAGCCTCGATTGTTTTCTTTCAAAGAATAAACAAACAAATATAAAAAATAAATTATTAAAAACATCTGAAATTTATGCTAATAATATAGGTTACAAAATTAGAAAAAAAATTGATAATTCATGGTTTAATATAGAAAAAGAAGGAAGTAATGTTATGAAACATTGTCATCCATTATCTATATTATCAGGAGTTTTATATTTAAATGCTGATAATAAAACACCTTGTCTTTGTTTCTACAATCCAAATTATTATTCTTTACATAATGTATCACATAATAATTCTTCAGAATATGTATCTGAAGGAGTTAGGTTTTATCCTAAAATAGGTAGTTTATATATGTTTCCTAGTTGGCTAATACATGGCACAGAAGTTAATAGAATGAAAGAAAAAATTGTTTTAAGTTTTAATATAATATGAATTTATCTAATTATTATTGGTATTTTAGTGGTGTTCTTACACCAAAGTTTTGTGATGATGTAATAGCTTATGCTAATCAACAAGAAGAAATAATGGCAAGAACTGGTGGGTTTGGTGATAGAAAATTATCTAAAGAAGAAGTTAAAGATTTAAAAAGAAAAAGAAACTCTGATTTAGTGTGGCTTAATGATACTTGGATATATAAAGAATTACACCCATATGTTCACGAAGCAAATAGAAATGCAGGTTGGAACTTTGAATGGGATAGATCTGAACCGTGTCAGTTTACAAAATATAAACATAATCAATACTATGATTGGCATTATGATAGTTGGGACAAACCTTATGAAAAAGAAGGACCTGATCACGGCAGAATTCGAAAACTATCTATGACTTGTCAGTTAACAGATGGTTCAGAATACACAGGTGGTGAATTAGAATTTGATTTTAGAAACTACGATCCACATATGAGAGATGAAACTAAACATTTAAGAAGAGCAAAAGAGATATTACCGAAAGGTTCTATTATTGTGTTTCCTTCTTTTGTATGGCATAGAGTCAAACCAGTAACATCAGGTACAAGATATAGTCTTGTAGTATGGCATTTAGGGAGGCCTTTTAAATAATGTATATAAGTAACTATTTTAACACAACTATCTGGTCAGAGCAAAAACCAGAGTTTGTAAAATCATTAAACAAAGCATCTAATAAATATATTAAAGATGCAAGAACAAGAGAAAAATCTTTTATCAAAGAGCACGGTGATTTTGGAAGATCCTATCACTCAACACCACTCACAATGGATAATGATTTTTTAGATTTTAGAAATTACGTAGGTCAAAAATCTTGGGACTATCTAGATCATCAAGGTTTTGATATGTCATTATATACAACTATGTTCACTGAACTGTGGGTGCAAGAGTTTGCTAAAAAAGGTGGTGGTCATCATGCAGCACATATTCATTGGAACCAACATGTATCAGGTTTTTACTTTTTAAAATGTAGTGATAAAACATCATACCCAATATTTCATGAACCACGTACTGGAGCTAGAGCTACAAAATTAAAAATGAAACCAGATCAAAAAGGTGTGTGGGGTGGATCAGAATTAATTCACTTTAAACCTACACCTGGTACATTAATTATCTTTCCAGGGTTTTTGGAACACGAATTTGCAGTAGATTTTGGAATTGAACCCTTTAGATTTATACATTGGAATATACAAGCCGTACCGAAAGGGATGGCAAAAGATGTTTAAAGATAAAAAATATACAGTCATCCGTCAAGCAATATCAAAAGACTTGGCTATTTTTGTTGCAAATTATTTTTTAATGCAAAAACAAGTATATGATACCTGTAGGCAAACAAGATACTTTTCTCCTTTTGAAAATATATTAGGTTTTTATGAGGATCAAAATCAACAGATACCAAATACTTATTCTCAATATGGAAACATTGCTATGGAAACTTTAATGTTAAAATGCCAACCTAAAATGGAAGAAGCAACAGGTCTTAAATTATACCCAGCTTACACCTATGCAAGAATATATAAAAAAGGAGACATTCTTAAAAGACACAAAGATAGATTTAGTTGTGAGATATCAACTACTATGAATCTTGCTGGCGATGACTGGCCTATTTATTTAGATCCTACTGGAAAATCAAGTGTTAAACCAGGTGTTGGTGAATATGGTGTTGAAGAATCTAAAAGACTTATAAAAAATCCAAATAAAGGCATTCGAGTAGATCTTAAACCAGGAGATATGCTAGTCTATTCTGGATGTGAGCTAGAGCATTGGCGAAATAAATTTAGAGGTAAGGAATGCGTACAAGTATTTCTTCATTATAACAATCGTAAAACACCGGGTGCTAAAGACAATATGTTCGACAAACGTCCTCATTTAGGTCTTCCATCTTGGTTTAAACGATAATATTATGGACGAAACTAAACCTGTATTATATCCTTTGTTTAGTAAATTAGTATATGTCAAAAAAACAAATATAAATACAGATAAAATATTATCTTTAATTAAAAAAGAAAATTTTAGAATCGCTAAAGATAGCTTAAGCAATTATGCACAAGTTTCAATGAACAATAATATACTAGATAAAAAAGAATATATATTTTTAAAAAAAATAATTATGAAAGAAATAAATTTTTATACACAAAATGTTATGAAATATAAAAATGATTTTCAATTAACAAAATCTTGGTTAACTAAAACTAAAATTAATCAAGAATCTGATTATCATCATCATTTTAATTCTTTTTTAAGTGCAGTTTTATATATAAAAGTAGATCAATATTCTGGAAATATTAGTTTTGTTAATCATTATAATAATTTATTTGATTTAAAAGTAACAGAAGATAATATATGGAATTCGAGAGTATTCACTTTTAAACCATATAATGGTTTATTAATTATATTTCCAAGTGATATGCATCACAAAGTTTTGCAGAATGAAAGTAATATTGATAGATATTCTTTAGCTATGAATTTTTTTCCTGTTGGAGAAATAGGAGAAAATGATACAGATGGTTATGTAAATATATTGAAGATTAAAGCTTGATAAACGTCCTCATTTAGGTCTTTTATCTTGGTTTAAAAAATGATATAACCTTATGATGGGTGCAACGGACAACACCACATACCACCCGTTGCATCCTTTATAAAAATGAAAAATTTTTATACAAAATTAAAAGAGAAAACCTTAGCAAATAATAAACAAAAAAACACTGAGCTTTGGGATGTTGAGGGAATACTTCATAATCAAAAATTTAAATTTGATTTAAGACCTATTAAAAAAAATGCAAAAATAGGTAGCTTTAAAACTAAAGCAGATAAAATGGTATTTGACATGGAGAATGAGTGGGTAATAGTAGATATAGAAGAATTACATCAATATTTAAAAGAAAATAAATTAAAAGAAGTACATTTACAAGATTTGCTATCTAAGCTAGACTGGAATATAATACTACCAAAATAATAAAAACCCTATATAATACTAGGTTATGTTACAGAAACTCAATTTTAAACCAGGATTTAATAAACAAGCTACTGAATCAGGGGCTGAAAGTGAATGGGTAGACGGAGACTTTGTAAGATTTAGATATGGTTTACCGGAAAAAATAGGTGGTTGGGAACAACTTACCGTTGCTAATGAAACTTTACCAGGTGCTGCTAGAAGACAACTTGCTTTTAGTAGTTTTAAAGGTGAGAAATATACAGCCATAGGAACGTCTCAAGGATTATTTCTATATTACGGAGAGGCATTTTATGACATCACTCCTTTGGATACAGCAATTACTGGAGCTGACTTTGACACTGTTGAAGGTTCTGATATTGTTACTGTTAATAAAACTTCTCACGGATTAGCTGTTGGTAGATACATTACTTTCACAAGCGTTGTGACTCCTAATGGATTTACAAGTTCAGATACTTTTACTGAAGGTGCTTTCGAAATATTGACTGTGCCTACTGATAATACTTTTACTATTCAAACTCCTATTGCAGCTGTGGCTGGTGCTTCATCTGGAACAGGGGGAGCTACCATCAATCCTTATGTTATAGTTGGACCAACAACTCAAACAGTTGGTTATGGTTGGGGAACTTATTTATGGAATGATTCTACTTGGGGCACTGAACGATCTACAAGTAATGTGGTTCTGGCACCAGGAAACTGGAGTCTTGATAACTTTGGTGAAGTATTAGTTGCAACTATATTTAATGGTAAAACATTTACTTGGGATGCTGGAGCATCTAATCCAAGAGCTGTGAGAGCTTCACAGTCTACAACTAATTTTAACACAACAAACAATCCAACGGCTACAAGAATTTCTATTGTATCAGATAGAGATAGACACTTATTTCATTTAGGTACGGAAACAACTATAGGTGACACATCAACACAAGATCCAATGTTTGTAAGATTTTCTAATCAAGAAGATTTAAATACATATGCACCAACCGCAACCAACACTGCGGGTACATTTAGATTAGATACAGGTAATGAGATTAGAGCAGCCATACAAGGTAAAGATTATATTTTTGTAACAACTGATTTAGCTGCGTATGTAATTCAATTTGTTGGTCCACCATTTACTTTTTCTGTTAGACAAGTAGGTACTAACTGTGGATGTATTGGTCAACACGCAATGTCATATGCAAATGGAGCTGTGTGGTGGATGTCAGGTGAAGGTGGTTTTTTTGTATATGATGGTACAGTTAAATCTTTACCATGTCTTGTAGAAGATTTTGTATACTCAACTGATGGAGATAACTTAGGATTAAATTACGATGCCGCAGATGTTGTTTATTCTGCTCCTAATTCTTTGTACACAGAAATAAATTGGTTTTATCCTAAAGCAGGATCAACTCAAATTGATAGATGTGTTACATACAATTATTCAGAAAATGTATTTACAACTTCATCATTAGATAGAACTACTTATCAAGACCAAGGTGTTTTTCAATTACCTTATGCTACAGATTATGATGATAGTGCAACTCCAGTATTCTCTGCTATATCTGGTATAACTAACAAGTATGGAGCATCTATATATTACGCTCACGAAATAGGTGATGACCAAGTAAACAGTTCGGGTACAACATCTATTGATGCATTTATTCAATCTGGAGATTATGATATTACTTCAAGAACAAGTGGTTTAGGAATTCAAACCGGAGTTGTTGATTATAGAGGAGATGGAGAGTTCTTTATGTCAGTAAAAAGATTTATACCTGATTTTAAATACTTACGAGGAGATGCTACAATTACATTATTTGTAAGTTCTTACCCTGATGATACAGCGGTTAGTTCACCCCTTGGACCCTTTACAATTACAAATTCTACTGATAAAGTAGATACTAGAGCAAGAGGAAGATTAGTATCCTTAAAAATTTCAAATGATGCTGTAGGTGAGGCATGGAGATATGGCACACTTAGAGTTGATGCGCAACCAGATGGTAGAAGATAATGATAGATAAAAGAATAACTAGTAGAAAAAATTTTCAAGGTGGAGGAGCAGATGCTTCTACTACTTCTTTTTCAAAAAGTTTTGACAGGCAGATGGGAACTAACACTGCGTCAAGAGCTAATACAGCTGTAGACAGAAGACAAAGAGAAGGTCAAGGTCAAGCAGATAGAGATAACAGAAGAATAGAATTAAACAGACTTGCTAGACAATCAGCAGCGGAAAAAGAACCTGATGTAGTTAAAAAAAACCCATTTCAAAGAGGTGGTGGAGGAATAGGGGGACTATTAATGTCTTTACTTGGATTTGCTATGGGTATTCCAGGTCTTGGTTTAGCTTTTTCTAAAAAAGGAATGAATTTTATAAAAGACAAATTTGGAAGAACTAATCCTGATGGAAGTTTTATGAATGAAGAAGAATTTAAGCAATCAATGTATGATAAAAGACAACAAAACAGAGTAGCTAAATTATTAGAAGCAAAAAATAGAGGTTATAATCAAATTGGTTTTGGAGATTTCACTGCAAAAACTGTGGACTTTACTCCAAATCAACAAGCTCTACTAGATAATTTAATTGCACAAGGTTATGGACCGGCTAGTTTAGATGCTGCTAATCCACAATTTCAAAATGATTTAGGTAATCCAAACATGGATTTAAGTGGTATAGAAACTATACAACAATTAGCGAACCCTACTATAAATTCTTTTCCAGGAATGGGAGTAACATATCAACCTTTACCAGGAAGATTTATTGAACCACTTTCTCCTAATTTAGATGATCCAGTGCAAAATCAAGTTGGTAACATAAATGATATAATGGCTGATGCTTCTACAAATACAAATCAACAACTATTAGAAAATATTATTAACAAAGATATGTATGAAAAAAATTTAGAACCAGCAATCGATAAGCAAAAACAAAAACAAAATATTCTCGAACAAATGATGGCTGAAGAATCAACATTAACATAGATTAAACTATGGCTAAAATAACTAATTATATACCTGAACCAAAACCAGAGTATGATGTAGAAAACCAAAGACAAATTATTGAGTCTATGACTACTTTAAAAGACCAACTTAATTTTTCATATCAAGATGATTTAAGAAAAGAACTAGAAAGATTTACTTGGTTTAATTCAAGGTTTGGTTGCTAATGAGTTCATGTAATAATGTAAATACAACAGGATCAACAACTCCATCATCTGCAGAGATAGATTTTTATCTTGCAGTTGCTAAAGGTGATTTTACAGGTTATTCAAAAGTTTCTAAATTTGGAAGAAATCCTGGTGTAAAATCAGCTGACTATGAATCTA
>Ga0255773_10004521_pt1 | contig 11753 bp, 5 predicted proteins | sample 011ome_17_FD_179971 | JGI IMG/M metagenome (GOLD analysis project Ga0255773, IMG submission 179971) | Coastal salt marsh microbial communities from the Groves Creek Marsh, Skidaway Island, Georgia - 011502XT metaG (version 2) | ecosystem: Environmental > Aquatic > Marine > Intertidal zone > Salt...
GCGGTGCAGCCCAAAAGTATGGGTATGGCTGCGGTTAAATCCTCCAAAGTCATTGGCATACTTTTCGTAGTAGTCGACTTCCTCATCTCCATTGAGGTCGTGAAGTATGGAAATCTGACAGCGGTCGAGCACGAAGATACCATCCTCATCAATATGGATGCCCACGGGTTGATTAAAGCCGGTGGCGTATCTTTGCCAGGTAACCCTGCGTAAGTCACCTGTAATTCCCTTGACCAGCCAGATGTCTCCGGGAAGGGAGGCCACCAGGGCATCCCCATTGGGAAGAAAAGCGAGGCTGGTTAATTGCATCACCGTTTGATAAGGGTTGTCGTAGGGAACGGGCAGGGTATCGATAGCATAGGCTGAGTCTTTGCCTGCCTCACTGAGTGAACCGGGAGAGGAAATAACCTGATTCCATCTCTTTTTCATCTTTCTTTCCGCAAGTAAGTATGTCAGGGCCAGCCTTTCATCAGATGGATTTTCATCTTTAGAAACCCGAAGGATCAGTTGAGCCTTTTCCCTGATTTCAGATATTTTCAAAACTCCATTTTCCCAGGCTCCTTGTGCACCGGTGGCCTGGATAACTTTAACGGTGTAGGGTTTTTCGGTTGGGCAGGGCAGGGAGATATTTTGACTGGTTCCCTCGATGTCGATACGGCGGTAAAATGCCTTTGCCGTGCCCCAGGGTTCGTCTGAGACGGTACAGTTATTTGTTTTGTAAGAAAAAACCACCCGTTTCCCATACCTTCTAAGTCCAAGGTATTCTCCACCTTCGGGCATCCCGGGTTGCTCGGATTGAAACCAGACTTTCCCGTCAATGGTTGCTCCCCTGGAAGAGCCCCATCGAAAGGGGCCAAACTTGACCCATCCATCCTGCCAGACTGCCCGGTAAGAAAGGCTTTGGGGGTCGAAGCAGGTCGATAAAATATGGGGTTCCCCAAGTTTAACACAGGTTCCTTTTTCCACATTAAAATCTTTCTGCCCTTTGACCACATGAGAAAAGTGCTCCCCGGTATCGCCCTCATTCCAGCGGCCATCATTGTGCCCGTTTTGGTTATGCTTCCCCCAGTGTCCGTGCAGGCCGGCATCCAGACCCGGATAGGCGGGTATAATCTCGGGGATTTTATCAGGGTTCGCCATGTAATAATCAGCCTGTCGTTGGTAGAAATCATACACCCGTGCCTCGTTTACCGCTTCCTTGGCTAAGGAGTAAGAAGTTCTGCCTTCACTTGGGAGGGCATAGGGATGCTTGCCTGGAGTCGCTATATTAAGCACACTACCGAATAAATGAAGAGTAGAGAAAAAAAGAAGAAAGGAAAAATATTTCACCTAAGTAACTTAAAAGAATCCATTCTTTTCACAACTGCATTTACTTTTCTTTGTATCTATTTTCGGAAACCAGGCACATTTCAGCAGGTTTACGCATAAACCAAATTTATTTACTTAAAACTTCACGATTTGAATGGATTAATCGGTTGTTTAGTCTATTACTCGGTCACTCTTTCATTACAATTTTTATTCCCAAAGTGGGTTTTTCTTATGCATCTGTTCAAATTAAGTACTTTTTTATTCCTTCTGTTTTTTCACTCTTTGCTCCCCGGGGCTGATTTTCATGCACCCGCACCCTTTGCTGAAATTATGGGTAGGGGTTTTACCAGGGATTGGGCTCCTCAAGCAATTCCGGCTATTTCTAACCGGGAACATGTGCTTTTTTTAGACGCGGAGACCCAGCAATATTGTTTGTCCGTTACTTCTGGCAATATGTTGGGGCTTGAGACCGTAAGGGTGAGTGCCCTGAACGATAGTTCAGGTACTTATGGTCAAGTGTTAAGGGCGATGTTTCAACTCCAGGACCTGCATATAGAATCGCAGGCTTCCCAGTCACTCACAAATACCTACACCATTCGCCCGGAACTCAAAATATATTACGGGCTGGATGCAAATGCCACCCCGGCTTCTGCAACCGCAACCTCCGTTTTGATCAACCGAATAAAGGCGGTGGACCTTTCTACTTTTACAAGTCCGGGATACCTGGTCTTTTCTTTTTCTGGTACCCCTTCATCCACGAAGGCTCAAGTCACTGCACGATACGTTTTCGATGCAAGTAGTGCATCCCTGGTTTCTGATCCTGCCTGGTCTTCTAGTCATTGGCTGAAAATGGATGCGAGTGGAGTTGATTTGGTTACAACGGAAGCGGACGCCACCAGCTTCTTTCTTGCCTCCGCTTATGATTTAATAGATTTCGCGAATAATCCAGGCGAATCCTTTAACCCTGACGATATTTCCTGGCAGACCAATTCCTTTGCCACTTGGCCTGCCAACACGGGAACGGGAGAAATTGATGTTAATTCAATTTCCGATAGCCATCTTACGGGCCCGGATGGTCTTGCCTACAAAGATATAGATGAAAACTACCGTCTGCAGTTTGGGTCCACTGCCGAAGCTACTGCGGTTGCATCTGCATATTTGGATCAGATTGAAGCAGCCCTCTCAGACGCTGGAGAGTCGCTTCGATATTCCAAAGATCTTTATCTTACCGTTCGCGAAAATATGCTTTCCCATACCTTTGCCGCGATTGATGAGGTCAATGCCGAGCTCGGCGAGTCCACGGTTCCCTATGTTTATTTCACCAATGCTCAGGATGATAGCGGAGCTTACCATCCTTTTATGACCGTGGGTACCCGTAACGGTACCGGTGGGCCCAACTTTCTTCTCGATGTAGCCCGCCCCCCAGGAGATGGGGCTTCAGGAAGCTATGAAGAGCAAACCATTACTCGAAATGCGGTACTGTCCAGTGCTCTTTTCCGTATTCCTCTGAAAGATTATGGGTTGGTCAGCAGCTTGACCGATAACGATTTATCATCCCATAACTCTCTCGCGGCAGACGCCGGAGTGTCATCCGCTAATTATGATGTCTACAACTATGCTTCCTACTCCGTCAGTGGGCTGGCGGTTGACGGAGTTAAGATTTACCCCTCTTACAATAATACCCTGGTTTTTGCACCTGTAAATGCGGAGATTACCACCACCGGTGTCCATGTTGGTCGTGGAATGGGACTGCATTATCATGCCGACGGACATGGGTTTACAGGAAATGGAATTAACCTCTACAATATCGAGGATTATGAAGGTCATGCCCACCCTCCAGTTATTGGGTTTGGAATGGACGGGCTTGCCATATACGGAAAATATGAGTCCGACTATTCCACGATGGATGGAGCGATGGTCGCCCTCGATGAATATGGAAGTCATGACCATGACGATTATGGTCACCACTATCATGCTTTTGAGCATGAGGTAAGCAGTGAGGTGAAGGGAGAAGCAGTCAGCTTTACTCAACACTTTTTAATGGTCGGTGCTTATCGTGGTAAAATAAATGATATCCCAGGTTTTCAGGATGGAGGAACCAATCAATTAAAAGACGCCGAGCTCGGTAGATATGTAGGGGTTAAAGATTCCTATGTTACCACAAGTTTTGATGTCACAGATAGCACCCCAGCCACCTACTCTGTTAGTGTATCTGCTTCCGCTGGTGGATCGGTTGCTGGAGGGGGAGTCGCGGAGGCGGGGTCTAGTGTCAGCCTGAGTGCTACCGCTGATTCATGGTATGAGTTCGCTGGCTGGAGCAACGGGGTAAGTGGAACTAGCAACCCTCTGGTTTTAACCGTAAACCAAGACCTTACTCCTCATGCTTCTTTTACCCAGATGGCAGTTTGGAGTGATGAAACCAGCCTTGGGCAAGACTGGTACTCCACCGAGTGGTTTGGGACCTACCATAAGTCTTCTTTCCCCTGGGTGTATCATCAAGGTATCGGTTGGTTATACCCTCATTTGAATGGAGCGGATACATCATGGGTTTATATGCCAGGCCGAAACTGGCTATGGGTAAGCAGCTTATACCCATCCTATCTGTATGAGGCAGATACTGGGTATTGGCTCTACTTTGAAGTAAGAAGTGGGCAGCCTAGTTTCTATGAGTTTTCGACCACTACCTGGGTCGCAATTTAGTAGTTTTACAGAAACAAACCTAGGTTCGTCTTGCCTAGGTCTGGGTACTTTGAACTGGCTTCGCCCCTTTTTTACCAAAGGAAAGAAGGAGAAACAGGCGGGCTAAAATGAAGGCAGACAATAAGTCTAAAGGGAAGTTTAGGCAAAGTTCGAGGATAACGCCTATGTCGATCAACGATTCAATGTGTAAAATTAACTGGTCCAGAACTTCCATAAAGCTTCCCAGGAGGATTAAATAAAAACCATAAATCTGGCATTCCCTTGTATTCGAGTCCGCGAGTTGAATATCAGGGTTTACCATCTCTTCCAACCACTTCAAAAGAATTCGACGCCCACCTAAAAAAGTCCCAATACCGATAAGGATCAACGCGATATTTTCTTGGTCTTTTACTAATGCTTCTACCTTCTCGCGCCCTTCGATGTCTGAACTTGCAATCTGAGCAAATTGAATAATCAGGGGAATAATAAGTAATAAAACTAAACCGGTTACAAAGGCGGAAAACTTTTTGCTCCCGATGAAAATAATCAATTTTTCAGTCATGGTTAATTTGTATCTCAGCTTTTTCTTTTTACCGAGTTCAATCGCAGGATGTAAACAGCGGGATAGTTGGTCGAGAGAACCCAACCTTTCCAAACCAGGCAACCTGAGAAATGGGCCCGAAAAAATTCAATTAGTTGGCTAATTTTCCAATAGGCATAACTTAGTCGGTGTACCAACTGTTTGATTTCCGTAAATCGCAAAACGCATGAGAAAAATCGGAGATGCGGCTACTATCTCGAAAATATCCGGGTCAGGACATTTAACTCTTTGTTTGATCAACTCTTCTACAGCACAGAGTAGGGCGGGAAAGAGAGGAATTCAGCCTGCGTACGCAAAATCTGCTTGAAAGAATTATGCTTCAATCTAGGTTTTTCTATTCTACCTATGAATACCTACCCAGAATACCTCCAAGAGATCGAAGAACGCAAAGCCCAGGGCCTTAGCCCTAAACCCATTGATGGTGCTCCTTTGCTTGCCGAAATCATCGGTCAGATTAAAGACCCTACTCACGAGCACCGGAAAGATTCGCTCGACTTTTTTATCTACAACACCCTCCCTGGCACAACCAGTGCCGCCGGAGAGAAAGCTGCCTTTTTAAAAGAAATTATACTGGGCGATTCGGTGGTGGAGGAAATTACCCCGGCCTTTGCCTTTGAACTTCTTTCCCATATGAAAGGCGGGCCTTCCATCAAGGTGCTTCTTGATCTAGCCCTGGGGGATCATGAATCGATCGCTTTGGAAGCGGCTAAAGTCCTGAAAACTCAGGTCTTTCTATACGAGGCAGACACCGATCGCCTTGAGGACGCATTGAAGGCAGGTAATCCCATTGCCAAAGATATCATACAAAGCTACGCCCAGGCGGAATTTTTCACTAACCTTCCCGAGGTCGATGAAGAGATCAAGGTGGTCACCTACATTGCCGGTGAAGGGGATATCTCCACCGATTTACTTTCCCCCGGCAATCAGGCACATTCCCGCTCTGACCGGGAGCTTCACGGTAAATGTTTAATCTCTGAAAAAGCCCAGGCTGAGATTACCGCACTCAAGGAAAAGCACCCGGATGCACGGGTCATGCTCATTGCCGAGAAGGGGACTATGGGCGTGGGTTCATCCCGGATGTCTGGGGTTAACAATGTGGCATTGTGGACAGGAAAGCAGGCAAGCCCCTATGTGCCCTTTGTGAACTTTGCTCCGATTGTTGCCGGGACCAATGGAGTATCCCCCATTTTCCTGACCACTGTAAGTGTAACCGGTGGTATCGGGATCGACCTCAATAACTGGGTTCGTAAAATGGATGCTGAGGGCAACCCGGTTCTGGATGACAATGGGGACCCCGTCCTTGAACAGGTTTATTCGGTGGAGACCGGAAAAATTCTTACCATTAACACCAAGGAGAAGAAACTTTACGAAGGCGATCAGGTATTGGCTGATATTTCCCCGGCCCTCACTCCGCAAAAAGTTGAATTTATCAAGGCAGGTGGTTCCTATGCCATTGTCTTTGGGAAGAAACTGCAAAGCTTTGCCGCTTCCGCTCTCGGGATTGATATCCCCACGGTGTACGCCCCAGCCCGTGAAATTTCCCACGCCGGACAGGGCCTCACCGCGGTGGAAAAAATCTTTAACAAAAACATGGTCGGTGTCAAAGAGGGCACCGTTCTCCATGCCGGTTCCGATGTGCGTGTGAAAGTAAACATTGTGGGCTCCCAGGATACCACCGGGCTCATGACCTCCCAGGAATTGGAAGCCATGGCCGCCACCATTATCTCTCCCACCGTGGACGGAGCTTACCAGTCCGGTTGTCACACCGCCTCGGTCTGGGACAAGAAAGCCCAGGCAAATATTCCCAAGCTGATGAGCTTTATGCACAACTTTGGCCTGATCACTGCCCGCGATCCCAAAGGGCAATACCATGCCATGACCGATGTCATCCACAAGGTGCTTAATGACTTAACCGTGGATGAATGGGCCATTATCATCGGGGGAGACTCGCACACCCGAATGTCCAAGGGTGTGGCTTTTGGCGCCGACTCCGGCACCGTGGCCCTGGCCCTGGCCACCGGGGAAGCCACCATGCCTATCCCCGAGTCGGTTAAGGTTACCTTCAAGGGCCAGCTCAAGGATCATATGGATTTCCGTGATGTTGTTCATGCCACCCAGGCGCAGATGTTGAAACAATTTGGAGACAATGTGTTTCAGGGTAGGATTATTGAGGTGCACATCGGTACCTTACCCGCGGACCAGGCCTTTACTTTCACGGACTGGACCGCTGAGATGAAAGCCAAGGCATCCATCTGTATTTCCCAGGACGATACCCTGATCGAGTCACTGGAAATCGCCAAGAGCCGCATTAAGGTGATGATTGACAAAGGCATGGACAATGAAAAACAAGTCCTTCAGGGCTTGTACAATATTGCCGACAACCGCATTGCTGAAATCAGGTCAGGAGAGAAACCGGCCCTTACCCCGGATGCCAATGCCAAGTACTTTGAAGAATTTGTGGTCGACCTCGACATGATCAATGAGCCCATGATCGCCGATCCGGATGTCAACAATGACGATGTATCCAAGAGGTACACTCACGACACCATCCGCCCGGTTTCCTATTACGACGGCACCAAGAAGGTAGACCTCGGATTTGTCGGCTCATGCATGGTGCACAAGGGAGACCTCAAAATTGTCTCCCAAATGCTCAGGAACCTCGAGAAAGAAGCGGGCAAAGTGGAATTTCAGGCACCCCTCGTGGTTGCCGCTCCCACCTACAACATTATCGATGAATTAAAGGAGGAAGGTGACTGGGATATGCTGCAAAAATATTCCGGCTTTGTCTTCAACGACGACGCCCCGAAAAACACCGCCCGGGAAGAATACGAAAACATGATGTACCTGGAACGCCCCGGGTGTAACCTTTGCATGGGCAATCAGGAAAAAGCCGCCCGTGGAGATACCGTGATGGCCACATCCACCCGTCTCTTTCAGGGCCGGGTTGTGGAAGACTCAGAGCGAAAGAAAGGGGAATCCCTTCTCGCCTCCACCCCCGTGGTGGTTCTCTCCGCCATCCTTGGGCGTATCCCTACCATGCCGGAGTATGAGACCGCAGTTGAAGGGATCAATCTCACCAAGTTTGCTCCCCCCCTCAAAGCGATGAGTAATTAATAGCAGGTGACTGTCTCATCGGCAGTGCCATGCTTTTACTGAAACTCAGCCTGCAAGGATGACATCGAGCAGGGTCTGTCCGAACTTTTTCAGTTTTGATTCCCCGATCCCATTTATCTCCAGCATTTCCTCGAGACTTTGTGGGCGTACCCTTGCCAGTTCGACGAGGGTCCTGTCGTGGAAGATGACATAAGCCGGCACTCTTCGGGTTTTCGCCATCTTTTGCCGGGCTGCTTTGAGGTTTTCATATAAAGCCTGGTCAGTCCCGGAATCGAGAGAGATTTTAGGGTGCCTGACCAACTTCTCTTTCTTCCCCGCCTTTCTTTCCCGAACTTTACGGAAATGAATCACCTCCTTTTTCTTAAGAAAGGCAAAGCCCTTGTCGGTAATTTTGATGCCATTGTGCTCCTGTACATCCACCCGTAACAGGTTACGGGACACCAATTGCCGAAAGACATTTTGCCACTCGGCTTTGCTTAGCTGCTTGCCGATTCCAAAGGTGCTCTGCTGGTCATGTCCAAAACGGATAATCCGGTCATCCTCTTTCCCCATCAGTACATCCACCACATACAGCACCCCAAACCTTTGGCCCGTTCTGTACACCGCAGATAAAGCCATTTGAGCGGGAATCGTACCATCAAAGGTTTCAGGCTTGGTATCACAGGTATCGCAATTCCCGCAGGGCTCTCCGCTGTCATCAAAATACTCAAGTAATACCTGCCGGCGGCAAATTGCCGCCTCACATAAGCCCAGTAATGCATTGAGCTTCTGGTGTTCAATCCGCTTTTGAATTTCCGGGGCCTCTGAGTCCTCAATCCAGTTACGTTGCATGACCGCATCATCCATCCCGTAGATCATGAAAGCATTCGAAGGCAGGCCATCCCGGCCGGCTCGGCCCGTTTCCTGGTAGTAGGCCTCAATAGACTTCGGGATATTCATGTGGGCCACATACCGGACATCCGGCTTATCAATTCCCATACCAAAGGCAATGGTTGCGACGATGATGACCTTATCTTCCCGTAAAAACCGGGTCTGGTTCTCACTCCTTACCTCCGCTGATAATCCGGCATGGTAGGGCAGGGCATGAATCCCTTTTGATTGCAACCATTCTGCCATGTCATCGACCTTCTTCCGGGAGATGCAGTAAATAATGCCACTATCCTCAGGGTGATGATTTTGGATAAAGTCGTAGACCTGTTTTTTTGGGTTATTTCTTTCGTGGATGGAGTAGTGGATATTTGGCCGGTCAAAGCCTCCGATGAAGACCTTTCCTCTCTCCAGCTTCAATCGTTCGATAATGTCTTTGCGGGTTGCCTGATCAGCGGTGGCAGTCAGGGCCACTCTTGGAATATTCTCAAAGCGGTCAGCCAAGAGGGACAAAGCGGTGTAGTCCGGGCGGAAGTCATGCCCCCACTGGGAAACACAATGGGCCTCATCAATGGCGAACAAGCCAATCTTTACCTCTTCAAGCAAGGCGAGAAAGTCAGGCATCACCAACCTTTCCGGTGCCACATAGAGCAAGTCCAGTTGATTCTTCTCCAGTTTTTCCTTTACCCTGAAAATATCGATATCAGACATGCTCGAGTTGATCGCCCCTGCGGCAATCCCCAGTTGCTCCAAAGACGTTATCTGGTCCTGCATTAAGGCAATCAAAGGGGATACCACCACGCCCACCCCTTTCCGGCAAAGAGCCGGTATTTGGTAGCACAAGGATTTCCCGCTTCCGGTGGGCATTAGTACAAACGCATGTCCACCTCCGATAATGTGTTCGATAATATCTCCCTGTTGTCCACGGAATTGGTCATACCCATAAGTATGATTTAAAATGGTGAGGGCTGAAATTGCAGGTGATTGCATAAAGAATCTAAGTAATGAAAGAGTTCAAATGATATGTCGACCCTATCGACTTATTTTTAATCATTAAGAGTGCAATCAAGATTATTTCCAGGGTTCACCTTGAGCTTTCTTGAGAGCTCCCGGTTATAAATGAGCCCCCTGAGTACCAGCTTACATTCCTTGTCTTAGTTGATCATCGGTACCTTTTGAAAATTCTGTCATAGTTGGTTACTTACAGAACCTGGACTAAGAAACCCAATGCCGAAAAATAGGATTATTCGGTGATACCCTTTTTCGAAATATGAAAACAAAAGTTACTGCACCATAAAAGAGCTGCCAAAATTATCCATGGCCAGCCCGGTCATAAAGTCGGACCTGCCCCGAATGGAAATGGTGTTTATCCGGATGCGGTCTTCTGCATTCAATGTGTAGACCATAGCTCTTTCATTTGGGTTCCCGATGGCCCCATCTGAAATGACATAGATGGTGTCAACCGTGCTGTATCTTGAAATAAGGTGGTCATATGAGTAATCCATGGCTCCGATCAGGGATGTGCCACCACCGGTTTTTTGTCGCGAAAGGAAACGCTTAAGCTTGGATTGGAAAGCCCGGGTGTTTTGAGCTGGTTTTAAGATCGAAGACTTACGGTTAAAAGGGAAGAATACCACGCCAATGGAATAACTGTCCCCCAGAGTTTTCGCCATGTAAAGCATTTGGTCTTTGAGCATCCGAAATGGCTCTCCGGACATGGATCCACTGCAATCCAGAAAGAAAAGCAGGTTTTGCCCCTTAATATCGATACCATAAAGAGATTTTTCAGGCCAGTACCGTTCGTTCTTTGAGGTGGAAAGAAAGGAGACGACTGTATCTTTGGAAAGGGTTGCCTGAGAGTGTTCATTTTTATACCTGTCCGGGTAGTCATCCATTGGTGGTACTGTTTGGGAAGCAAGCTCAATCAGGGGTTTGTTGCTGGGCGGTGGAGTGACTTGTTTGTAAGAACCCTCATCGTTCATGGACAGCCAGTGGTTCCAGCGACGAGCCTCATAGCCGTAGTCTTTGCCGGTGGCTTCTTTGAGAATGTTCAGGGCCTTTTTACCCAGGTTGTCTTTTTGTAATACCCTGACTAAGCATTCTAAAAATTTTTTGGATAGGGGTGCCCTCTGCAGCTTTTCAATACAGGCGGCTCTTAAGTAATAGGGTGCTTTTTTATCTTCAATTTTCTTGGTTAAAGACTTCCTGATTTCTGAACGACCCAGTAAGGAATCATTCAGGTATTCAACCGCAACCTGGGCAATGATTGGATCGCCACGGTCGATCAGTTCCGGCCAGATGAATTCGGGTATCACATCAGATTCCTTAAATGCCTGAACTGATAATTCATTGTAGTTTTTCCAGTTTCTAGCCAGTTGGGAGAGTTCCTTTTGTGCTTCAACGGACTTACAATTTTTTAAACCGGCTAGGGCCAGTCTTTTTAGCCTTATGTCCTCCTTTGGGTCGGAGATGACATTTATGATATCTTTTACATCCTTACGGCTATCACCAAAAGAAAACCCATCGAGGGTAAATTTCCCTGGGTTAACTTCTGCGAGAGAAAGTTGTGGAATTACTTTCCGGGCATGAGCTAACAACTTCCCACTTTCAGATTGTTGAGCATCTACCGAAGTTTTCACCAAAAGACTGGTAACGATATAAAAAACAAGAAGTGCACGATAGGAATGAGATTTCATAATTCCGCACAATACACTTATTTATATAAATATGCAAATACACTAAATATAATTATAACCTGCTTCCTGAAACCAGAAATTATCTTAAGTTAAGCTTGTGAGGATAAAGAGAAGAAGATGTGATAACTGCTATGTTGCAAGTATCCTCCAGGGTTTCGATTCCGTTCGAGGAGATCGAATTAAAAGCCATTCGCTCACAGGGTCCGGGAGGGCAGAATGTAAACAAAGTAGCAACCGCGGTTCATTTATTTTTCGATATTCAGGCGTCGAGCCTACCGGAAGTCTACAAACAGAAATTGTTAAATAAAAAAGACCACCGCATCAGTCCGGGTGGGGTGGTGATCATTAAATCCCAATCAGCCCGTACCCGGGAAGCCAACCGCGAGAAAGCCCTTACCCGATTAAAGGAACTGATCAAGGAAACCATGGAGGTACGCAAATCCCGCCGTGCCACCTCCCCAACCCGCAGTGCCAAAGAAAAAAGACTC
>Ga0255773_10004532_pt1 | contig 11745 bp, 8 predicted proteins | sample 011ome_17_FD_179971 | JGI IMG/M metagenome (GOLD analysis project Ga0255773, IMG submission 179971) | Coastal salt marsh microbial communities from the Groves Creek Marsh, Skidaway Island, Georgia - 011502XT metaG (version 2) | ecosystem: Environmental > Aquatic > Marine > Intertidal zone > Salt...
TTAAATGTTGGTGGTGATGTTGTAGCATATGCTTCTTCAGATGAAAGATTAAAAGATAATATAGAACTTATTTCAAATCCAATCGAAAAGGTTCAATCTCTAAAAGGTGTAACTTGGAATTGGAACGATGATGCGAGTGAAACTCAAAAATCAACACCAAATGTTGGTGTGATTGCACAAGATGTTGAAAAAGTTCTACCACAGTTGGTACACGATAGAGATAATGGATTTAAAGGTGTAGATTACGCAAAACTTACCGGATTACTTATCGAGGCTATCAAAGACCAACAAAAACAAATTGATGAATTGAAAAGTAAACTATCTTAAATAAGAACTTTACTTGTAGATTCAAATTTTTTTAAATAACTAAAAAATACATATATATCTTTATATAAAGATTCGTATTCTTTAGGGGTAAATAACTATATAGTAAAGGCAAGTCATATATATGGCACAGATAGTAAAATTAAAAAGAACCTCGGTATCGGGTAAAGTTCCAACAATATCTAATATAGAATTAGGTGAGTTGGCAATGAACACCTATGATGGTAGAATCTTCTTCGAAAAGAACGATGGAAGTGCTACCATACAAGAAATTCTCACAACAAATGCAGGAAGAGCCATAACAGGTTCAATCAATATAAATGGAGCAATAACTGCATCCTATTTTAAAGGTGATGGTTCGGCCTTAACAAATATACAAGCAACAGTATCAGAACAAGTAACAGTAACTTCTTCATTTGAAAGTGAATCTACAATAGATGTTGCACACAACTTTTCTTCAAAAAATGTAATCGTATCAGTTTACGATAGTAATGATAATCAAATCATTCCTCAAACAGTAAGTTTAACAGATACAGATAATGTAAGAGTAGTTTTATCATCTGCTCAAAGTGGATTCGTTGTAGTTGCAAAAGGTGGACATATTGTAAGTGGTTCTGCAGATGATTCAAATAGATTAAATGGTCAATTAGCATCATATTATCTAAATTATAATAATTTTACAAATGTGCCAAGTGGATTGGTAAGTGGTTCATCTCAAATTGATGTAACTCAAACAACAAATTATTCATCAATAAATCAATATTCAGATACAAAAGTAAAAACAAAATTAAATACAGAAGGTGTAATCTCTGGTTCATCACAAATTACATTATCTTCAGTAGATGGATATAACTCACAGGAACATCTCAACCACACTTTAGTTTCAATAACTGCAGGAAATGGTTTAACTGGTGGTGGTACAATAGCTTTAACAAGAACGATAGCAGTAGGAGCAGGTGATGGTATTTCGGTATCAGCAGATGCAGTTGCAGTAGATAATACAGTATTAAGAACAACAGGAGATGGGGTAGTTAGTGGTTCTGTATTAAGACCTAATGGTGATGGAGTAATTAGTGGTTCATCACAAGTTAATGCAGATTCAATCACAAACTTCGATACAAATGTTAAATCAAAATTAAATACAGAAAATGTATTAAGTGGTTCATCACACTCTGGTGACCAAACATTTGATGATAATGTAATTGTTACTGGTAACTTAACTGTAAATGGGACAACAACATCTGTAAATTCAAATACTGTTAATATTGGTGATAACATAATAGTTCTTAATTCTGATGAAAGTGGAACTCCTTCACAAGATGCAGGTATTGAAATTGAAAGAGGTACTTCTACAAATGTTAGATTCCAATTCAAGGAAAGTACAGATAGATGGCAGTTCTCAAATGATGGTTCAACTTACTTTAACTTACCAACAAGTACTGCAGATGTAGCAGAATTTTCAAATCTTTACTATACAGATACACGAGTAAAAACAAAATTAAATACAGAGGGTGTAATTAGTGGTTCATCTCAAATAGACCATGATGCAACTACAAACTTTGTAGCAAACGAACATATTGACCACTCAACAATCACAGTTGGTAGTGGTAAAGGTTTATCTGGTGGTGGAACAATTAATGTAAGTAGAAGTTTAACACTTAATACTGGTTCTGCACACTTCTCAAGTGGTGTTGTAGAATCTTTACCAGCTGGTACAGTTTCTGGTTCATCTCAAATTGATGTAACCTCAACAACAAATTATGTTGCACCAGCAATTACAGATAACTCAGGTACACCAACTTTAGTTTCTGGTATAACTGCCGCTGAAGTAAGAAGTGCTATTGGAGTTGATGCTTCTGGTACTGATAACTCAACAGATGTAACACTTGGCGGTTCATATGATTATATAACAATATCAGGTCAGACAATAACAAGAAATCAAGTAGATGCAAGTACAGATATCTCAAACTTAACAACTTCAAATGTATCTGAAGGTGCAAATCAATATTATACAGATGCAAGAGTTAAAACAAAATTAACTGCTGAAAATGTAATTAGTGGTTCTGCACAAATTACAGATTTAACAACACATAAAGAAACTGTAAGTGGAGCTTCTTCATATGCAGTAGACCACAACTTAGGTGAACAATATCCAATAGTACAAGCTTGGAATACTGGTACATCTCAACAAGAAGTACCAACTTCAATTACTACAAATTCAGTAAATAGAGTTACTGTTGTATTCTCAAGTACATTTGCAGGAATAATAATCGTAAAAAAATAAAATATGTATGATGTTTATTATACAACTGGTGGTGGCCCTTGGGTAAACGCTGGTACTGATACATGGGTAAATCTATGGATGGAATTAGTTGCACCTAAATTAGATGTAAAACCAATTCTTCTTTTACATAGAAACAAACCAGAAGGCCATGAGGATTATGAATTTCCAATTGAGGCTTATTGGCATGGAGATGATATAGAAAAATTTGAAGAATTATGTAAAGGAGCAAGAAGAATCAATATATTACATGGACATTATACTCCAATGAAAGTTATTGATGAAAATTTAGATAAAATTCATTCAAATGTTTTACATAACTCAGTTGACCATGTTCTTAAATCACAAGTTGGTACTGATGCTTATTTTGGTTGGCATCCTTATATGGATTCAAGTTGGGAAGAAAAAATAAACAAATATTCAAAACATAATATATGGGTTGGAGTTTATGATATTTTAATAGAAAATAGAAATATACCAAACTTTTATGAATTTAAATATAATTTACCTTTAAGTGATTCAAGTAATATAGGATTTGCTTCAAGATGTGAAGGTAGAAAAAACCCACATTATTTAGATGGATTAAAATCTTTTATTTTTACAAATTCGTTTCATTTTAAAACTGTGTGGAAAGGTTTTGGTAAATATGATTATTCAAAATCAAAAATATATCATTATGATTCTAAATTTAAAGATATATTTTATAATATGGATTGGGGAATATCACACTCGGCATTTTCTTCAGAACCATTTGGATATGGTATATTTGAGGCAGTAGATAGAGGTAAATTACCTATTTTACACTCTACTTGGTGTACTGATTTAGAATATCCATATAGAGTTTCATCTAAAAAGGATTTTGCTAATATTTATAGTAGTATAAAAGAATCCTCATATTCTGAAAAAAATAAATGGTTTACATTATTAAAAGAATATATGATTGAAAAATACAGTAATAAAGATAAGTGGGTAAACGATTTACTTACTATTTATAATATATAGGAGAAATTCATGGCTAGAACCTCAGGAGATACACTCAGTTTAAATAACCTTGCAGGAGCATTGGGAGAAACACAAAATTCTAATGTATCATTAAACACATTAAATAGTTCTGCAGGAACAGAAGTTTCATTAGATGATTATGGAATTGATTCAGTAGATATAAATTTATCTGGATATACTTATGCAGTTGAAGGTACAAGTGAATCATATTCAATAACATTTGGAGAAGCAGGAAGTAAATTTTCAGCAATATCTGGTAGAAATGCAAACTTTACTTGGGCAGTTTCACCATCATATAACTCAAATGCTTCTACGGCAGGTTTCCTTTCAATAGGAGCTTCACCAACAGCAACAGCTACTATAACAGTTGGTACGATGAACCCACAAGGTGCTAGTTCACAAACTTCTTTAATGAGCAATTATTCTCATACTATAACAGGTACTTTCAATGATGGATATAATGACCATGCTACTAGATATAATGAAGGCCTTACAAAAACAGTTTATTCGGTAGATGGTTATGATGGTAACTCTGATTCACTTTGTATTCTAGTAGAAACACCTGTAACTTTACAAGATGGCTCAACTATCGAAGCAGGAGATATAGTAGAAGGATTAAAATTACAAGGATATTCATTTAGTGGTTTGGGAGAAGATTCGGATGGAGATTTTTATTCTTGGTCATCTGAAGAAAAAGGTGAAAGTGCAGAAGAAGTTGAAGTTGTTAATGTTGTATTCTCATTTACAGATGCATACTACAATATTAATGATGGAGAAATCAAAGCAACACAAGACCATCCAATGTTAGTAAAAGATTCATTTGATGGATTATTTAGATTTAAAAAAATAGGTCATATAACTACAAATGACAAATTAGTTAAAAAAATTGATGGAGTGTTAGTTGAAACAGATATTACTTCAATCGAAACAGTTGATGAAACTGCAGAGATTGTAACTATTGATGTTGAAACTCAAGATACTTACTTAATTAATGGATATGTAACTCACAACAAAGGTGGTAATTCACATAGTGATTTATCAGGCCCAGCTACACCATCAAACTTAGCTTATACAGAAGTTGATACTGAAAACCATAATATTACATGGGATGCAGTTAGTGGAGCAAGTGCTTATAGATTACAAGTAGATAACAATTCAGATTTTTCTTCACCTATTATAGATGAAGATGAATATAATGGAACTACTTATAATGTGGTAACTGCTTTAGGAAGTGGAACATTCTATGCGAGAGTAAGAGCAATTGACCATGGGTTAAATGGTAGTTACACTACATCACTAACTATTAGTAGATAATTTTTCGTTTTAGAAAAAGTTATATATTTATATATACAAACATTTAATTAAAATATATCAAAATGGCAAAAGAAATAAAGTTTACAAAAGAAGAAGTTGGTAAAATTAATCAACTTAGACAAAATGTTTCGAATGTTTTTACACAACTTGGACAACTTTCAATAGAAAAAAGAAGAAGAGTTGAAGAAGTAGAAAAAGTTGAAGAAGGACTACACGAAGAACACAAAAATCTTCAAGAACAAGAAAAACAACTTTTTGAAAGTTTGAATGAAAAATATGGTGATGGAAACTATGACCCTTCAACAAATACATTCACACCAATTGAAAAAGCAGAAGAAACTGTTACTGAAGAACAAAAATAATACTTTAGAAAAAGTATTTTATATTTATATGTGTACATTTACACAAGATAATTAACAAGGAGTAAAATAAAATGGCAGAAAAAATTGTATCACCTGGTGTATTTACAAGAGAGAATGACCTTTCTTTTATAGCACAAGGGATTGGAGAAATCGGAGCAGCTATTATAGGACCTTTCCATAAAGGCCCTGCTTTCGTACCAACCGTTGTCAATACACAATCAGAATTTGAAGAAATATTCGGTACACCTGATGGAACTTACTATACAGGATATACCGTACAAAATTATTTAAGAGAAGCAGGAACCGTAACTATTGTTCGTACAGGACATATTGGTGGTTACACTCATGTAGACCCAGTCGCAGTTAAAGTACAGGCAAGTGGTTCAGGAGCTATCAAAATGGTAGGTTCTCTTTTCGTAACACATAATGGAGATGAATCAGTTGGGTTTGTATCAGCAAGTATTGCAATAGATACTCAACCATCAGCATCTGCATTCTCACTTTCAGGAATTGAAGATAGTGCTATATCAGCATCTGTATTACCAAGTGCTGGTAATGATTTATCGGATGTATTCGGAGAATCTGCAAGAGGTTCTAAGAAAGCATATTCTTACAAGTACTTTGAAAAAGCAGCAACAGACCAAGGTTCGGTATTAACCGCAGGTGGTTCTGTAATTTTAGAATCTTTACCTGACCAAGATTTCACACAAGATATTCAACACGCATCAACTCCTTGGATACAATCACAGTTGATTTCAGGTGAAAGACATAACTTATTTAAGTTCCATTCTTTAGGTGATGGTACAAACTACAACAAAGAATATAAGATAGGTGTATTTAATGTAAAAGCAGCAGGTTCTTCAAATGCTACTGATTACTCTACATTCTCAATTGTTGTTAGAGGATACTCTGATACAAACAAGAGACCAGTAATCTTAGAAACATGGAACAACCTAAACTTAGACCCAGCTTCACCAAACTATATCAAAAAGAGAATTGGTGATAGAAATGTAACAATAGATTCAAATGGTAAACAAACAGAAAATGGTGATTACCAAAACAATTCTAAATTTATTAGAGTTGAATGTTCAACAGAAGGTTCATTCCCAATCATTGCAGCACCATTTGCTCATGGAGCTTATTCTAATCCAATTAAACTTGCTACTGAAACAGAAGTTCCAGCAGTAATTTTCTCAACTGGTTCAGAAAATAATAACTCATCAATTAGTTCAAATTATAGTGGTATTGATTTAGAAACATCTCTTGTTAAGATTGATAATGCTAATTACTTATCACCACTACCAACTGGAGTAGGTGTAGGTTCAAACACAGCATTCTCATTCGATGCAGCATTTACTGCAATCGTAGGTGGAGTTGTTTCAACTAAAAACTTTGGATATTCAATTTCAACATCTGATACCGCAACAACTATTAATAAGAGACAATTCTTAGTTGGTTTCCAAGGTGGATTTGATGGTATATCTCCAACAGTAAAATCAGCAAAATATGGTGATACTGATTTTGGTGGTGGAAACTCACAAGGATTTGATTTATCAACTTCAGTATCAAGTGGTTCAGTTGCTTATGTAAAAGCAATCAACGCAGTATCTAACCCAGATGATTTTGATATCAACTTAGTATCAACACCAGGTATTGTAAGAAGATTACATTCTTATGTATTTGATAAAGTTGTTGATATGGTAGAAGCTAGAGAAGATGCATTCTTCATTGGTGATGTAACAAGTGGTGAAGATACTATTGCAGATGCAATTTCACAAGGTTCTGCAGTTGATTCTAACTATGTAGGTACATACTACCCATGGGTTAAAACAATAGATAGTAGAACTAATAAACTTACAACTATTCCACCATCAGTATTGATGCCAGGAATATATGCAGCAAATGATGCTGTTGCCGCTGAGTGGTTTGCACCAGCTGGTTTAAATAGAGGTGGTATCGTAGGTGCGGTATCTGTATTAAACAGATTAACACACTCAGAAAGAGATACACTATATGAAGGTAAGATTAACCCAATCGCTTCGTTCCCTGGTGAAGGTATCGTTGCATTTGGACAGAAAACTTTACAAGATAAGGCATCTGCACTTGATAGAATCAATGTAAGAAGATTAATGATTAAAGTTAAGAAGTATATTGCTTCTACTTCAAGATACTTAGTATTCGAACAAAATACTTCTCAAACAAGAGGTAGATTCTTGAATACTGTGAATCCTTACTTAGAAGGAATACAACAAAGACAAGGTTTATATGCATTTAGAGTAGTGATGGATGAATCAAACAACACTCCTGATGTAATCGACAGAAATATATTGGCTGGACAGATTTACTTACAACCAACAAAAACTGCTGAATTCATCGTGTTAGATTTCAACATACTCCCAACAGGAGCTTCATTCTCGGCATAAATTAAATAAAAATAAAAAAGAACTATATTTATAGTAGAATATAATAGGAGAAAACAAAATGGCAGAAGTATTAGAATTTAACGATATGTTTTATACCAACTTCGAACCGAAGATGAAGAATAGATTCATCATGGAAATCGATGGTATCCCTTCATATCTTATAAAAACAGCAAACAGACCTTCAATTCAGTTTGAAACTGTAACCCTTGACCACATTAATGTTAAAAGAAAACTTAAAGGAAAAGGTGAATGGCAAGATGTAGAGATTACTCTATATGACCCAATTGTTCCAAGTGGTGCTCAGGCAGTAATGGAATGGGTTAGATTATCTCATGAATCTCTAACTGGTAGAGATGGATATGCAGATTTCTATAAAAAAGACATTCAATGTTATATGTTAGGGCCTGTTGGAGATAAAATTGAACAATGGACTCTTAAAGGTGCATTTATCAACAATGCAGTGTTTAATGATTTAGATTGGGCGAATGCTACAGACCCAGCAGAAATCACTCTAACACTTTCTTATGATTACGCAGTTTTAGAATTTTAATACTACTCCCACATATTTTTATAAAGAAAAAGTTCTCTTAGTGAGAACTTTTTTTATGCATATATTCCAACTTTTTAAAAAGTATATATTTATATAAAACAATTAAAATTAAAGTTTATGGCAAATTACGATTTTCCTACCGAAGTGATAACACTCCCATCACAAGGTAACTGTTATTCAGAAGATAATCCCCTATCTAAAGGAACAGTAGAAATAAAATACATGACTGCGAAAGAAGAAGAAATTCTTGCATCGCAGAATCTGATACGAAAGGGGGTGGTTCTTGATAAGTTATTTGAGTCGATTATAGTAGATAAGGATGTGAATGTAGATGACATTCTTATAGGGGATAAAAATGCTATAATGTTAGCGGCTCGTATTTTAGGTTATGGTTCTGAATATCCAATTGAAATTGAAAATGAATTAGGAGAAAAGGAACAAATAACAATTGATTTATCAAAAATTCAAACAAAAGAAATTGATTATTCAAAAATTAATCGTGAAAATAAATATAAATTTCAAACCACCACAGGTAAAGAAATTGAATTTAGATTATTAACTCATGGTGATGAGAAAAAAATAGATACTGATGTTAAGGCTATGAGTAGATTAAATAAAGGTGGAACCACCTCAGAATTAACTACAAGATATAGATATATGATTCTTTCAGTAGATGGTGATACAAATACATCTTCTATTACTAAATTTGTAAATAATCAATTCTTAACAAGAGATACAAGAAAATTCAGAGACTTAATTAGGGAACTCCAACCTGATGTTAAAATGGAATTTGAATATGAGAATCCTAATACTGGAGACACGGAGGTGAAGCCCATACCAATGGGCGTGGGGTTTTTTTGGCCTTCCGAGTAACTACTCTGTTTTATTACATAAACAAATTTTTGAATTATGTTATTACGGAAATGGATTTACTCAGGCAGGAGTTTATAAACTACCTATTCATATCAGAAGGTTCTATTACAAACAATTACTTGATGCTAAAAAGAAAGAACAAGAAGAGATGAAAAAATCTCAAAAAAACATGAAAGGTTCTTCTCCAAAAGGGCCAAATATAAGAGTGAGGAAATAATTCCTCACTTTTTTTTTACTCTATATTTATAGTAGTATTAATATACCCACAAAGGAGATACTATGAAATTAACAAAAGAAGAAGCAAAACTTTTCAAAGAAACACACGATAAGTGGTTAAACGAAGGAAGTGTATTTGCAAATTTATTTGCAAGATATGTTAAAAGAAAAGTTAAAAATAATAAAGATATTAAAAATATAGTTTCTAAAGCTGATAGAGAATTAGAAAAATCAAGAAAAGATATTGAAAAATATTTAGGTAATGATAAATCTAAAGTAAAAGATGCTATACCACCAAATGTAAGAAAATCATTAGGATTTGATTATTAATATAATAAGGTAAATTTCAATGGCTACACCTAAACAACAAAAAGAATATAATTCTCAGTTAAAAGAGACAAAATCTCTTTTAGCAGATATGCAATCTGCCATTGAAAAAACAATTGATAAGTCAGATAAAAGAAATAAAAAAATACAAGAATTTATTTCTTTAAATAAAAAAGTTCTTGGTGATTTTAAAGAAGAAGCAAATGCAGAAAAGAGAATTGCAGATTTATTAGGAACAAAAGCAACTATTACTCAAAATATTGGTAATATGAAGGGTGCTCAAAAAAAGGCAGCAGAAAAAGAATTAAAAATTATTGATGACCAACTCAAAAGTGAAAATGAAAAAATTAAAAACTTAGTACAAGTTGAATCTCTTCAAGACAATATTGCTGATATAATTAATCAGAAATCTTTATTATCAAAAACTAATTTAGGTGTAAATGAAAAAGAAAAAGGTCAATTATTAGCACAATTAACTACACAAGAACAAATTTTAAGAAGTAAACTAAGGGAGATAGAAATTCAAGAAGCTGTTAATAAAACAGTTGATGATGTTGTTTCTAAATATGGTGAACAACTTGATAAGGTTGGTGATATATTAGAACAAATACCACTTATTGGTGGATTTTTAAAAAATCAGTTTGAGCCTCTAAAACAAAAAGGTAAAGAAGCAGCAAAAAAAATTGGAGAAGAATTTAAACTTAATTTTAGTAAATCATTTTTAGAAGCAAGAGCGGGTGGTGCAAGTTTCTTTAAATCATTTGCTGCAGGTATTAAGGGAGGTACAAAAGCGGCCGCGGCAATGGGTAAAGGTTTACTTGCAGCTCTTGGGCCAATTGGAGCAGCTGTATTAATACTCGCAACTGGATTTGCTATTGGTTTAAAATCGTTTAAAGCTCTTGATGCAGCTGGAAAATCATTTAGAGAAAGTACAGGTCTATTAGTATCTCAGACAGGTACATTAAATAGAAATATAGCATCTACAAGAGTTGAGTTTGCAAATCTTGGTGTAAGTGCTGAAGATGTTGCAAAAGCAGCTGCAGATTTCACAAACGAATTTGGTGGTATAGAAAAACCAGCTAGAAATGTTTTAGGTTCAATGGTAATGTTGAACAAAAACTTTGGTATTGGAACTGCTGAAGCTTCTAAACTTAACAAGGTATTCCAAAATATTGGAGGTTTATCAGCCGAACAATCACAATACTTAATTGGCCAAACTGCCGAAATGGCAAAAATGGCTGGAGTTGCTCCTCAGAAAGTAATTAAGGATATGGCAGATTCATCGGAATATGCTTACAAATACTTCCAAGGTTCTCCACAAGAATTAGCTAAAGCGGCAGTAGCAGCAGCTAAGTTAGGAACATCAATAGCTGAGGCTGGAAAGGCGGCAGATAACTTATTAGATTTCCAAAATTCTATATCAAAAGAACTTGAAGCAAGTGCTATTTTAGGTGTAAATCTTAATTTAGGACAGGCAAGGTACTTAGCTGCAAATGGAGATATACTTGGTTCACAACAAGCAATACTTGACCAAGTTGCTGGAATAGGTGATTTAACTAAATTAAATGTTTATGAACAACAGGCTCTTGCAGATGCAACTGGTATGGAATTTGATTCTTTAGTAAATCAACAAAGAATTAGAGAAAGATTTGGCAAATTAGGTAAAGAACAATTAGCATCTGCTCTTGCTTTAGCAGATGCTGGTAAAGATATTTCACAGATAAATGCAGCTGATTTAAAAAACCAAACAGCTAGAATGAAATCTCAACAAGAAATGGCTTCAGTAATGGAGAGGTTCAAAAATGAGACTGGAGCAATTGGAACAGCTATTGGTGATGCATTTAGACCTATTGCTGAATTTATTATGCCGATATTTGCAGATATAGCTTCTATATTAGGTAAAGTGTTAGTTCCTGCTTTTCAATTAATAGGTAAAGCATTAAGTATTGTGTTTGGTATATTAAAACCAATTTTTAGTTTTATATTAGCAGTTGTTGGGGGAATAGTTGGTTTATTTGGAAGTGTAATTGAAGTATTTGTGAATGGATTTGGATATGTTGCAGATGTTATAGG
>Ga0255773_10004537_pt1 | contig 11737 bp, 20 predicted proteins | sample 011ome_17_FD_179971 | JGI IMG/M metagenome (GOLD analysis project Ga0255773, IMG submission 179971) | Coastal salt marsh microbial communities from the Groves Creek Marsh, Skidaway Island, Georgia - 011502XT metaG (version 2) | ecosystem: Environmental > Aquatic > Marine > Intertidal zone >...
TACTTGGATTTCTTCTTTTGTGTAGAGGGAATCCAACCCGTTTTGCGTAATGTACCATAAACGTAAGCATTAGTTCGCTCTTCGCCCAAACGCTTTTTCTTGGCTTCTTTACGCAATTCCATTTCTAGCTTCTTTGGCATGGCTAACCCCTAAGTTGAAACGCCTTCTGGGACTTCTTGCTCGACATAGGGAACTTCAGCAGCTATTGCCTCAAGAATCAAATCTTCTATGTCGCCAGAGGTTGCATAGTTGATGCCAGTGATAACAGGCTCAACACCAAATTTATCTATATGCAACTGAATAATGTCTTTAAATTCAAGAACCTTCATTTAAATACTCCTTAATTATTTCATCAAACCTTGTCGCCATGTTGGGCATCCTTTGCTGCACAAGCTCCCAATACTTTGTATTTCTCAATGCAAATAGGTTGGCAAAAGCCTCTTGTTGGCGAGAACCCTTCCGCTTGTAATAAGAAGTTCCATGTCCATGACCTCCAAACATTGTCCACATTTTGCCGTGGCTTAGTGCGTCAACAATATCAGAGTAGTTGCCAAGTTCATCGTCTTTTAATACCTTTTTTCGTATCGTATTACCATAAGAATTTGTTACTTCTTTGAAATCATAAATTTCGGCTTGAAGTGACTTAACTGAATTTTCAAACATTGCCGCCTTGTGCAGATTTAAACCTTTCCTGTCTAATTCATAAGCTGCAACAAAAGCCTTGTCGGTAGCCGATACGCCAAAAACACCAGCATTGCCAACTTTTCTGCCAATTTCAAAGTCAACGTGATGACCATACTCATGCCTAACGATTGACCCGCCATCCTTCAGCGGTCGAGCGACCAACTTTCTTTTAGATGGTTGGTAATAACCTCTTTCGCTTTCAATCGCATATTCCTCAATTGGCGGCAACTTATTGACAAGCCTGATTTGGTCGTCAGAAAGTGCGTTCATTGAGGTGGCAAAATCGCCAATTTGGTTTGATGATTTCAGATTGGCAGGAATTTGATATAGGGGTTTACCCTCGGTTATATCTTCTACAACAGGCGGCGCATCCTCTAGCTCCGTGAAAACAGGTCGCCAATGATGGCGGCAGTTATACCCACCACGGACAATGAACGGGTCACCCGATGATTTTCCAGCCCAGTTTCCAGACCAGATTTCCCTGATTTGCTCCTCTGTGTAAGTCTTACCAGAGTGGGTGCGGCAAAACTCCCGTGTGTCGTTAATGTTTGAGCCGTAATACAGCCAAGCATCAGCGCCCGATTCCATGCCAGTCTTGGTGACGATAGACGCATCAAACTGCATTAGCGAGTCATGCACCATTTGGCTAGAGTAGCGGCGCATATTGTTACCTAGCTTGTCAGCGGCATAAATGCTGTGTAGCTTTCTGATTGCTTCCTCTGCGGCGGCTCCACCAGCGTTGGCAATATTCACCAGTTTCTGAATCTCAACTTGGTCAGATTGGGCATATACGCCGTTAATCTTTTGGCGAATAGCCTTCACAGACTCGGCTGCGCTACGTCCTGAGATGGTGTTTTGGTAGACCTCAGTGGCTAACTCATTAAGGAAAGTGCTGGCAATATCCTGAAAGCCTTGGAAAGATTGAGTCTTTAGTGCCCTAATGACATCATCGGTCACGCCAACAAAATCACCATATTGATTGAGCATATTCCCAGCAGACACTGCGGCTTGGGTGTACTCATCAACGATTCGGCTGGATTCTGTAAGGTAGTTGGTCTGGATTGCGGCAGATATGTCTTTTCGTGCCTGAATAGCCCATTCCAAATCAAACAGCGCACCCTGCTTTAGTGGTGCTTTGCCAATTAGATTAGCAAGCGAATCTTCCAGAGCGGTTAAAGCCTCGACAATGCGCCTTTCGTGCGCCTCGCCAAGTGCCTCAACAAATCTGGCGTGCTGCTTGTCTGTTGCCATTAGAACTGACCAATAACCTGCGTATTCTGCTCAATCTCGGTATAGGCGCGGTCTAACTCCTCATCATCCAGCACCAAGTCGGCAATACGCTTGTCCACTTCTTGCTGGAATGTGCGTGAGTTCACACCAGAGGCTTTGGCTCCCTGCAAGAAAGTCAGTTCGTTGGGGTAATCCCGCACATCGAATGAGTCTGGGTAGAACACCTGCACATCGGGTGTTACGCCTTGCCAAATGCAGAACAGCGCCCAGATTTGCTCCTCTGCCAACTCCAAGATGTCAGCCTTCTCAGACAGGCGTGCGTTGAGCATTTGAAACTCGGTCTGCATAGCAATGCCAGACTTGGTTTGACCTTCTGTGCCTCGGATGGCGCTCATGTGAGCCATGCGGTTGATGGCTTCCACCTTGTCATTGATGGCAGCGCGTACAGCGTCCAAGTTGCCGCCGTTAGGCTGGATTTGGTACGGCTTTAGGTTAGCGTCCAAGTCATCAGGCATATTGATGACCGAGCCAGCCCCAGCAGTTGCGTCTGTGTCAAAGGTCTTGACCAAAGTGGGATGGTTACTGATGCGGATAAGTTGCTCAATCTCGCTCAGTTCTTCGTAGATTGCCTTTTGCATTGAGGCAATATCCGTAAGGTCGCTAATACCAATGCCGCGCTTAATCGAACGTTGCGCTGGAACAAAGACAGCGGGAATAACGCCGATTGGATTATCCATCTCCTCAACAAGACGCTCGGTCTCATTGGCAACCTCGTAAAGCTGAATCGTATCATTTGTCCACACTCGGAAAGTTTGCTTAACGTCCGTGGCGGTGTCCCTAACGATTGACTCCCGAACCTTGAGGTAAGACAACTGGAACCGCCCAGACGCCATGCGCTCATAGCGCCAATCAAAGATATTTTCAGGCGTAAACAGGTTAATGTAGGGACGGATGCCTTGTGCTAATTCATCAGCGCGTGTGCCAGCGGTGGACTTAGGCTTATCCATCATTAGCCAAACGTGACCATACACAGAAGCCCACACTTGAGCCTCACGCATGAACGAATCAAAAGAGCGACCATCAAGGTCAGCGTCTTTTAGAAAATACTCAAGGGATACATTGCCAGCCAATGCGCCAAACTCACGCTTGGGCGGCACTCGCCATAGGTAGCTTGAGTAGATGTGGACGATGTTGCGGCAATGGTTGTCAATCGGTGTGAGCATCAATCGACGGTTGTATTCGTCTTTGTCCTCATTGACATATTTGGTCAGATAGTTGCCACCCTGATAATCTTCGCCACCCATGTAGCTGCGGAGGTAGAATTCCCAGCGGTTTTGGTTGTCGTCGTAATCGGGATGTTTATCAGTAAATTTACTCATTTATGTCCACCTAATAGGCTGAGGTACGTCATATTTTCTCTTAATTGGGTATAGGTAGTCAACCAAGTAGCCCAAAGCGTCATTCATGTGGTCAAAGCCTGAGTCCTTATCGGGCTGCGATGTACCTTCTTTATACGTCTGCCTCTCAAGGCTTTTAATCGTTTGCTTGCACTTTGGGTCTACGAACAAGTGACGTACATTGTCAGCAGATTTTAACCTAGCATTGACCGAGTTGATTCGGTCTCGAATTGACGTATGAGAATTAGGCGCTTTAACCTCAAACCCAGCGTTTTGCAGAATTGATAAATCAGTTCGACCGCCAGCCGATGTTTTTCGTTGGCGTGATGCAGGGTCAGGGTAAATAATAGCCCTTCGCTTTGGATACCGCTGTCGTATCTCGTCTGCCATCTCATCTGTATTTGACCCGTAAATTACCAACTCGTCAATAATCTTTAAGTCCCCACCTTCACGGATGGCAACCACGGCACTCATTGGGTCAAGGTTAAAGTCCATGCCGATATGCAAAGTAGAATCATCATCAACCATGTGCTTAACCGATTCCTCACGGCTGAAGTTGTAGTAAATGATTCCAGAATAATTTACAAACTGAGCAAGGTATTCCTGATTAAACGTGCGTTCATCTAAGTCTTGCTTTGCCGCCTCAATCTCGGTTGCCGATACGTTGCCGCCATCAAGCGTGGTGAATTGGAACGAATCCCACCCATCACGTTTATCCACCCCAAAACCCCAAAGGTCATAAAAGTGGTTTCGCCCCTTTGGTGAGCCAATCCACATTGCAGAGCCTTCGCGGTCAGATAACGCAGGTCGAATAACCTCATACCATGTTTCTGGCTTCATGTCGGCGTATTCGTCCATTACGGCAAAGTCCAAAGCCCTACCACGCAAATTGTCTGGCTTTTCTGCGCCTTTAAGCGATATAGTCGAGCCGTTCCTAAGTTTAAGAGAAAGAGCGGACTCGTTCTTTTTGCTAATGTAACCTTCTGGTATTTGGTCAATCAGCATATCCCATGCAATCTCTTTTGCCGATTTGTAGGTTGGCGCAATATACCAGCAGTTTTTGTTTTTGCCAGACATAGCCGCGCTTAATAGTTCTGCGGTTGACAAGAATGTTTTGCCAAAACGCCGACCAGCAACAACTACCCTAAATCGGGTCTTATTCTGGAATATCTTGCTTTGCGGTATCGTTAGGTGAATTGACATGAATTTGAATAGGTGGCAATTCGCGCTCGGGTTCTTTTTCCTCTTTCCAGCCAGCTTGCGTCTTTAAGTAAAAGATAGCCGCCGTGATATTTCCCATTTGCGCCTGACTTATTAGGTTTTTAGCCACATTACCGATTGCTTTAGCTTTACCCCTTTTATATGCGTCAAAAACTTCTGGCTGTCGGCTTTCTACCTCACGCAGGGTTGTTTCGCTGATGTTGAAGTAATCAGCCATTTGCGCTTTGGACAATACAGCAGCAAGCGCCTCTACTTGTACGGTCTGCGCTTCGTCAAACACTATTGGTGGGCGTCCGCCACCATCGCCTTGGTTGCCTATCTTAGCCATTCACAACCTCCGCAAAGGCTTCACCAGTCACCTCGTGATAGGCAGTCTTGCCTGTGAACTCTTGCCACCGCTTAATGATTACATCGCAAAATTTTGGGTCAAACTCCATGATGTAAGCGTCAATGCCATTTTTTTCGGCGGCAATCAATGTTGAACCAGAACCACCAAAGTAATCTGCAATTGTTTTGGCTGACAAGTTGAATCTTTTAATAATCCATTCCATTAGCGAAACTGGCTTTTGTGTTGGATGCACCCTGTTTTTCTTTTCGCTTGCTTGGGTAAACTGCCTAACAACGCTTCTGAAATTTGCCCACGCCAGTTCACAATCTGTTTGGTCTGATTGACCATTATTCTTGTCCCAGACAAGCCAACACTCACTATCTGGCAAAGCCGAACAATAATAATTTGCGCCCCACCATATTTGTTTTGCCTCTGGATAAAGACCAAATATCAAATTAAAAGCATCTTTTGCCACATCGGGGTTGTCATCACCAAGAATGTCTGTTCCGTAATTTGCCTTTAATACAGAACTTTTGCTAACAGCGTTCATGCCATAAGGGGGGTCAGTATGTATAAGGTCTGGATAAACTCCAGCCATTAACTTTTCAACCGCATCAATGCTGGTGCTATCACCGCACATCAATCGGTGGTTGCCAAGTATCCAAACATCCCCCTCAACCGTTACAGGCGTTTCTGGTAGCTCTGGGACTTCATCCTCATCGGTCAAGCCTTCCACTTGTTCAGGCTCCAGTAGGTTTGCCAATTCGTCGGCATCAAAGCCAATTAGGGATAGGTCAAAATCCAAGTCCTTTAGTTCGGACAATTCAACCTTGAGCATCTCATCGTCCCACCCAGCATTTAGCGCTAGCTTATTGTCGGCAATAACGTAGGCTTTCTTTTGCGCTTCGGATAAGTAAGACAGCCGTAAGCATGGCACTTCAGCTAGTCCCAGTTTACGGGCGGCTAACGTGCGACCGTGACCAGCAATAATGCCGCCATCTTCGTCAATCAGTACGGGATTTGTAAACCCAAACTCTTTAATGCTTGCCGCAATCTGGGCGACTTGAGCGTCTGAGTGTGTGCGGCTGTTCCGAACATAGGGAATCAGCGCATCAATTGCAATGCTTTCTAAATTCCCGACTTTATCCATAGTCGTCATGTGTATCCCCTAAAACAAAGGTAATGCAATTCTACCCAAAAAAACGCCCACCGCAAGGCAGGCGTAAGTTGGTGCAACCCAACAGGAGAACTGGGTTCAGTTTAGACGCTCTCTTGCAAGTCGTCTAGCCTCTGCTCGGTAGTGTCTGGCGATTTCCTCTAGCCCCTCTTTGGTGTACTTTCTCAGGGTGCTATCAGACTCCAGAAGTTCCAATTGACGCTCACCAATTCGCTCCAATAGGCGCTTTCGGTATTCGACCGCATTACCCCCGAGCCAGTTATTGCAGTGCTTGCATTGACCGTGGACGTTATCCTCGACAAACCTCATGTGAGGTGCAGAACCCACAGAACGGTAGTGCCCAGCGTCAAAAGTGTTTGGTTCGCTGCCAAGTGGTGTATCGCAACTAATGCAGGGTTTGCCTGCGTCTCTGGCGCGGATATAAGCGTTGAACGCTGTCTGTGCTTTCTTGACCAACTGGGGTTTCGTCTGGAGCGCATCCAGCTTCAGCTTGGTCTCTTTCTTGTCTTTTTTTTCGACCACTTTACGCGCAACCTTCATCGCGCAGGCTGGGCCGCACACGCTCTGCATCGGGCGCACTGGGGTAAATGGCGTCTTGCACTCTTTGCACTTCTTACTCATGGATTTCCACCCCGTTTTGAGCCGCCCAAGCCATTAACCACTCGGTAAATTCTGATGCTTGCTGCTTTGTAAATTTTCGTGTTTGAAGCCCCAATTGAACAATACCATCCCCTGTCAAATTGGGAATGACTTGCCCCGATGTTCCAGACCATTGCTCTCTAGTGTAGGCATCCACCAAGAGTCGCTTCCAAGACTCTGTATCCCAAGTAGAACCGTGATGTCGGGCTTGTTTAGCTATCTGGTGGATGATGGAATGATACATAGAATTTTGTTCCAGCGAACGATTTTCTTGCTTGATTTCCACCGTCAGAACCATCCCAGACTCAAGGGCTGGCTTCATCTTTTCCCACGCCGCCCTCATCTTTTGAACTCCCTCCAGAGGCTCCCTGATTGAAAATTTCATACTCATGCATCCTTATTTCGGTCATGTATGACCTTATTGTTTGTGCGTAGGCATACCCTTGTTTTTTGGTAATGCGTTGCATTGTCTCCGCGAACCATTGTTTCCTATCTCTTGGGTCACGCCAGTAAAACATTTGAACCAACTCTCGTGCGTATGCCATGTTGTTAGCTCGTCGGTCAATGGCAGCGATGCGCTCAAACTTGGCTCTTTGCTCATCAGTAAACCGGGGCTTCCAAGTCTCCTGTCGCTTTGAGGGCTTCGGTAATAACGTGGGTGGGGTAGTTCGCTCCATCACGCACTCTGTCCAGAATCTTCATCGCCATTTCGTAGGTCATCGGATTGCTCCCAGTAATAACCCGTAAGCAAACCCCACAATAAGGCTAAGACCACAGGCGCAAGATACAACAACCACAGCATCTTCCCAATCAACATCGCTAGGCTCCAAAAAATAATCTTTAACCTCGGTCGGAATCGTCGGGTACGGTTTTATTTTCCTCACCCTTGTTGCCCAGATTGTCATGTTGGTCACCATTATTTGCAGGTTTACGTTTTCCAAATATTGCATCCCAGTTATTTTCAAACGCCTGACGGTCTACGTCAAACGGTCTTGGTGCTGAACCCTTGCTCATAGCATTTCCATATATTTGGAATACACACTGCCACCAGCGATGCACCTTTCTTCGATGCTATATTTTTCCATTGCGCGGTCGTCTGTATGACCGTAAACGCACTCAATCGTATTGATGCAATCACCTAATGCGTCAAGAATTTCTCTCAATTCTTCATAACTTAACAAATACTCTGTCTGAACATTTTTTTTCATATCAACTCCTTTAAACGTGCTTTCTTTTCGTGATATTTGCGCTTGCGGTCTTCTGGCGTGCGTTTTGACTTTGGCTTGTCAAATCCATCCCCACCCAAATAAATCGGGGTCTGGTCGCGCCCAATAGTGTCTTTTTTCCAACCGACGATATGGATGCAGCGCATCTCATGCAGGGTTCTTAGCCAGAGCCAAGATGTCCGCATAGATACCTCAAGCGAGTCTGCCAACTGGTGAGCATCCACTTCCCGACCCATATCAAACATCTTCCAAGTCTTAGCGAACAGGTAGGCATCTACGCGCTTTGCTGGGTTTTTACCGCCCCTCATGCAATCACCTTCGCTTTCTGCGCTCGGATGGTCTTGTCAATTACATCCAACGCTTTGTCCAGCATACCGATGGTGGTAGCCTCCATCTGGGCGTCGTGAACCTCGTAGCCCAATTTTATGGCTGAGAGTTCAGAACCGCGACAAATGAACCTATCGTTTATCTCAAAAGACCTCCTACAAACGTCGTAAAGGGCGCTAGAAGCGTCTAAAACAAGCTGGTGGTACTCCGACCCTACCCCAAGCTCACAAAGCGCCTCTGCAACGTTTATTACGCCAATGACAATATCTATCTCTTTTTTGTTGGCAGTACCTTTGGCAAGTGAATCGAGCGCACTCATGTTTTTCAGGTGCATCGTGACGTATTCGGATTCTTTGGCTGATACCTTGGTCATGCCAGTGACCACCCAGTTCATTGCATCCAGTCGGACGCCCTTGGGTTTGTATTTGCTACGTTTACGCATTTTTCACCCCCAAAATACCTTTCATCATCTCTCGGATATGCGCTGGCGGTGGTGAACACTTCTCACGGTCAGCAATGATTTGCTTGAGCGCAGCATCTTGGTTTGGCGGTGGCGGTACGGTAGTGCGAGCCACATCAGCGGCTTGTTGGGCAAAAGATTGTTTGGGTGCTGTTTGCTTGCGTACCCAGTTGCGCCAAGTCGCATCCCAGTCGAGCCGAACACCCTTAGTGCCTGGAATTGATGACCAATAATCTTTGAACTCAGCAAAGACTTTGCGTAAGTCAAGGTCTGGTCTTTCTGCCTTTGACCACTCTGCTAATTCAGCATTAGGCTTCCAATCGGCTGGCAACCGCGAACCGCGCGTTGCTTTAACTTGGTGTATTTGTGTATTGGTGTCTTGGTGTATTGGTATAGCATTGCGACCGTTATGCGTTTCTGATGCGTTCGCATCGGTCTTCTTTGTACTCCAACGCGCCTCTGCGGACTTGCGAGCCTTGTCTGACTTGTCTGCTATCTTGGACAACTCAAACTGAACACGCTCAGAAATCCACCCATCATCAGTGCGAACGAAATACTCTCGCAATACGACCGCAATGCAATCGCTATGCGAACGCATCCTAATCTGTCTAGCTATCTCATCAACTTCGTCAGGTAGTGGTTTTTCGTGGAGGTAGCACCAATCAAGCATACGGCGGTACGCAAGGTCTTCCATTTCGGAAAGGTGCGATGTGTGACTTTGGTAGTCACCAATATTGAAAGAATAGTAAAACATACTCTCGCCTTTTATCTCCCTTGATAAAAGAAACGGCGGCGGGGAGAGGGAGGGAACTCCATTCAGCCGGGTAATTAGTCCGACCTAGCCGCGTTTCAATCAATTATAGCTCAGTCTTTTCGGCTTGTGCTAACTCGTATTCAATCAACATATCAATGCAGTGCTTGGCTTTTTCCAAATCTTTGATGCCACCCTTGTCCCTGAATCTGGTGACGTATTTGATGACCGTGTGCTGGCACGCATCAAGGTTGTTCAGCATGGAATACTGCATTGGCTGAATGGCTAGTTTCTGGTAGTGGTCGCCGTCCACTTGGCGGTCATAGGGGTTCAATCTGTACCTCCGAAATTCTCTTTGTTTAGGTCTTCGCGCTGGATGCGTTCAGCAGCCATCACGCAGTTGTATTGCAAGCTGTTAAGCCACAAGACGGACTCAATATCAGTCATGGGCAATTGACGCATTAGCGCGTTTAGGTCTGCCAAAAAATCATCAAGCGTTTCATTCATGCGGTCGCCTCCTATGTTGCTCAATTACGCCAGAAACAACTTTTTTTGAAAATTAGGGAAAACCCCTAGACTTGATGTGTTTTTTTTGATGTTAAGATACACACATCGCAACACAAAGGGAGATTTAAAATGACTCAATATGCAAACCATTACGGCTACACAGACGTTAACCCATTTGAGGTTATTCGCGCTGTTAGCGACAAGACCATTGAAGTGCGTGAAATGAACGCCGAGCGTGACGATAGCGTAAAGCTGGAGTTCCACGTTGGCGGCTTCAGCGCACACTGCTCAAACCAGCGCAATCAAAAGTGGTTCATCACATCCGATGAAACCGCACCAGTGATTCGTATTCGCCTTGGCAAGAACGGCTGGAAAGATGCTCACGGTCGCCGCTTCCAGCTTTCTGACCAACCCACCAAGTTTTACGATTACAACTTTTAAACAACGGGGCGAAAGCCCCACTCCTGGGGTTTACCCTAATATGTGATGGTAGTTTTTTGTGGTGAAATAAGAGTTGTCAAATTCAAAAGGGAGGATGTATGACACGCAAGATTTACTCACTGAATGTAGAGGGGCAGAAGTTGCTCAAGACCTTGGTTGACCCAATGAGCGAGTTCTATATCGACGCGGTTATCGATTTGGAAGAGAGCATGGAAGAGGGTGATATGCCTGCGTTTGAGGGAACCGTTTTCGGTTCAGAGCATTTCGATGAAATAAAAGGGGAATGGAAATGAAAAACTTAGCAACAGCCTTGGTTAAGGCACAAAAGGCTTTTAGCCCAGCACTGAAGAACAGCACTAACCCACACTTTAAATCGCGCTACGCAGACCTTGCAACCTGTGTAGAAGCGGTCATGGATGCCTTAAATGACAACGGCATTGCACTCATTCAGAAGTGCTATGAATGTCCAAACGGCATTATGGTTGAGACTGTCTTTATGCACGAAAGCGGTGAAATTTATGAGGCTGGCATTTTGCAGTTCCCGTCCAGTAAGCAAGACCCACAGGGTTACATGAGCGCCTTGACCTACGCTCGGCGTGGCTCATTGATGGCGGCTTGCGGTATTGCCCCAGAGGACGATGACGGCAACGCTGCTTCACGCAAAGCGCCAACGGTTGACATTAGCGCATACGTTTCCAGCATTAAGGATTGCGAGAACCTAGAAGACCTCAAGGCAAAGTTTGCCATCGCCATTGCCGCTTGCGGTACGGACTCACAAGCCAAGGCAAAAGTCATTGCCGCTAAAGATGCACGAAAGGCAGAACTGTAATGGAACAGAGAACCGATGAATGGTTCTCGGCTCGTGCCGGTAAAGTAACCGCCAGCCGAGTTGCAGACCTAATGGCTAAAACCAAGTCAGGCTATTCAGCCAGCCGCGAGAACTACATGGCGCAGTTAATCGTTGAGCGGTTTACCGGTGGCAAGGGTGAATCGTTTACTAACACTGCGATGGCGTGGGGTACTGAACAAGAACCCTTTGCGCGTGCAGCTTATGAGGCGCGTGAGGGCGTTTTTGTTGATGAGGTTGGTTTTGTATCTCACCCGACTATTGATGGCGCTGGCGCGTCTCCTGACGGCTTGGTGGGCGACGATGGCTTGGTTGAAATTAAATGCCCCAACACGGCGACGATGATTGATACGTTAATCAACGAAACCGTGCCAAACAAATACTACGCACAAATGCAAATGCAAATGGCTTGCACAAGTCGTGCGTGGTGCGATTATGTGGTCTTTGACCCAAGGATGCCGAGCAACGCTCAACTATTCGTTAAGCGCGTAGCGCGTGATGA
>Ga0255773_10004540_pt1 | contig 11735 bp, 3 predicted proteins | sample 011ome_17_FD_179971 | JGI IMG/M metagenome (GOLD analysis project Ga0255773, IMG submission 179971) | Coastal salt marsh microbial communities from the Groves Creek Marsh, Skidaway Island, Georgia - 011502XT metaG (version 2) | ecosystem: Environmental > Aquatic > Marine > Intertidal zone > Salt...
TGATAAATTCATAGGTAAAGTTACCACTAATGAGGTGACTTGCCGAAGCTTGAAAACTAAAGCAAAGGGCAAGAGCGATTAGGAAATTGCGCATAGAATAGAGTTTGCGTGAATATAAGGAATACATTTACATACACAATTATGTAGAATGATATTGCAGTTTAATAAGTAATGTTCGGTGCTGGATTTCAAATCTAAAACCCTTGTAATTTAGTGAGTTGACCAGTGGTAGATGATGAGGTGGATTGTAATATTGGTGAGCTTGTTTCCCTTTTTTGCGAAAGGGCAGTTTTACTTGTATAATCAATCGGGTAGCCCCTTGCTAAACGATACGATAACTCTCTGTGAATCTGGACCTGGAATACAGCTGAATCTTTTTACCGATCTCACAAATCAAACTTCTTTAGCCTGGAGTACAGCACATTCTGCATTAAACCTTTCTGTATTTAATCCCTCAAATACAGCCCAACTAAAGGTTTGGCCAAATATTTCGACAGTGATTCTTACAACTGTTTCAGTTTTAGATTCGCTGAGCCAAAATGATACTACGCTTTATGTGCGCCTCATTCCTGACACTGTAGTTCAATCTGCAATACAAGATTCAACAATTGGCCCTTGCGATTCCCAAATAGCGCTTGTTCCCGGGATTCCAAATAGCGGTGAATATTGGTGGGCTTCGGGATTGGGGCCTATTTCTAGTATTGACCCCTCTAGTTTAGGATACGGCAACAATATTCTTTATTATAGGTATACTGATCAATACGGCTGTGTTAGTGCCGATTCCACAATCATCCAAGTGTCTTCTGATTTCAGTCAAAGCATCTTAGGATTTGAAATTTATGGTGGCCAAAACGACACTATAGATCCGGTTTTATACAATGGCGTGCCTACTTATTCAATCTGTAGTTCTGTCAACTCGCCGACATTCGGCATTCAATTTTTTGGTACTCTGTTAAATTATTCATCTTATTCCATTTCTTGGGGAGACGGAGCTCAGACAGTTGGTACAGTTACTTCAACTACGGTGAGTCATCAATACGCCACCTCCAGTTTGTACCAGATAATCGTGGAATTGACAGATTCAAACAATTGTACTTCAACGGATACCTTGGCATTCTATTATGGAACTACCCAGTCTTTAGGTCTAGGAACACCGGGAAATACAACCACTTGTTTTGATGCAGACGAGGATAGCATATTTTATGACTTCCAAATCTTATTCTGGGAATTAGATCCAGTGGGTATAACCTACGAATTTTCGTCTAATGATGGAAGCAGTCCAGTGGTTGCCGTATCTCCATTGGTCACCAATGGAGTTTCGAACTACCCTTTTCTTATCTATGATGCTTCAACAGGGTCTTTATTCTATCGGAATTGGTTTACGTCTGGTTCTTGTGGTTTTTCTACCGATTTAGCTGGAGTTCAGTATTCCAACGTATTTGCGGTAAACGCGACCAAGTCTGCTCCATGTAATAGCTCACAAAGCTCCGTAGCTGTGGGGCCAATTTTAGTTAGTAGTAGCCCTAATCCAGAATTAATACTACCTCCTAAAGTCTGCATAAACGACACTTTTGAAATAACGGTAATTGATACAGCAGGAGCCTTAATTTCTTCCTTTGGAACGGGGTATATCTGTGATAATGACGTCAAAGGAGTATGGTTCGTCGAGGATGATCAAGGCCTATCACTATTACCGTCCTCTTCAACTTACACCGTGGTTAATGGAAGTTTGGGTGATACCAATACCTCGGCCAATTACCCCAGTCTTTGGACCTATGGATCCAATGAACTCACATTGGTTTTTCATAGAACAGGAAATTTTAAAATATCTAAGATTACAGGTTTTGTCAATATTGGTTCAAACAACCTTTGTGATAAAGGAAATGCTTTTGATTGGTTATGTGTAGACTCTATTCCTCAGGTTGATCTTATTACGGCTCTTCCAGATACGCTTTGTTCCTATTCTGAATATTCGGTGGAGTTGGAATACCACAACTCTTTTTGTGGTGATACGATTGAATACCAAATCATTTTACTTGATAGTACGCAAACAACGACATTGTTCCATTCAGGTAAAAGTTTAGTGCCAAGCTTTACGGTAATGACCCCTTATTTTGGAAAGCAAATTGTAAAATATCAGGCTATTTCAACCTGCGGAATGTGGGAACTTACGGACTCTATTTATGCCAGAAACAACCCCAAGCTCGAATTCTCGAGTGATACCGTATTGGCTTGTGCAGATTCGTTAGAGATTAGTATCGGGATTGATCTTTTTTCTTTCACCGAACCCTTCGATCCTGATTTATTTACTGGGATGAGTTTTTCGATAGTTCCCCCTCAAGATTGGACACTTTTAAGTAATAATTCTTTGGGACTTCCCTCGGTACGATTCGATGACAAAGGCACCTACGTTCTAGAGTTAATACTCGAAGGTGTGTGTAGAACAGATACGTTGTCCACTGTATTGAACTACGGACGTGTCCCTGATGCAAGCTTTGCATTAGATTCTTCTTTGATTTGTACTTCAACCTATCTCGTGCTAGATTCCATTGCCGACGCCTCCGGAACGCATCAATGGGTCATTAATTACGGGAATTTGACCTCTAACTATGTAGGTACAGCGCCAATTTTTGATACTTTACCTACTGCAGGGGTTGATACTATTTTTATAACACATACCATAGCAACTCCTTTATCGTGTAGAGATTCAGTCACTGATTTTATTGTTTTACCGGAGCGACTCTTTGCAGATTTTACTATTCAAGACAGTATTTGTAGCGGCCAACCATTAAATGTTGGCAATTTCAGTTCTGGAGCGATTGTTCACCATCATTGGACCTTGGATATGATTTCAGGAGATTCTACAATGGTCCAGCTTAACAACCCTAAAGCGGCGATACCCACTCTTTCGGTTACAGATTTCAGCCTTCCAATTCTTCCTCAGCAATACCTGATCTCTTTAACTATTTACGATAATGACAGCTGTCTTTCTACTGCAGAGGATACTTTGATGGTTTTTCCCAAACCTAATAGTGCTGCATTTATAGCAGCTAAGGATACCTTATGCCATCAAGAAGCCCTCTCTATTTCAGGAACAGATGATTTTGGGGGTATTCATAATTGGTACGTATTAGATTCTGCACGCCAGTTAATTACTTCTTTGAATGACACCATAATAGACAGCATAAATACAGCAGGTTTAGGTAGTGGCAGCTATAGTTTGATTCATCAAATTTCGGTTGGAGAGAATCAACTATGTGATTCAACCTTTGAGGTACCCTTCTACATTACTCCAGAGATCATAATTTCCTTGTCTACTCCTAACGGTTCTTGCTCTGCGGACACTGTGCTCTTGTACGTAGATTCTACAATCAACCCCCAAATTGATTGGAGCTGGTTCCTGCCTGACACAACACTACAATCATCTTCTAGTGTGCGCTTAATTGTTCCGCCTGGTGAACATCCATTTTTATTGACCGGATTAGATGAATACAACTGTAGCCGATCTCTTAGTGATACCATTCGGGTTTTTGAGGCTCCGACTGCACAAATACTATCCAATTCAAACTGTAGTTTAGATTCAATCTGTAGAGCGGATACAAATCTGTTCTTTCTAAACTGGAATACTACGAATACATCTGGCACTTTATATACAGCTTCATGGGACTGGACCGGTGACAGCATTTTTGATGCAAATGGAGACAGTGCCTCATTTGTTTATGTTAATTCTGGTTCGGAGAAACTTTGGGTAAAATATTCGAATGAATATGGTTGCGAACGAGACAGTTTAATTCACCTCGAGGTGAAAGAAGATCTTTTTTCAGATATCCGTTTTAGTCAATCCGAATTCTGTGGACCCTACCAACCCGTTATCCTGGATTCTACTTTTGGAGAACTGGATTCTGGATATATTGAGATTTTCACCCTAGAAGCGGGGATTAAGCAAGTCCTCTTTTCAAAGGGCTATGATCAAAATGTTGCTTATCCAACATTACCATCTGCAATTGATCGAGATACGACATATTTGACCTCATTGACCATATGGAATTGTTGTGAAACCGTAGTTTCTTTCGATACGTTAACTATCAAACCTCTTCCAGTAGCTTCACTATATGCGGTCCAGGACACCGGCTGTTCACCATTTTACTGTACGTTTCAGCCGGATGGATTTTTATTTGGAGGTATTGATTCCGCTTACCTAGATTTTGGAGATGGACAAGGTGTCCAACTTCTAAAAGTGGGCGTCCCAGTAGGCTCACAATTTGATTCAGTTTGGCAACCAGTATCTCACAACTACATTTATCAAGGAGTCTCTGACACCACATACATCGCAAAATTATATGCTTCTAACGTCTGTAATGACACTTTTTCCACCCTGCCGATCAATGTCCAAAGAGGTACGGTTTTATCTTCTTTTAGTGCGTCTAGAACTTCAGGTTGTGCTCCGTTGACGGTAGACTTTTTTAATCTCTCTTTCAATTATAACTCCTATGCTTGGTGCTTTGATTATGATACTATTTCAAATTCATGCGATACGACTACAACCGTTCTTGTAAATCCTAGTTGGACGTTTGAGGAACCAGGATTTTATACCGTTGCACTTTTTGTGAATGCAAATTGTGGTAGAGATACTTCCTACATGAATATTGATGTATTTCCTTCGCCTGAAGTAAGTTTTGTGGCTCCACCAACGTATTGTGGAAATGATACTATCGCATTTATCAATAACAGCAATTTTCCCACTGGGAATATATTGGGTTATTTATGGACGTTTGGAGATGGTGATTCATCACTAATTAACAATCCAACACATGAATATGACTCATCCGGTTCTTACCAAGTAATTCTTACTGCTTTTGGTGATAATGGATGTAAGGGTAGGGATACCGCAGATATTTCAATTCTCCCAACGCCGCAAACATTGTTTACAGCAAATTCAGTTTGTCAAGGTGATACAGTATTTTTCTCAAATTCTTCAACTATTCCAGTTGGTCAGATCGTGGGATATACATGGGAATTTGGAGATGGGAATACCTCGAATGCCTTGGCTCCCTACCACGTTTATTCGCAGCCTGGTGTCTATAAAGTGAATCTAAAAGCAGTTTCTAATAGCGGATGTGAAAGCGAGTATTCAGATTATGTAACTATATCTCCTTTACCGACGGCAGGATTCAATTGGACCTTAATCTCCAGCGACAGTTGCGCTCTTCCTATAACCTATCAGTTTTTCAACACCTCCGTCAATGGGGTACAATTTGCTTGGGATTTTGATTTTGCCAATTCGGGACTGCATACAAGCGTTTCAAACAATCCCCAACATACGTTTACTGCTCCTGGTACTTTTTTGATTAGACTTTATGTTGAAAATCAATTTGGTTGTTGGGATACAATCTTTAAACAATTGGATATTTCTGAGGGTATTGATGCTAAAACCAGTACGTCAACGGCAGAGGGTTGTATGCCTTTAGAAGTGTCGTTCTATGATATTTCAACCGTTCCTTTGAATGATACTATTCACTCGGTAGAATATGTATTCGGTGACGGTGTAAGGAAAAAGGTAAATTCCCCGCCTTTTAACATCACACACACCTATCAAAAATCAGGGACTTTTGCGGCCTATGCGATAGTTACAAGCAAGAAAGGATGCACATATACCTCACCCTTAAAAACAATTTTGGTCCACGAAATACCGTATCCAGATTTCTCGTTCTTGAACACAACCAATATTGAATTAGAAATGATCAATTTGACCGCCCCTCTTGATAGCACTTATTTTTATGAATGGAATTTAAGTACGGGTCAAAACAGTTATGAATTTGAGCCAATCTTCCAGCTTCCACAATTATCAATGAATTATGACAGCACCACTATTTGTTTATTCGTTGAGTCTACTGAAAGTTGTACTAATTCTATTTGTAAGAATCTTTGGATATGGCAGTCAAGCCTCTACGTGCCAAATGCCTTTGCACCAGACCTCAATTTTATAGGGGAGGACAATCTTTTCTTACCCAAGGGACATAACTTGGATATATATGAATTATGGATATATGATAAATGGGGTAACCTAGTCTTCTATAGCGACAAAATCCAAGAACCGTACATGTCCCCAGCCGAAGGTTGGAACGGCCTCTTTATGGGAAATGGTGATCCTTTGCCCATGGGTGTATATTCATGGAGAATAAACGCATCATTTTTAGACAATAAGAGATGGAAGGGTCAGATGAATTCCCATGGCGAGGTATTGACTTACGGAACACTCACACTATTGAGATGATGAAAAAGCGCATTACATACTTTCTGTTTATCTGGTGTAGCGTTCAACTTCATGCTCAAGATGCAACCTTTAGCATATCAGATTTCAATCCGATCAATATCAATCCGGCATATGCTATTTCTGGTGACGGTCAGTTAAAACTATTTACTTCAACGCGCCAGCAGTGGTTAAATCTTCCTGGTCCATCAAGTACTTCTGCAGCCTATCTGATGAATCAAGCGAGTCTATGCGCTCCTATTATATCGAACAGGAATAATGGTTTGGGCCTCGCTCTTCAGCTCAATAATCAAACCTCAGGGGAGGGTAGCCTAGAGTTGAATGGTATGCGATTTGGCGCTGCAGCACGATTTTCAGGGAAGTACAATCGTCACAACTACTCCTTTGCCAGTGGGGTGGGATTTGGCATCTCTCAGTTTTCTGTGGACTGGCGCGAACTCAATTTTAGCTCACAGTTTAGTCCATTCTACGGAATGATAGAGTCAACTCCTCTAGTAAATCCTCAGAATACCAAAGCGAATCTCACTGTTTCGGCGAACATTGGTATTCGTGGGGCATATTCAATACAGTTCAACTCTAATGCAATCATCGCCCTAAAGGCAGGATTCGCAGGATTTCACATGAACCGCACGGGTGTTAGTTTTTTTGATAACACAAGCATTTTATTGCCTAGATACGTTGGTCATGTATCAGCCATTTATGTTCCTAAAACGAATAAAGGTTTAAAAGGAATGCAGTCCAACTATATTATTGTTGGCGGGGTTTTACAAAAGCAGGGTGCCTCAACCACTACTGAGATCCGTATTGGGACTAATATTAATCATGCTTTAAATGTGTACACATTGTACCGCAGTCGTTATCTACTTCCCCTAGAAAACAAGGTAGACGCTATATGTTTTTTGACACAGATCAAACTTCGTCAATTCATAATTAGTGTTGGCTACGACATGACGGTATCAAATCTAAACAACATGAGAACATATGGCACAACAGAAATAGGCCTAATGATTCCCTTAGGAGGCAATTCACCGCTTGCGAATAAGAACAAACCTACTAGTTGTCAATCGGAACAGATTTTATCCCATGCATTATGGAAAATGAACGAACGATTTGACTCTAAAGGTGGCGTCTTTAATAAAGAGTTCAGTGCATTAAGCCTTGTGCTTTGATAGAGCAGTCAGGGTCATTTCTGCTTTCTTTCAACAGGATCAAGCGTCATCCCAATTCCAAAGAAATTCCCTGAAAAATACCCAAGTTGATTGTCTGAATTATTCATTTGAGTGGTGACAATGAGGTAATTCCCTTTGTAATTCAATTTTGTTAGGGTCACGAAATCTGAAGTTGATTTATAGCCTACACCTACAGTTAATCGCAACTCCTCAATATCAAAACGAGACCTGATGTAAAACTCAGAGATAGCCGGTGTGATTCTAGTTATGTATCGAATATAATCTGCTGAAACCGTTAGTTTGTCTTTTTCAACCATGTTTACACTGCAATCAAAGAGTCCTTGAAAAACGGAGTAATTATTGTAGTCTAGAAGATCACTTCCGTTGATAGATCCGTTTACGACAAAATTGTTGATTGCTCCTCCAAATTTTACTCTTGTCTTGTAGAAGAATGCGAATCCAGCTGTGGCATCTAAAAACCAGGTATTGGGCCGGTAATTGCCAACTGCGGGTTCATTGGGGTTTTCCGTTATCGATTCTGTAAAATCAATATTCGAATTAATAAAGCGGGTTGTAAGGCCTAAACGCAGGGTGCTTACGTCGTTTATTTTTGCATCAAAACAATACGGAATATTGAAGGAGTTGTACTTGTAAGTGGCAAAACTGTGCCGGACAAAATTGAACCCTACACTGTTTCGTTCTGTCCATTTTTTATTCAGTTGAAGAACATCCACTTGTGGAGCTCCAGGTACATTTTGCCATTTTTGTTTGGTCCCCATGAAAAAGTCGATTTGATCCAGTTCCAATTCACCTAAATATGCTGGATTAACAACCGATCTTACAGTAATGAATGGTGTATTCATTTGGATTTGTTGAGCTTTTAACTCTCCAATAATGCCAAAGGCACAGCAAGCGAATAAGAGTACTTTATCTAATGAGCGTAACATAACCGAATATTTTATTACCGTTATCTGTTACGATAACATAGTAGTAGTCTCCCGAAGGCTGTTCAATCCCATTACTAAAACCATCCCACGGAGATCCAGCTGAAGTTGATTGATACATTTTCTGGCCTAATGAGTTATAGATGATGATTTCATAAGAGATCATATAAGACGTTTGGATATTGAATACATCATTATATCCATCCGCATTTGGACTGAACATATTTGGTATTTGGAAACAGTCATTTCCACCCAACGGTACGTCAATTAATAAACTTCTTATACATCCGTAGGCATCAGAAGTACTCAGCAAGTATTGTCCTGAGGCTAGAGAATCAATCGGAGGCTCCACAGACATAAAATTCAAACTATAATCATATGGCCCTACGCCACCAATTGTGGTAATAATTAATTCTCCGTCCTCAACAATTCTACATGTTGGGGGGATTATTTCAACCATAGTACTAATAGAATCGGGACTTGTAATGGTTATACTATCTGTGAGCACACATTGATTGCCATCAACAATGGTGAAGCTGTAAAGCCCATTGCCGAGATCGTTTAAGTAATTCGCTGTATCTCCTGTACTCCAATAAGTCAAATAGCTACCTGTCCCCCCAGAGGTGTTTGGATCAATGAAACCTAAAGCTTCACCGAAGCATTTATTGTTTGTAACTAGCGGAGCAGTATTCAGCGCAAGAGGTTGGGTAAGGCTAACGGTATCGCTGGCACTACATCCTAGAGAGTCTGTTACAGTCACGCTGTATGTTGCCGCGCTTAGCCCCAACGCTAGTGCGTTGTCATCATTGTTTGACCAGAGGTAGGTATAATATCCGTTACCACCACTTGCGATGACGTTGGCCTGTCCATCGTTTTCGCCATAACAGCTGATGTTGTACCCGTTGAAGTTAGAGACCGTCGATGCATTGACTATGAGTGGAGCAGGCTCTGTGAGGGTAATGGTATCGCTGGTGGTACAGCCGTTGGCATCGGTAAGCAGTAGCCACGTTGATCCCGCGCCCAGTCCCGCTGCGGAGTCGAGCGTAGAGTTGTTGCTCCACAGGTAGGTATACGGTTGAACGCCGCCGCTATTGGTTGAGGCGACGACCGCCGTAGAATCTAAGTAACAGTCTAGGTGGTTGCCAAGAGCATTTAGAGGACTGCTTAAGGTAGTATTCAGTGCAGGAGGTTGGGTTAGGCTGACAGTATCGCTAGTACTACAACCTAGAGAGTCGGTTACAGTTACGTTGTATGTTCCCGCACTTAGCCCGAGCGTGAGCGCATTGTTATCATTGTTTGACCAGAGATAGGTGTAATTCCCGTTACCACCACTTGCGATGACGTTGGCCTGTCCGTCGTCTTCACCAAAACAGCTGATGTTGTAGCCGTTAAAGCTAGATACCGTCGATGCATTGACCATTAGTGGGGCAGGCTCTGTGAGGGTAATGGTATCGCTGGCAGAACAGCCGTTGGCATCAGTAAGCAGCAGCCAGGTTGTTCCGGCGCCGAGTCCCGCTGCGGAGTCGAGCGTAGAGTTGTTGCTCCACAGGTAATTATACGGTTGAACACCACCGCTAACCAAGGAGTTCACGATACCGTCAATACCTCCATTACAACTTATGTTCAAACCGTTATCTTGAACGTTCGCGCTTATACTTACAGAAAGCAAAGGTGGATCGATGATCGTAATTGAATCACGGTATGAACATCCTATCGTATCTTCAATATATACGGTGTAATTTCCTGCAGGTAGATCATTAAATTGAAGCGTAGAATCACCGGTGTTCCACTGTATACTTAAAGCACCGATGCCGCCCGATGGAATCAAGGCTAACGTTGCAGAAGAATCTCCAAAACAAAGATTACTATCTAAAACCTGAATAGATCCTGATAGGTTGCTATGAATAACGGTAGTGGTATCTGTGAAGGTACAATTACTATCAATGACGGTGATCCAATACAAGCCTGTATCCTGAGCAACAATTGTTCTAGATGTATCTCCTGTAGACCATTGGTAGGTATCGTAATTAAAGATGGTGCTTATGGAATCTGTTTCACCACAGATGAAATACTGCTCTTTAAGTAGATTCTTTTGAAGTGCACGAATAGTTATGGTATCCGAACAAGTCACTCCATTTTTAGAGTTTTCAACCCAATAAGAGGAATTCTGTGATGGTATAACCCAAATGGAATCATTTGTTTCACCTGAAGACCAAATTAAATTTGACCCTGCATCTACAACATAAAGAAGAACACTGTCCGATTGACAATCGGTCGATTGTAGTGCCTGGATTTCACTGTTTAGAACAGTAATGGTTATTGAATCGCTACAAAATCCATTTTCAGTAGATTTCTGTACCCAATAGGTAGTTGTCTCTGTGGGATGAACTAAAATAGAGGCTGTAGAATCACCGTTTGACCATTGTACAATGCCAGAAGAATTACTCGAAGTTGAATTTAGAACCATAGAATCCCCAGCACAGATGGTTGTAGCAGAGGCAGAAATATTGATATCCAAAACTTCTATTACCACGGTATCTGAACAAGTCACCCCATTCACTGTGCGTTCCACCCAGTATGAAGTAGTTTCTGACGGCTTAATCCAAACAGAATCTCCAGTCTCACCGGTGGACCAGGTTGGACTTGTACCAGCATTATAAAGCTGTGAAACTTCGGAAGACGTAATCGCCCTGTTCCATATACCGATATCGTCTATCATTCCATTAAAAAATGAATTATGAGAGTTTGTCGAGCCATAGAAAGTTGATGAAATAATGTGACTGAGGCTTTGCTCATTGAATGAACTAGAACCATCAAGGATTCCATTAATGTAAATTTTCACATCTCCACTGTCAAAAGTTAAAGCAACATGACTCCAAAAATTTAATGAAATACTATTTGTGCTGTTTAAAGTTTCAATTCCTCCATTTTGAAGCCCGAATTGTATTGTTCCATTCTCACTTGTTGGTGCTAATGCCAATAACCATCTATCAGATGCGCCAGTACCCTCGGACGTGTTCACAATTCTAAGATGATTTCCTGAGCTTAAAATATCAGGTTTAATCCAAACTGATATTGAGAGTTGATTTGTAAATGTTGGCAGCGATGATGAAATATCTTGAGAAGAACCATTAAAATCATACGCACTGTTCGCATTCCCATCTCTATCCGTAGTAAGAGTAGCTCCATTGACGGTACCATTATTTCCATTCCCACTTTCATCATTTGCATTCCCGCAGAAAGGATACCATGCGACTAATCCGTTTTCTAGGTTAGAAGGCAAGTCTGCGCAAGATTGGGATGGAGTTGTATTGTTGGTGGAGCTTGAACTAGGAACATAAAGCAGCACAC
>Ga0255773_10004568_pt1 | contig 11700 bp, 6 predicted proteins | sample 011ome_17_FD_179971 | JGI IMG/M metagenome (GOLD analysis project Ga0255773, IMG submission 179971) | Coastal salt marsh microbial communities from the Groves Creek Marsh, Skidaway Island, Georgia - 011502XT metaG (version 2) | ecosystem: Environmental > Aquatic > Marine > Intertidal zone > Salt...
TCAGTTTAATTATCCTTGTTGTGTTGATGAAAAAAAATGACATTGCTATTAAAACAAAATATGTATGGTTTCATTTTTTAAGGTCATTTATTGGATTTCTGAGTCTTTTATTATTCTTTTACGCTATTACAAAACTTCCTCTGAGTACATCCATGACACTCAATTACACATCCCCTATTTTTTTGGGGCTTATGATTCCCTTATTAATGAAACAAAAATTTAACAGTTCCAGCTTATTTCTTCTTTTAATAGGATTCTTAGGAATTGTATTCATTTTAAAACCAGTTTTTAATCACAACTGGTTCGCAGGCTTAATGGGAGTCCTATCAGGATTTGGAGCCGCAATCGCTTATATTATGGTTGCAAAATTAGGTCAATTAAAAGAGCCTGATTTAAGAACGGTTTATTTTTTCACCTTAATATCATCAGTACTTTCTTTTTGTTTGATGTTAAAAGAGGATATCAATCCAATTTCTTTTGACATCAGTTTAATTTATCTGTTGCTGTTAGGGGTAAGTGCAACCATCGCTCAAATTGCTATCACAAGAGCCTACCGTGAAGGTAAAACATTAAATAATGCTGCTTATTCTTATATGACCGTAATCTTTTCAGTAGGTTGGGGAATATGGATATTCCAGGAAAGTCTGGATTGGTTGACGATGGTTGGAATCTTGCTGATTTTTTTAGCTGGTGTATTTATCAATAAAACTAAGTTAAGGCTCAAGTAATCCACATCGAATTGCGATAAGAGCTATTTCTGCAGAGTTATTCGCATTTAATTTTTGTTTAATATTGTATAAATGGGTTCCCACAGTGCGCGGACTTAAGCACATAGTATCCGCAATCTCGTTGGTACTTTTCCCCTTGGCCAAAGATATGAATACTTCAAACTCTCTGTCCGATAACACTTCAGTAGGGTCATTTTCTCCAGATAATTGGGTAATTGCTAATTGCTGAGCAACAGTAGATTCAATGTATTTTTTTCCACTTCCAACAGTTCTAATTGCATTAATCAGCTCTTCTGCAGCGCTTCTTTTTGTTAAATAACCAATTGCACCTGCGCTAAGAACTCTCTTTGGATGAACGGAGTCTTCATGTGCAGATAACACCAGTATTTTTGCATTTTTATCTTTTGCTATTATTCTCTCAATTGCTTCTAGGCCTCCAATGCCAGGCATGGTGATATCCATCACTACCACATCAGGTTTTATTTCTTGAAATTTGATGATGCCTTCTTCACCTGTTTCAGCTTCAGCAATTACTTGCATATCTTTTTCGCTATCGATAAGCATTTTAAAACCCATTCTAACTACAGAATGATCATCAACTAACAATACATTTAAATTTGACATAGATTCCTATCTTTTCTTTGCTGGAATTAATCCAGTGATTATTGTTCCGTTCTGGTCTGATTGTAACTCAAATTTTCCTCCAAGACCTTGAATTCTTTCTCTCATACCAACAATTCCAAATTGCTTAGAGGCTTTCAAAATATTTGTATCAAACCCCTTGCCATTATCGCTAAAAGTAAGCTTTAAAAACCTTTTATTAGCCATTAAATCAATTTTTACTTCAGAAGCATCTGCATGTTTTAAGCAATTATTCATTCCCTCTTGTATGATTCTATAAATATTGATACTTATCTCCTCAGATAAATTTTCAACTTTATTATGCTTAAAAATTACTTTTATCGCAGGATATTGTTTTTGCCATAAACCAACTAAATCATTAATTGTTTCCACTAATCCAAGATTATCTAGTGACCCAGGTCTTAATTTACGAATGATGTTATGCATACCATCATATATTTGATTTGCAGCGGATGTTACAGACTCAGCACTCGTTGCAATCAACTCATTTCCCTTGGCTTGATTTTTAATATTTTGCGTGAAAATTTTTATAGCAGAAACATACTGACCAAGTTCATCATGCAGCTCTCGTGCCAAACTTCTTCTTTCATCCTCAATTCTTTCTCGAATAATTCCAGTCAATTTTCTATTTTGGTCTAAAGCTTTTTTTGACTTTTCTGCTGTTAATTTTTCAGATATGTCTCTCATACTCACAATATCACCGATCACCTCTTTTTTATCTGGATCAAATAGTGGAGATATTGAAATAGAAACATCTATGATTTTTTTAGATTTAGTAAGACGTCTTGTTTCAAGATTTTGAATTTTTTTATTCTTGTGTGTATAAGATAAATTTGATTTAAGTTCACCCAATTTATTTTTTGGAACAATCAATTCAACAGATTTACCCAGCACTTCCTTTTTTCGAAAACCAAACATGTTTTCAGCAGAATGATTCCAAAAATTAATTTTTCGATCTGAATCTAAAATCATTATGGCATCAGCTGTTTGCTGAGATATCAGAGCTAATTTTTTATTTTCATTTAAAAACTTTTCCAAAGATTGTCCCATTTTATTAAAGTTTGTTGCGATTCTTTGAAAATCTGGAACATCAAATTTTGGTAACCTTGTTTTTAAATTACCTCGTCCAAAATCCTCTATTCCTTTTAACAATGGGTTGATTGAAGATAGCCACCTTCCTAATAGCATATAAATAAAAATGTTAATTAACAGAAAAACAATTAATGAAATATATATAAAACTTCTTGTATGGTACCAAGCTTCTCTGATTGCGCCATCAGGATCTGACTGAACAATTAACCTTCCATATTTAATAATTTTTGCATTTATTTCTTGCGGCGGTGTCATGTAATTTTTAAACCATGTCGGGGGGGTTATTTCTTGACGATAAGTTGATGTTGGTGATTGATACAATAAGTGGTTATTTAAATCATAAAGCGAAATGATATTACTCCGAACATGTCCTAGTTCAACTAGAAATGGTTGTATCACTTGATGTGTATAACCCCACTCTGGATTTTGTACAGAGCTAGTTATAAATGTATCCAATAATTGCAGACTAACTCTGTGTGATGATTCAACACCCTCCTCAATCGCTTTTTTTGAGGATTTCATGAGCGTAATTGAGAGACCGATCAGAAAAAGGATCATGATTAGTGCAATTAATAAATTTAATCTTAATCTTAAGCTCATAGAAAAAATAAAATTTGGGAAATCAAAAAAACACTTGTATTATAGTTTATAACAATGACAGCAATATGATTTTATAATTCACATCAACACACTTAATCTAACGAAATTCAAAAGGGAGGTTTGAATGGCGATTGAATCAGTGATGCATGAAAATAGGGTCTTTAACCCGCCAAAAAAATTAAGTGAAAATGCATATATAAAAAACCTAAAAGAATATCAACAACTATGTGATTCGGCTGAGGCAGACTATGAGGGTTATTGGGCTGGCCTGGCAAGAGATTTAATAGATTGGAAAAAGCCTTTTACCAAAATTCTTAATGAAGATAATGCACCATTTTATAAATGGTTTGATGATGGTGAATTAAATGTTTCCTATAATTGTATTGATCGACATCTTCCGAACAAGAAAGATAAAGTGGCTATTATTTTTGAATCAGATAATGGTCAAGTAACTAAGATCACTTACCAAGAGCTGTATGAAAAAGTTTGTCAGTTTGCAAACGGCTTAAAAACTCTAAACTTAAATTTAGGTGATCGTGTCATTATATACCTCCCTATGGGTATAGATGCTGTTGTGGCTATGCAAGCATGTGCTCGAATTGGTTTAACTCACTCCGTTGTATTTGGTGGATTCTCTGCAAAAAGTATTCAAGAACGAGTAATTGATGCAGGAGCAAAATTAATCATTACAGCTGACTATCAAAACAGAGGGGGGAAAGAATTACCTCTTAAAACTGCTGTTGATGATGCCATTCTTCTTGGTGGTTGCGGTTCGGTTGAAAAAATTATTGTTTTGAATCGAACTGGAAAAGAAGCAAGACTTAAAGAAAATGAAATTGATTGGCATGCATTATGTAAAGATCAAAAAATGGAATGCGAGCCAGTATGGGTGAATTCGGAGCATCCATTATTTCTTTTGTACACCTCAGGATCAACAGGAAAGCCAAAAGGAGTTCAACACTCATCTGGAGGCTATCTTCTTCATGCAATCAACACAACCAAATGGACGTTTGATTTAAAAGATGATGATATCTTTTGGTGTACAGCAGATGTGGGTTGGATTACCGGTCATACTTATGTGGCTTATGGTCCATTAGCGCTGGGTGGAACACAAATTATTTTTGAAGGGGTACCTACCTATCCTAATGCAGGTCGTTTTTGGGAGGTTGTACAAAAACATAAAGCGACTATCTTTTATACTGCACCAACTGCCATAAGGGCATTAATAAAAGCATCTGAAAGTGACGAAGCAGTGCATCCAAAATCATTTGATCTAAGCTCATTAAGAATTTTAGGAACGGTTGGCGAACCCATTAATCCGGAAGCTTGGATATGGTATTACGAAAATGTTGGCAATTCAAAATGCCCAATTGCTGATACCTTTTGGCAAACTGAAACTGGTGGCCATGTCATTACACCACTTCCCGGCAGCACCCCCTTGGTTCCTGGTTCTTGCACGCTGCCTTTTCCAGGGATTGCAATTGATGTAGTGGACGAGACCGGTCAAAACCTAGAATGGGGCCAGGGCGGGCTGTTAGTTATTAAAAAACCATGGCCATCTATGATCCGAACTATATGGGGCGATCCTGAGAGATTTAAAAATAGTTACTTTCCAAATGAATTAGGTGGAAACTTATATCTTGCGGGCGACGGTGCGGTAAGAGATGCTAAATCCGGTTATTTTACTATCATGGGTAGAATTGATGATGTACTAAATGTCTCAGGGCATAGATTAGGAACAATGGAGATTGAATCTGCACTTGTTGCTAACGAGCTGGTAGCCGAGGCAGCTGTTGTTGGAAGACCTCATGACGTTAAAGGGGAATCCATCATAGCCTTTGTTGTTTTGAAATCAGAACGTCCAAATTCCGAAAAAGCGACAGAAATAGTCAATGAATTACGTGCCTGGGTAGGAAATGAAATTGGACCTATTGCCAAACCTGATGAAATTAGATTTGGTGATAATTTACCCAAAACTAGATCTGGAAAAATTATGAGAAGGTTACTTCGATCAATTGCCAAAGACGAGGAAATCACCGCAGATATTTCTACACTAGAAAATCCTGCAATCCTGGATCAACTCAAGCAAAAAGTTTAAAATGTTTGAATGTTAAAAAAATTTAATGCCGTTTTAAAATCAAAAAAAATAAAGTATTTTTATTACGGCATTATCTCCCTACTTTTAACCACCACCTTAATAGCTTTTCTTGCCTATCAATTTTATCTAATACCAAACGTAGAAAGTTATAAGCAAAAAATTGAAAATTTCATTGAAAATGAAACTGGAGGTGAGGCAGAAATAAAAACCTTGAATGTGTTATGGAACATTACTAATCCAAAATTTCAAATTCGTAATTTCTCTATCACGGATAAAGATAACAACAAAACCATTAAATTAAATGCCATTGATTTTGAAATATCGTGGTTAAGTTTAATTAAGTTTGAACCGGTACTTAATCAGATTATTGTCGGTGATATCGATATCCTTATTGAAAGAACACTTGATAATAAATTTAAAGTCGCTGGAATTGAAATTATTGAATCCACTAATTCAAACCTCTCAGATTGGCTTCTCAACCAAAGTGAAATAAGAATTATAAATGGAAAAGTCACATGGCGTGATCATGCAAGAGATGCTGAGGACTTAATCATAAGCGCTATTAATTTCACGTACACCAGCCCCGCCTACCTTTCATATCTTGATCGTCATAAGTTCAATCTTAACGCTCTCTTATCTCAGGGCACCAAAGAAAGGATATACCTCAATGGATTCTTTGACCTAGATAAAATTAGTCGACTTGAAGAGGTTAATGCAAAGATTAATCTGAATATTTCACAAGCCTTCTTAACATCTTTTACGCCATGGGTAGATTATCCTTTTGATCTTAAGCAAGGGTTCGGCGACCTTAAGCTTAATATGACTCTAAAAAAAGAAAGGATTGGTGAGATCAAGACAGTATTTTATTTAGAAAACTTTGTTGGGAATTTTAATAAAGATCAGAATCAGCATATCAGGATTAACGAACTATCTGGAAATGCAATTTTTGAGAATCATGACCAAAGAAAAAAAATTGCAGCCACAAATTTAAATTTAAAAACAGATAAGCTAAACGTCAAAAATAGCGGATTTGAAATAATTTCCAAGAATGATAAAGCTGAATCATTTAAATTAAAATTGAATCAACTTAAACTTACCGCCATTGAGCCATTAATAGATCAATTTCCTTTTTTTGAGGATTTAAAAGCTGATATTAGAGGGTTTAAACCCGATGGAGAGGTTTCAAATCTTCAAATTTCTTGGATCCAAGAAAAAGAAATGATCTTAAAGGGAATGTTAGATGGTGTTGGAATTTTCCCCTATAAAAACCTGCCTGGTTTTAAAAACCTATCTGCAAAGGTAGATATTAAGAATGATAAAGGCCTTATTGACTTAAAAAGTAAAAATGTCGCCTTGGTATTTGATGAATATTTAAGAGCCGCTTTAAATTTCGACAAACTCGATGGAATCATCAGGTTAGATAACAAAGAACTTAAGCTATCAGATTTTATTATAACCAATCAAGATTTGTCATCATCTATTTCTGGTGATGTGGCATACAAAGACGATCGCTCATGGAGCACCCATGTTGCTATTAATCTCACAGTTCCAGATATTGCAAAGTTAAAAAAATATTATCCTAGAATGACAGATCCTGACTTGCTCAATTGGCTTGATACATCTTTATTAAAAGGAAGCCTGGTGGATTCAAAAATTAATATTAATTCATATGGCAAAAATATATCTGATAGTCCTAAACACAACATTCAGTTCTCGGGAACCTTACATGATTCCCTTATTGAATTTGCTACCGATTACCCCAAAATTGAGAATGCTAATATAAATATTGACCTTCAAAACAATAAATTAAGACTGTCCTCGAATCATGGTGTCATTGCAAATCAAAACATATCATCACTAGAAGTATTTTATGACTTACTTGATGAACAATCAAAAATAACATCAAACTGGAAAACAAATGGCGACATAGGAAGCTTAGTGTCAGCAATCAATAATTCACCCTTATATGAAGATACAGAGGATTTTACCAATCAGTTAATTGCAAAAGGAACAGGTGTTCTTGACCTTAAGGTGATTTACCCAACAGAGAATCCAGAGAATATCGACTTTAGGGCCAAGTACAACTTTGTCGATGCAAGTATAGAAAATCCAAGAATTGGACTTCCTGAAGTAAATAAACTTAATGCATCGTTAGACATAAAACCTGATTTTTATGAGATCAAAGATGGTAATGGTCAAATTTTTGGAATGCCAGTAAATTTTAACCTTAGCGATGTAAATGAGGTGACAAAAATTGATGCGATAGGTGAAATTGATGAGTCATTTTTTGTAAAAAACCTTGGAATAAGTTGGTCGGATAAGGTTGAAGGTTCTGCAGTTTGGTTTGTCAAATCCAACATAACTGAAAATGATAGTTCCCTGTCCATTAAATCAGATCTAAAAGGGTTATCTATTAACGGTCCAGAACCCTTTTTCAAGCAAAAAGATGATGTGCGAATGTTCTCAATTGTCAAAAAACCATCCAAGGAAAAGACAACAAGCCTTATTCTCCAGCTTGAAAACGATATAAAAGGAAAAATGCGTTTTGAAGATAACAAATGGTCTGGGCAAATAAATATTTTTTCAAATGAGCAATTTGAAAAAAGAAATGGGGTGTCAATTTTTGCAAACTTAAAAAATATTGATGCGGATGATTTTATGTCTTTGTTTCAATTTAAAAGCGAGGATCAAAAATCGTTCAAGATTGGTAAGTCTAAAATTAACTTTGAAAAATTAATTGTTTATGGATTCAATTTTAACCGACTGGAAACAACAATATTTCCATCCAATACTGGCGTTAAGCTATCACTCTACTCGAATGAGATCAAAGGTAATTTATTATGGGATCTAAATGATAATTTAATTACAGGACGATTTAATAAACTTTCTATTGTTTCAGAAAATCAATTAGGCAAGTTGAACAGCGATAATAATTTTCCAACATCAGGCAAGCCAATTTCTTTAGATATGAAAATAGATGACGTTGTGTATGATGAGAAAAGTTATGGTAAATTTGAAATAAATGCATCCAACGTAACTGACCAAATATGGAAAATAGATAGCCTTGTCATTACAAACCCTCATCATGTTCTATTAGCCGATGGAGAGTGGGCTGCTTCTGACAATAGCTCAGTGACAAAATTAAATTTCAAATGGAAAGTCGACGATCTTGAAAAGGCGATGGATCAAGTTGGTTACCCTAATTTGGTAAAAAAGGGTAATGCACGATTCAATGGTATAGCTAACTGGGAAGGAAGTCCTTTTAGCTTCTCTTCAGATCAGGTAAGTGGTAATTTTTCTATGGATATCGATAAAGGTGAAATTCTTGAAGCTAAACCTGGTATTGGAAGATTATTTGGTCTACTAACATTGCAAAATTTACCTAAAAGATTGAGTCTAGACTTTAGCGATTTATTTTCAAAGGGCTTTATATTTGACTCCATTAATGCTGGGGTACGAGTCAATTCTGGAATTTTATCCTCAAATAATTTCAAAATGGTTGGTCCTGCTGCAGAGGTATTAATGGACGGCGAAGTTGATATTATCGAAGAAACTCAAAATTTACATGTCACTGTCAAACCATTTGTGAGTGATTCGCTATCGCTTGCTGCGCTGGCCGGAGGACCTCTTGCAGGCGCTGCTGCTTTTATTGCTCAAAAAGTACTTAAAGATCCTCTTAATAAAGTTTTAACGGATGAATATCAAATCACAGGAACATGGGACGAGCCAATTGAGGTGGATAAGCCGAAATCAGAAGAATTATCTGAACTGGTCGATGAAGAGATCATCAAACCATCAGATAGTGTTCTACAAAAACTTAATATTTTCAAAGATAAAGATGAATAACCAAATAGACAACCTCATATTAAATCCAGCTGAGCTTGATAAACAAAAAATTCAACAAGTCATCAGCAGCTTGAATCATAAAAATGTTGATTACAGCGACTTATATTTTCAGTACTCAAAAAATGAATTTTTTGCTATTGAGGATGGTGCAGTAAAAAATGCATCATTCAATATAGACAATGGTTGTGGTGTTAGGGCGGTGTCAGGAGATAAAACGGCATATGCATATACTGATGAAGTAAATTTCCAAACACTTTCCCAGTCCTGTGAAATCATCAATGCACTAAGATCTCAAGGTCAGAATAAATCTGTTCCACAAATTAACTCAAATAAATCCAGACAACTTTACCAGGGCATTGATCCCATAATAAATACAGGCGAGAAAAAAATTGAAATTTTAAAAAAACTTGAAAGTTTAGCTTTTTCTCGAGATAAAAGAATTATCAAAGTCAGTGCTTCGATTGCGGCAGAATATGATGCAATCTTAATTGTAAATAAATTCTCAGATATGAAGAGCGACATTCGCCCACTTGTTCGATTATCACTAAGTATTATTATTGAAGACAAAAATAGAAGAGAAATCGGAACAGCTGGAGGTGGAGGAAGATTTAGTATTGATTACTTTACTGACGACGTCCTTAACCTTTACATTGATGAAGCTTACCACCAAGCCGTAACCAACCTTGACGCCGTGCCATCCCCTGCTGGACTAATGCCTGTCGTTCTAGGTCCTGGTTGGCCAGGTATTCTCCTCCATGAAGCTATTGGGCATGGTTTAGAAGGAGACTTTAATCGCAAGGGAACCTCCGCCTTTTCTAAACTTATGGGAAAGCAGGTGGCTCATAGTGATATCACTATTGTTGACGATGGGACTATCCAAGACAGACGGGGCTCGCTAAATATTGATGATGAAGGAAACCCCACGCAGCGAACTGTTTTAATTGAAAATGGGATTCTTAAAAATTATCTGCAAGATACTCTTAATGCAAAACTAATGAATATGGAAATTACTGGAAATGGCCGAAGAGAGTCTTACGCCCATATTCCCATGCCCAGAATGACTAATACCATTATGACCAATGGTAACCATAACCCAGATGAAATAATTAAATCAGTAAAAAAAGGAATTTATGCTCCAAATTTTGGTGGTGGTCAGGTAGATATAACAAGTGGCAAATTTGTCTTCTCATCTTCGCTTGCTTGGTTAATTGAAGATGGAAAAATCACCCAGCCAATCAAAGGAGCCTCCATTGTTGGTAATGGTCCAGATATCCTTAAAAAAGTTTCCATGGTGGGAAATGACTCATCATTGGATACTGGGGTTGGTACATGCGGCAAAGATGGTCAAAGTGTCCCTGTTGGGGTTGGGCAGCCGACTTTAAAAATTGATGAAATACTTGTTGGTGGCTCAGATACCCAGGGTTAATTTTATTTATTAACCCTGTTTTTATATTCAAGTGTTCTCGTATCAATCTCAATCATATCGCCAGTGTCGCAAAATAACGGCACCATCAGCTCAAAGCCAGTATTGATTGAAGCTGTTTTCATCACCTTACCAGAGGATGTATCTCCCTTAACTGCAGGTTCAGTATAAGTAATTTCCCGAGTAACTGAATTTGGTAACTCGACTGAAATTGCTTTTCCTTCATAGAAAACAACCTCACACGACATTCCATCCTCTAAAAATTTCAAAGCATCCTCCATACTGTCAGGTCCAACTTCGTATTGGTTGTATTCCTCATCCATAAACACATAAGCAGGATCAGCAAAGTAAGAATAGGTGACTTCCTTCTTCTCTAAAATAACTACATCAAATTTATCGGAAGCATTAAAAACTGACTCAGTAGCAGATTCATTGAGTAAGTTCTTAAGTTTCATTTTTACTACAGCTGCATTTCGTCCAGATTTATTGTATTCACATTTCAATGCAACCATTGGATTTCCATCCACCATAATGACATTCCCTGCCCTAACTTCCTGTGCTGTTTTCATACCTATCCTTGAAAAAATTTTTGATGATTATACTAAATTATTTAATAAATAATGAATAAATTTGAGCAATCCCTGTACCCCTTTTTATAAAATTCTCTCTTGCATCTAAATAAAAATCTTTCAGATTTTCAATATTTTCCAATAAATATCGCCAGTGTTCTAAATTTAGGCTCTGATTATTCCATATTAAAAAAATTTCTCTCAACTGTAGTGGCAAAGAAATAAAGTAATGATCGAGAAAGGCATTTAATTTTGTTATTTGAAGACCATTTTCTTGAATATAAGGTTGCCAAATAAAGGGAGATCCAGCCAAAATGGCACGGATTAGACTATCCTCGCCACGAACAAAGTTTATTAAGCTATTAGCTAGAGCTTTATCAAAATCGTTAAAACTCAATAAGTTTTTACCTCTATCCTTATCTTTATCAAATCGATCATGCAATACAGAATCATATTGCGGAAAGTTGTTTCGTAGAACTTTAATTGAAGCTTCAATATTCTCATTAAAATAGCAAAAAAAATTGATGGTATTTGTATCTCTTAACTTTTCAGTTCGATACAAATCCTTATCATTTATAGCAAATATTGGGACACCTGAATGTTCACTAACGCCAGGAATATAAAATATTTTTTTATATTTTTTGTTAATTGACTCTTTAAGATGATAATCATTAACCCATTGTTCAGCTGAAAAATATTCGT
>Ga0255773_10004569_pt1 | contig 11698 bp, 10 predicted proteins | sample 011ome_17_FD_179971 | JGI IMG/M metagenome (GOLD analysis project Ga0255773, IMG submission 179971) | Coastal salt marsh microbial communities from the Groves Creek Marsh, Skidaway Island, Georgia - 011502XT metaG (version 2) | ecosystem: Environmental > Aquatic > Marine > Intertidal zone >...
CTCCCTGATCAAGTGACATACCTAGTACGGTGTCCCCTGGTTCTAATAAAGACAAGTAAACTGCCATATTTGCAGATGATCCTGAATGAGGTTGAACATTAGCGTGATCAGCTTCAAATAGTTCGCAAGCTCTGTCAATTGCTAGCTGTTCAATTTGATCAACAATTTCACATCCTTCGTAATATCTACGTCCTGGAAAACCCTCGGAGTATTTATTAGTCAATATTGAGCCAGATGCTTCCATTACTGCTTTTGAGGCAAAGTTTTCTGATGCTATGAGGTGTATATGTGTATTTTGTCTATTTAAATCGTTATCAATTAACTCAGAAATTTCTGCATCTACATTACTGAGTGATTCTTGGGAAGCGCCTTTTTTATTCATGATATGTATTCTAACAGTAACTTGGGGGCCATTTAAGTGGGCCTTCTCTTAAAATTTCTCCACCCTCGACACGAAAATCTATAATCGTTGAGCCACTTCCGTGAAGAGCAGCTCCTTCAAGATATTCTGCAATATTTGAGCCAAATATTTCTTCTGCTTCAGTATTACTAGTAACATCATTTTCACCAGAACGGTTTGCACTTGTAACAGCTAGTGGTCCAGTAATTTTTAATAACTCAATTGCTAGCTCATTGTCAGGAACTCTAACCCCAATTGAAAATGGATTTTTTGTACCAACACCATCAGCAAATTCCTTTGTTGTCTCAACGACAATCGTAAGAGGTCCTGGCCAATAAAGCTCTACAACTTCAGGAATTGTTGATACTATATCAAGTTTCTGTAGGTCGTAATAAGAAGAAACAAGAATAGATAAAGGTTTATCTTCATCTCTTCCTTTTATGTCAAAAATTTTATCTACAGCTTCTTGACTATAAGGATTAACTCCAATTCCATAAACTGTCTCTGTTGGAATACCTACTACTTGATTGTTATTTATTGCTTCAACTGCAAGATTCAATTTATCGTTTTGCAATTATATACCGATCTCTTTCAACTAAGTCCTTCTCTAATTCTACTTGCTTCCAATGAGAAAGATTATTCAAAATGGTTGTTGCATGACTAGTATCGACTTCTAAAAATAGGGTAAGGTTTGTTATATCCTTTTCCTCAATTTCTTTTATTAATCTATTGATATATAACAGTCCGTCAACCCCACCATCAAGAGCAATAAGTGGCTCATAGTCGACTACTTCAGACTCAAGACTGGAGAGGGTTTCCGTTGGAATATAAGGTAAGTTTGCAATAATTACGTCATAATCAACTTCTTCAATATCACTTAAAAGATCTGATTGAAATAAATTAATTTCAAGATTATTAATTTCTGAATTCTCTTTTGCTAAATCTAATGCTTCAAGGGAAATATCACATGCATCAACTGTTGATTCCGGATATAGTTTTTTCAACATAAGTGCAATACATCCAGTTCCGGTACCCACATCCAAGATTTTTTTTGGATTATCAGACTTATTTTTAATTAACTCAATTAAAAACTCTGTTTCTGGTCTTGGGATCAAACACCGTTGGTCAACGTTGATTTGAATGCTATAAAAAGGTATATATTCTTCTATATATTGAAGAGGCTCACCATTTAGTCTTCTAGTAAGAAGCTCTGTATAGGATGAATGATAATCTGACTGTGACCCTGTAATTTCTTTAGCTTTTTCTCTGAGTCTTGCTAGTTCATGCTCAGGAATTTGTTGGATGTTCATTATTCTTCCAGATTGGCAAGTCTTGAAGCTTCATTATCTGCAATCAAGCCAACAACAAACTCTTCTAGATCTCCATCCAAAACTTGGTCTAATTTTTTTAGTGTCAAGTTTATCCTGTGATCTGATACTCTATTGTCTTTGTAATTATATGTTCTTATCTTGTCTGATCTCTCACCAGAACCGACTTGCTCTTTTCTGTCTTTTGCACGTTCTGCTGCAGCTTTATCTTGTTCAGCCTTTAGAAGTCTTGCCCTTAAAATTCTCATTGCTTGATTTTTATTTTTTAACTGCGATTTTTCATCTTGACTGGTGACAACTAAGCCTGTTGGTATATGAGTAATTCTTACTGCTGAGTCAGTTGTATTAACACTTTGACCACCAGGACCGCTAGATCTATAAACATCAATTTTTAAATCACTATCAACAATATTTAAGTCAACCTCTTCAGCTTCAGGAAGGACTGCAACAGTTGCTATTGAAGTATGAACTCTACCCTGTGATTCAGTTTTAGGAATTCTTTGTACTCGATGGGCTCCAGCTTCAAATTTAAGCTTTGAAAACACTCCTTTTGACTTTATTGCAAAAATTATTTTGCTGTAACCGCCCTGATCTGATGCTGTAAGTTCTATAGGTTCAACATTCCAAGCATTTCTTTCTGCAAAACGAGTGTACATTTTATAGAGATCACCCACCCATATAGCTGCCTCTTCTCCACCAGCTCCAGGTCTAATTTCAACTAATACATCCTTTTCATCTAATGGATCTTTTGGAAGAAGTGAAACTTTTATTTTTTGAACTAACGGATCTAGTTTATTTTTATTCTCGGTGACGATTGATTCAAACTCACTTTTCATATCTTCATCATCTTCAGAATTGATAAGCTCAACTGCATCATCAATCTCAGAAGTTATTTTTTTCCACTCATTAAATAAATCGACAATGATTGATACATCACTATGCTTTTTTGCCATTTCTGCATAACCTTTTTGATCCTTAGAAATATCTATTTCTGAAAGTTGTTTTTCTATTTCTGGAAGTGAATTTTCAATTGCTTTCAGTTTTTCGTGTAATGAATTATCCAACTTTTACCTCGCTTGCTTGTGCGGTAATACCCTCAAACAATTTTGTATTTTCAGAATTCTCAACACAGTTTGCCATTGATAAAATAGCCACTTCAATTTGATCATCGGAAGGTTTTTTTGTTGTAATAAACTGTGTCCAGATACCAGGTGCTGCAAAAAATTTTGCAATTAATGAATTACTATTTGCAAAGTTAAATTTCAATATCTCATAAGAAAGCATTGAAACCACCACAACATGTAAAATTCTAGTTACCGCAGTCAAAACAATATTGACGTTTGGGATAAAAGGAAGAGTTAATAAGCTAATAAAGACTATTAGAAAAAGAAAAGACGTTCCGCACCTTATGTGTTCTTTTGGAAAAGTTTTTACATCATCCATCGTTAGTGATTTTTTAGCTTCATAAGAAGCAATAGTCATATGTTCGGCACCATGATATTCAAATAGCTCTTGTGCATCTTTAGTTCTTCCTATGAGATAAATATAAACTATAACTATAAGCCCACGAAGCACCCCTTCTAATACACCAGTCAATGATTGAGAATAATTAACTGTCTCTACCAGCAATCGGGGTCCAGCTATAAAAATTAGTAGTACAGATACCAAAAAAGAGTAGGTCAAAATTTTTGACAATAAGCTTTCTTCATATTCTTCAAAGTCAGAATATATCTGATCTGAGAGAGTTATTGCCTTAAATCCAACATACATTGAATCAATGAGTGCTCCAAAGCCTCTAATTAATGGGGCGGACCAAAATTTGTTTCGTTTTATTAGGGGGATTCTTTCTTCATAATATTTGTGAAGTTTGTTATTTTTATCCCTGATTCCTAAAGACCATCCTTTTGGGCTTTGAATCATGACACCACCAATTACTGCTTGGCCACCATATGCAATATCTTGTTCAGACATAAGAAATTGAAATTAGTAAAGTTATTCTTCTTCTTGAGAAGAAGTTTCTTGTTTTGGTGCTTGTCTGGTACTTGTTGATCCGTACCTTTGCTTAAACCTTTCGACTCTACCTGTAGAGTCAACTAATTTTTGCTTACCAGTAAAAAATGGGTGGCTAGCAGAAGAAATCTCAAGTTTTACTAATGGATATTCGTTTCCATCTTCCCACTGAATAGTTTCGTTTGTTTTAATAGTTGAACGAGTAAGAAACGCAAAACCAGCGTCCTCGTCTGAGAAAACAACTTCCCTATAATCTGGGTGTATGCCTTGTTTCATAGTTCTACTTTACAATAATACTTTTATTACTTTATAAGATTATTTTGCTTTTGCGACATCCTTTAGGAATGCATCATTACTTTTTGTTTCTTTTAATTTATCGATTAAAAGTTCAGTAGCTGCTCCCCCTTCAAGGGCTACCAAAACTCTTCTAAGAGCCCAGAGAGACTCAAGCTCTTTTGGAGACACAAGTCTTTGCTCTTCTCTGGTTCCTGAAGGTGTGACATCAATAGCAGGGAATACTCTCTTATCAGCAAGCTGACGATCAAGACGTAACTCCATATTTCCTGTACCTTTAAATTCCTCAAATATAACTTCATCCATCTTTGAACCAGTCTCTACAAGTGCAGTTCCAAGGATTGTTAGGCTTCCCCCACCTTCAATATTTCTTGCAGCACCAAAGAATTGTTTTGGAGGAGTAAGAGCTGTAGAGTCAACACCACCAGAGAGAATTCTACCGCTAGCAGGAGTTGCTAAGTTGTGAGCTCTAGCTAAACGTGTGATTGAGTCAAGAAGAATGACAACATCTCTTCCTTCCTCAACTAGTCTTTTAGCTCTTTCAATTGCTAATTTAGAAACTTGAGTGTGCTCATCTGGCGGTCTGTCAAAAGTAGAAAACACAACTTCACCATCAACTGATCTCTGCATATCTGTTACTTCTTCTGGTCTCTCATCAACCAACACGACCATTAAATAAACCTCTGGATTGTTGGTAGTTATTGAATTTGCAATTTCTTTAAGAATTGTCGTTTTACCTGCTTTTGGCGGAGATACAATTAACCCTCTTTGTCCTTTACCTATTGGTGCAATCAAATCAATTATTCTCGGAAGAATTTTTTCAGGCTTTCCATCCATTTCAAGTTTTAACCTCTCATCTGGAAACAAAGGTGTTAATTTATTAAAATCTACTCTTCTAGCAAGTAATTCCGGATCAGCATCGTTAACAGTGCTTGGCTCAATAAGCGCAGGATACTTTTCTTTTTGCCTTGGAGCTCTGATAGGGCCAGAGACCATATCACCTTTACGCATTCTATATTTCTTTATTAAGCCTGCAGCAACATAAACATCATCCTCACTTGGTTTGTAACCGTTACATCGAAGGAATCCATATCCTTCAGGAAGAATGTCAAGAATACCATCTCTGGTATCGCCTTTTTTAATCTCACTATCACCAGAGCTAACAACAGAAGGGCCGTCATCACTATTTGATTTGCTAATTACCTCAGCTACTTCAGTTTCCTCTACATCTAGTATTTCATCACTGTGCTCAACCAATAAATCTATGAGCTTTGCCTTTTGAAGCCCTTTATGCTCAATACCTAAACTCTCAGCTATTGACCTAAGGTCTGCTACAGGTTTTGATTGTAATTGTGATCTTGCGGACATATTTTTCTCCTATATAAAATCAATTTTTTGGAAATGATTTGTGAATTGTTTGTCTGAAAGACACCTTAATTATATACATATTTTTATTAAAAAGATAATTTTTAATACTTTTTTGAAAAAGAATACGATACTACAAAAACCATACTCGTTAAGTAGTATATGAGCCCATAAATAGCTACTTCAGGCAACTCTAAAGCAATTGAGATACCAAGTACTATTGGAAAATTCTGACATAACGCTTCAATTTGTAAAGTCTTTGCATTGGTAATATCAATTTTTGAATAATTGATAAGGATTCTACTTAACACAAATATGAAAAGCAAAGAGGCTACAGAGATTAATAATCCTTCTTGAATATTATCGAGTATGTAAGTTGCCAAATCTACTGGTGTCCAGATTGAGACAACAACAATTAAAATTTTTAAAAATTTATCAAGGGGGTTGAAAATTAAATTTGAAAATTTTGTAAATTTTGTTTTTACTATCATTCCAAAGACAAAAGGAGTCAAAATAAACATAATAAGCTGAATGAGTGTTTCAGCTATGTTAATACTAAATTCACCTGACCTAGAAGTTATTACTGTTAACCAAAAAATGATTGTTAATGGAGAAATAATTGATGCAAAAGAAGTTAAGAAAACTGACAATGGTACATTACCATTTTTTATATGTGTTAGTAAGCCTGATACGTGTCCCCCCGGAACAATAAGTACAACGACTGCTGCTATTGCAAATAAAGAGTTGCTAAATAGCTCTGAGACAAGAAGGCCGATTAAAGGTAGAAGTAAAAGTTGTATACAAAAACCATAAATGAGTGATTTTTTTTCAGAAAACATTACTTTGAACTGTTCAAAATTACTATTCAGGCCTAAAAAATAAAATAGAACAGGAATAAATAAAGTAACGATATTTAATGGTAGTGAATTATTTACTGCCTCAGCCATATTTTCAATATATCAAATATTTTATGAGTTTGTGCAAACCTCTAAATATTCTTTTATGTACTGAGTCTCTTCATTTGAAAGATCTCCAGAATCGCGATAATGATTGTATGAACCACCAAAGTAAAGTACCAAGGCATCGGCAAATTTTTCCTCTCCACCAAAATAATCTTGAGCTTCTGCTCTGTAGCTTGTTCTAGAGGGGGTATTGCAATCTCTTGTTATAAATGACATAGCATGGGAGGCTTCATGAAGTAAGACATCGTAGCTGTCTCCTGATTCAAAGGCTCTATTTGAAATCCATATTGACATAGCCCAATCCGAACCAGTACTTCCATTAGGATATGTTCCAGATGAATCCCACACTCCGTATGGACACCTGCCTATGTCAATTTTCGCATTTTGATGGCAACCATTAATATATTTAACTTTCCCATTTAGTAATTTGTATAAAGCTTCGGGTAATGATTGTACTAAAGACTCCAATAAAAATTGGTTTTCACCTTCAAACCCATCGTAACTTTTGAAAGGTCCATAATAGATTTCAACAACTGTTGTTGTAGTAGTTGTAGATGTGGTTGTTGTAGAGGTTGAAGTTGTTGTGGAAGTTGTTGTAGTTGGTGGTGAATAATCTGTATAACATAAATCATATGCTGATAATTGGTCACCATTTGGTTGTTCGCTGATGATATTTATTTCAATAATGTAACTAGCCGCTACATTGCTATCTGTATTGTCGATTTGGTAAGAGTAAGAGTTGCTCGTGTATGCTGTTGGAAAAGTAATTAAGTCTGCATTATCTTCTTTTGTAAAGAATACTCTATTGAAATTAGCATCATCCTTTTCAACCAAAATGCCAATATATACTATATCTCCACTACCAGCTTCAGCGGTCCACTCAAGTTCATAAATGTCTTCATTAATAACTTCAGTTGGGCAATTTGTAATAAGAACTTTTGGAGGTTCTAAATCTCCAATAATTGGTTCTGGAGCTGTAGTTGTGGTGCTAGTTGTAGAAAACGATAAGGTTGTGGTAGTTTCTTGTGTTGTTGTAGTAGGTGTGGTTGTTGCACTGTCATTATCTGCTGAGAAAAATAATAATATCCCTGCGCTCAGCATAAAAAGAACCAAAAAATAAATAAAAACCGATCTATCTTTCAATTTTATTCCTTCTCTTAATCAAGAGCCCAAAGAATAATAAGATGAAAATGTAAGAAAGTATTACAGTTAGGAATATTAGCAAAGAGGGTCCCATGCTTATTAACTCTTCTTGCATGTTAAAAAATTCACTTCCATCTGGAAGAATTAATATTCTTATAAATAACCAAACAGATACAAAGAATGAAATTAACGAAAGTAATTTATATGGACCTTTCGAGTCTTTAATAGATTCAATTAATTCATTTCCACCTCCTGGAATACATTTAAATACTGCTCCTTCTAGACACATGAGGTAAGTTAATGCAGAGATAGCTGTAAAAACAGGTGAGTTTAATACTATTTCTGATGAGGTCATGTAAAAGAACAAATAGCCCACTACAACAAGAAAAATAGATGAAAAGAATTTAGGTGAGATTTTTACACTTGATCTTGTATATATTATTTGAGTTGTTGCAAAAAAACCAAATATAAAACCAATAGGAAGATCAAAAAATATAAAAGTCAAGGTGGATAGTAGTGCAAAAAAAATAGCTTGTGGTGACCAATTAACCATCACCTCCTGATTATGAGCAAATTTCTCAATCAAACCCTCTATACCTTCATAGGAAAAAGTAACTACAATTAATCCAACAAAAGCGGCCAGAAATATAGCTAAATTTTCTGTATCTAGTGATAAGTCTGCACCTTCCTCAACATACCCAAGTAAAAAAGCAGTGGTAATTAGAACAAATGTTGTTTTTAAAGTATTTATTAATTTTGATTTAATTCCTGGTGAAAACTTTCTATAGTCTTTAGTTTTATCCCCCAAAAGTTTATTAAACCATTCTTGGATTATTAAAACTAAATAGAAAAGAAATATAGTAATTGTTGATATAACTACTACCAGTGCATTTTGCTGTTGGTCATTAAAATCAATATCGCTGAATAACGGGATGTTTTGAATTAAAGGATTACTAATTTCTGTTTGAAAAAAACTCGTAATTTCATCTTGTGTCTCCTCAGGAACAATTACTACCTGTGGAATCGTAGTAGTAACTTTTATCGGAAGTGTTGTTGTAGTGGTAGTTGTAATTACTTGTTGTATTGTAGTTGAAGGAATGCTTTCAATAAAAGAAGAGTTGTAATACTCTGTCGTTTTAAATTCTACACAAGTCTCTGCTTCACAGGAAGGACCTGTTCTTTCAACTAAAGTTGTGTTCTGTATTGATACTGTCACTTTAACTTCACCTGGAAAACAACACAGTTCAATCCGACCAGATTTATCTACTAACTCATAGCGGTCGATAGAGTCATCATGGAAAATTTCTAAGATAATTATTTCATACTCATCCGTAGAAATGTCCCAGTTAATTTCTATGGCTTCACCGACAGTTCGAGAGACCTGTACTGAAATATTTTCTTGATCTAATGAAAAACCAAATAAAAATAAAGAAATGAAGCAAATTAATGTTAGCTTTAGCCTCACAAGTTATTTAAGCGACGATAGATTAATTTCTAATAGTTCTTTTGAACGATTTAAAAACCATTCATCTGTAAATGTCGAAAAGACGACAGAATCTTCTTGATACCTCATCCAAGAAAATAACAAACCTAAATAATTAGAGTAGATTTGAATTACAAAAGACTCTACATTGTTTATTGAATATTTATGTTTTATCTTTTCACACAAAGTTTGAAGAGCAAAGAAAGGATCACCAAACTTCCACTTACCAACTTCAACTAGTTCTTTTAATGCAAATAGTGACACACGAGATGCATTTCCATAATGAATTATGTACTCTGAAGTTTTAACAAACAGTTCTGTAATTGTATCTTCTGGAGAAGTGTTTTGTTCAATGCCTTCTTGAATGGCTTTCTGAAGAGTTTCATTAACATTTTGTATCACTGAACCATATACATCTAACATGCCTTGTGGAAAATGATTATAGCCAGTAGCAACTGCACAACCTGCATTTTTTGCAATTAGGGTTATGTTAATTGATTTATCATCAATTTCATTATCATTTAGAAGTTCAATGGCACTATTTATTAATTTTTTATTAACTTCTTTAAATTCACTTTGAGCCCTTAGTGCTCTTCCGTCTTGTAAAATTTCTGACATAATAAAATTATAACTATTTCAGCTATGCTGACTGTTCTGTTTTAATAATTTTTCCAGAAATAACTAATCTTTGTCTATCAGAATACTTGGGATGGCATGTCGTTAAAGTTATTCTTTCATCACCACGATTGTATAAAAGATATTCACTTCCAACAGGTTCTACTATTTTAACTTCATCAATTTGATAAATAAATTTTGTAGCACCAAAAATCAACGATATTTCATCTCCAATGCCAAGTTCATCTAGATTTCTAAAAGGTGCTCCAAACGTTGTTCTATGGCCTGCAATTGCAACATTGCCACCATATCCAGGTTTTGAAGTTTGAACATAATACCCTGGACCCATTTTTAAATCTTCATCATTAGTTCCGTAGACAACATACTGCTGAAGATTAATTTTTGGAATTTCTAGGTAACCAAATATTTCAGGTTGATAAGCACCTGTTTGATTTGATTCATTACCGCCAAGAGAATTGAAAAATTCGGCAACAATATTTGTTACTTCGTTTGTATTCTCAGTTTCAGTTATTAAAGTTGGGACATCGTTTGTAAATGAATCAACTGAATTATCAGTAAAATTTATCTGCTCAACATTATTTGAATTTTTATTAATTTCATTATCATTTTTTTGAAACAGCTCTTGAAGAAGTGTTTGAGCCTGTATTTGCATATTGTTTGAAAGGTAAACCTGTTGTACCAAATATCCAGCTGTGTATATTCCAAAACCTAAAAACAGTATTCCAAAACCCATTGACAAACTTTTGCTAAATCTAAATTTAAAAGATTCAAAAAAACTAACTTTAGCTTCTAGATTATATTTCTCAGACTCCAAAGGTTTATTTATAAAAACAACTTTAAAAAGGTCACTTGAGAGATCGTCTAAATTACTCATAAATTCATTTTTTAATTTATCTAAATCTCTAGATTTATTATTTAAAGAAATGACTTTTAAATTTTCAAATGCATCGATAAGTTCTTTATTTACACGATTTACGGATTCCTTATGGAGACCAATTGATCCAAAATGAACTCCATAGGGGTTTATTTTGTTGAAATCAATATTTATAGAAACAACTTGATTAAACATTTTTTCTAATCTATTTTTTAGTTTGAAAGCATTTTTAAAAACAAGGTCGATATTTTTTGGTTGAGAAACTAGTTTTCCTCTTCTTGCTGTGTATAACAATAAGACGCCTGCAATTGAAAAAATAGTGAAAATTAAAACATATAAATCTGTATTAATTCCTGTTGCTGCTAGAAAAATATTATCTTCTTCATAAACATATTTAACTTCATAACTTCCATCAGTTAAATAAACTCCCTCATCATAATTGTCCCATATGAAAGCGTCATTACCTTCATCGCTAGATAAAGGACCTTTACATTCATCTGAAGAGTCGAATATCATATCTTCGCAGAAGTTTATATCTTCTTCATCTACAGGTTCTATTATTGGTAAATTTGGTATATCTTCATTTAAAACATCTGTGTCGCTTTCTTCTTGAGAAGATATGCCACTTTGTGGAATTGTTGTTGTAGTAGGTTGAATTACCCCCAGTATCTTATTTGATGTTCCTAAACTATCACTTACACAGTCCGTAGTTTTTCTAAATCCACCTTTAGAATTAACACCACTTAAAGTATCTTTTACTATAAACCTTATTCTGTATAGCGAATCTTCTGGAGCTCCAGAAATGGTGGTTAAATTAAATGAATCTCCAGCTGCAACTGAGTAAGTGCCTACGAAGACTTTAACTCTATCAACAAATATTTTTATTTTTATAGTCATATCAACAGTTGAGTTTGAGTTATTAACTGATAGGCTATAAGACCCCCCACCAGCTTGACTACAGCTTCTTGAATTTTGTATAACAGGTTTGAATATTGGATTAGGCACGGTTGTAGTTGTAGTTGAAGTTGTAGTTGTAGTTGTAGTTGAAGTTGTAGTTGTAGTTGTAGTTGTAGTTGAAGTTGTAGTTGTAGTTGTAGGAACAATACAACTTGCTGTGTAAGTAAGTGTCGGGTCAATTCCTGGAATATCAGTATCTGAAGTTACCCACAAACTGCTATCGTGCGAACCAGAAGCTTTTCTTGA
>Ga0255773_10004595_pt1 | contig 11658 bp, 6 predicted proteins | sample 011ome_17_FD_179971 | JGI IMG/M metagenome (GOLD analysis project Ga0255773, IMG submission 179971) | Coastal salt marsh microbial communities from the Groves Creek Marsh, Skidaway Island, Georgia - 011502XT metaG (version 2) | ecosystem: Environmental > Aquatic > Marine > Intertidal zone > Salt...
TATAACAAGTTCAGGAGGCAAAAGTTTTTAACCATTAACACACAACCCAAACAATTTAGTCTGGATGATATTGCCGAATCCAAATCTATTATTGAAAATATCAATACTATAATTCATAACGACAATGATGATATTGAAGAACCAGTGAAAGAAAATCTGGAAAAGTTAAGAAAACAACACAGTAATATGAATACTCTATATTTACAACAAAAATTTGAAACAACTCCACAAGAAACTATTATAATGTCCTTGAAATTATCCTATTTACATAATCATATTTTGAATATAGAAAAATTCATAAATAAAATAATTAATAAAACAGAATATAATGAAATATATCAACAACAAAATGAAACATTTGAATCTTCTATAAAGGTCGTTACGGATGTTATATTTGGAAGACAAAAACAAAATGACAATGAATCACATGATGATCCTGATTATCTAAATTATGTGAATAATATGGCAAACAAATCTTCATACGAATGTTATGTATTGATAGCGATATATGTTTTTGTTATTGTTTCAATAAGTTTCATACAATAAAAAGAGTACATGTATGACAAATATTTTAAAAATTTTGAAAGTTGTTTTTATTTTTGTAATTTAATGTGAAATGTACTATTTTTATATCTCTCTAAAAAATAACTACGGATATGAAAAAAATTAATCAAAACATATCACGATTCACAATGGTTTTTCTCCTTGTATTCATATTCTTTGCAACAATTGAACATATTATTGACTTGACTAAATTCACTTTTAGATATAATTATGCATTTGATTACGGTAAAATGATTAGAACAATTTGTCAAAGTGAATATTTTGAAGCAGAAACCGAACGTTTTCAAATTGCTACAAATACTGATGATATTTTAATATCAAATACAACCAACCAAAACAGATATTCGCTTTTTATTCTAATAATATCTGTTTTTGTTTCATTATATATTTCAATGTGTTTTGGAATACTTGTGTCAAACCTATTCATAAACAATGAATGGATTGATAATGCATTAGGGATTAAAAAAGATAATGGTGATAAAAATATATTTTTCCAATTTATATCTGAAGTTCAAGCGATTTTTAACAGAACCATTGCATGTTTAATGAAAATATTTACTAAACCAAATTGGCAATCGGTTGTTATGGCAATAATAATAATATTCATACATATAGTTGTACTTGTATGTTTTATCATAGTTCCTTTGTATTTAGGATTAAAATTAGGAATGGATTTTGATATATCACCTATTATATCACAGGAATATACCAATGATCAAGATCTTCCAAGCGGAACGGCTGGAAGAATAAAAAAAAGATACGATCGTTTTCAAAAAGTTTTAAAAGTTGTTTCCGAACAAGATAGTAATTTGCCTGAAAGTGATCCTATTGCAATATATGTTCTTTATTCTTTATTCTTTCTTGTATTAGTTCTTTTAAGATTTGTTTACAAAATCAAAGGTAATGAAGAAAATATTCTCATTGATATGATAAGTAATTATTTCTCAACTAATGAAAAAAACATTATGACATCTAATTCTATGTTTGGATATGCACTTTATTTCATATTTATTGGGATATTTATAAGCGTATTCTATTTGCTAGCAAATAGTATCAGTTTGTTTCGAAAAAATGAAAATTTCAATGAAAAAAATAATGATGACGAAGGAACATTAAATAGAAATATTTATGGATATACAGAATATAATAATTTCGATGGTCAAAATTTGGTCAAGAAACCGTCTGGATTAATGTTCACGATAGTAATTATATTGTTTGTTTTAATATCATTCTATTTCTTTATTCCATTTGATGATTCTGAAAGTGATATATTACGACATCAAATGATATTACCATTGTCATTTTTGGCAATTATTATGTTTGTTGTAATAAATTTCACAGAATACAATACATTTGCTAATAAATATATAATTCATGAACCAATATCGTTGTATAAAAAATATTTAGGTACTATAAACCCCTTGTTTAACAAAATAATTTCATCGGAATATAAAGGAATATCAGACAAAACTCCTGGATATCCATGTAAAAATTTAATCAATAGTGTTCATTTTACACTTTATAGTCATCTGTTTAATAAACTTGACGGAATGAAAACGACAAGTGTCAATAATACGAGATCATTAGATATGACACCAGAAATGCATTATAATCCATCTTGTGAAACAAACAACCCTTTTAAGTTTCGTGGTCAAAAAAAATACAGTGTTGATTTTTATTTAAACAACAAGTCCTTGAATAAAAGTATCTTTTACGATTTTAACAAATGTTCTGAAATTAACAGCACAATCGTATCTCAGATGAAAGAAAATCTTAAATTCTACAACGATGACACACAATCTACAATTGTTGAAAAAATAAGAGAAATGTCAAACAATAATGCATTTGTTGATAATATCAATTTAATTTTAAATGAATCTTTCAGTAATGAGGTACAACAGATTCGTGATAAGATAACAAATGTCTTGTTTATGAATATGAAAAATGTTCTTGATGGTAACACTCCATTTGATAGTAATAAAAAGATTATATATTATGATATATCGAGAAATAAGTTTTATCAAAATGAAAGCGAAATAACAATGAATGACATAGAAATATTTAATCACAATAATAAATTGCAAATATTTGATACTTTAAAGAAACAATCAAACAACGAAGAACTGAAAGAATACAAAAACTTTGTTGATGAAATTGTGTCTGAATATATGAATATATTTGTGTATCATTTGTATGCACTTGCAATTTCATCAAATGATGACGCGAAATATATCGACGTAATGATAAAAGGTATTAAAAATAGTTTCGATAGTATACAAAATATATTGTCGTCACCAATAACAAAACAAAAGAGTAAATTAACAGATTATATTATTACAAATTTCAATTCATTACATAATGATGATATATATTCAAATAGATTTTTCGATCATGTAAAAACTGATAAGCAGAAAGAAGGAGAAACAATGACACAAAACATACAAATATTGAGACGAATTGTAGACCAATTAAAAAATATATATTCGGATTTAAACAATCTCATCATACTGTTCAATCAAAATGGTTCAATATCATCAATACGAGTTTTTACACAGATAAATGATATTAAAGATAAAATAAACGTGTCTGTACAAGATTTAAACATGGTTATAAAACAAAATGAACAGTTTCAAAATGACCTTGATATCATATACAACAATGATAATCCCAAATATATGATGGAATATAAATTTATTGACGTCAAAACAGATGTTGTAAAAAATATACAAATCAATGAAGGTATTGTCAATATTTTGAAAGAGATGTTTGAAATATGTAAAAAGACATGTGATGAAATAGTGAAAATCAATGAATTATTACCTGCAAAAGAGATTGATACTGAAGTTATAGATAAATGTAAACAAAATCTCAAATCATTTGGTAATGTCATTGAGTCAAATATTTCAAGTATTAATAATGATTTAACAATATTTAATGCTAAAGAAGAAAATGATATCAAAAATGTTGTAGAAATTAATAATCCTTCGAGATCATCAAGTTTGTTGATTGGAACTAAAGCAAAACAAATTGATTCCGAAATTTATATGGTATATTTTAATATTATCGTATCTATTATACTATCAAATTTAATTATTTTATAAAATATAGAGAATCATGGATGATAAAATTTTCACAATAGGCAATAAAGAAGATTATATAGACTTTGAAAAAAATCCAAAAAATACTGATTTACTTCCAGTCAAAAACCTTCCAATGTCTTATTTTCCATTTTTTTATAATAAACAAGAGTCATCAATTGAAAAAATTAAGAGATTAGTTCCTTTGTTTGAATCGAAATCAAAAATTCCAAACGGAATGAATGGTAATGTTGCTGAAAATGATATTGACACAGATGCGTTGTTTGTTCTTCTCACAAAACTGGAAGATTCGTATCAACCTTTCAATAACAATTATATAACACACATCAACATTGTAATATTTGTTTTTTGGGTGACATTTTTGTATTGTTTGATGACAATTGCTGCATATTTCTTAAAGCGTTATTATGTATATTTTATAATAGTTGTGATAGTTTTATTACTTATACTAGCGTCTATGTGGGCATTATTGATGACAAGTAAAAGTTTTTAAAATTTAAAATTTATATTTATTAATATTATTTTTTTATTTACATTGATTAAGGGTAATATGTCAGATAATCAGAATGATAAAATTGACAACAGTTTGAAATCTGAATCAAAGACAAATATGGAAATAAAAAATGACAGTAGTGATAATGTTAATAACGTTAAAGAACCCGTCAAACGTTCTTTGATGGACGAGTTAAAATACAAGTTTTCTTATCTTAATGATTTGAAACCCGATAATGCAAAAAGTCTGGTCCAAAGTAACAACATTGTCGATGACAACTTTGTACACAAAATAAATCCTACAAGATTTGCTTTTTATCAAGAATTTATTCGTGAAATTCAGAAGAATCCCGAACTTTTGAAAAAGATAATTTATGAGAACAAAATGATAAAGCACAAAAAAGAAGACGAAGACAAAATGATCGAGAATATTGTTAATAATTTGGAAGGTTTATATAGAATTCCTGAAAAGACGACCGATTATATTGCTGATAAGAATAAGAAAATGGATGATGAAAATAATAATATAGTCAATCAATTAAAAAAGATCATTTTGCACGGAGAAACATTAGATTCGGGATTTGAATACCAAGAAAACTCACCAACAATACAAAACAATAAGAAAGAGATTTTGGAACAAACATTTGTTGGTGGTCAAGAAGGTACAAAATTGGATACCATGAAACAAAACATGGAAATGGAGAAAAACAAGGAATTCGAAACATATGATGACAATATCCAAAAAATGGAAACAAAATTCAAAGACGGTGCTGTATTGAAAAAATTTTCAAAAAAGTTATCAGAAGTAAATGACGACGAAAAACTATCAGGTAATGATAAGGCAATGAAATTGAAAGATATTGTTAGTGATATTGAAAATGACAAGTTTACTACAATAAATAGTTTAAATATATCTAAAGACGACAGATTATTGTTTATTGGTGTTACGTTTTTGATAAGATTAGTATCGTTAGGAATAATTGATTGGTCACTATCTACAAATTTTGTGACATCATTTACTTCGGCATTTATATTATATATAATGATTTATAGTCTGTTTATATTGCTTATTTTGATTATGGTAAATGTTCAGTATCAAGTTCCAATCAGTGAATTATATAACTCCGAACATAGTTTGTTTACTGCCATATCTGGGTCGATGTACTATTTTTATATGAGACCAGGATACTTCTTTTCAAGTATAACGAGATTTATTGCTCATTTAGGTATAATGGCATCTATAACAACGATTGCGATATTAATTAAAGATAAAGATCAGCATAAAGGTAATTTGAATTACAATTATGCAGAGAAGAAACGAATTCGTAAATCTGTTCATAATTTTACTCTTTTAATGTGGGTATTTACATCATCTTTAGCAATGTATTTGTAGTAGTCATTCTTTTTTGTTTTTGTATTTTAGAGGTGTTCTAAAAATACAAAGATGTCGCGTGCACGATTGAATTATATAAAAGAGATGTTGATAGATAATCTTTCGTCAAATGCTGTATACAAGAGAGATCATATAAATGGTGCTCTAAAAAGGTATTTAGAATTGAAATACAAAAAAGATAACAAAGATGAATTTCATAATACTGTAGATGAAATGATACAAGAAAAGTCGAAATTTATACAAGAAAAGAGGCAAAAGTTTCGTTCAAGTCCTCCGCAAAATGTTGAAAACCTGAATACAGAACTAGAAAAATTAAAAACAAACATTTCAGATCTACAAAATGATCAAACATTGAGTAAAAAAGACAAGAAATCTCAAAAAGATGAATTGAATGCGAAAATTTCTGAGATAAAAATCAAAAAACAAAACCTGGAGGATGAACATGTTAGTGTAGATATCAATGAAATTAATAATTTGGAAAAAGAAAAAGTTGACTTTGAATTAACTACATTTGAAGAATTAGAATTACTTAAATATGCAAATTTTTTTGAAGACATTTTAGATTTTGAAGCAGATGAAGAATGTAATACAGGTTTGTATAATTGTTTCGAAAAACAACTCGTGAGAGCAAAAACGTTTATCGAAAAAGAAGCAAGAAAATATGATATAGTTATTTCGGAGTATATGAAATTACTAGACAAAAGTCCATATAACACGAATGATCCAAAATATCTACAATATATGAAGTATATAAAAAAGAAATTGTTACTAGCTAAATCAAAATCAGGAAGTATGATGTTAGATGTTAATGATAATAATCAAGGTAACAAAGATAATGAGGGTTTAAATGCTACAAAAGAAAGACGAGAAGACGATGATGGGAATAATGAAGATAAGAAGCAAGGTAGCGAAGTAGTTATTAATAATGAGAACAATGATGGGAACAATGAAGATAAGAAACAAGGTAGCGAAGTAGTTATTAATAATGAGAACAATGATGGGAATAATGAAGATAAGAAACAAGGTAGCGAAGTAGTTATTAATAATGAGAACAATGATGGGAATAATGAAGATAAGAAGCAAGGTAGCGAAGTAGTTATTAATAATGAGAACGATGATAATCACGAAAATGATGGGAATGTTGTAGTTCAGAATGAAAATGAGAATCAAGGTAACGACATAGTTATTGTAAGTAGCAACTTTGTAGATTTAAACACAAGTAATCAAACAAGTAATCTTTCTGATACAAGTAATCAAACAAGTAATTTTTATGTTACAAGTGATTTTTCTGATGAAAGGAGCAAGGATGCTATTTCTGATACAAGTAATCAAACAAGTAATCTTTCTGATACAAGTAATCAAACAAGTAATTTTTATGTTACAAGTAATTTTTCTGATGAAAGGAGCAAGGAGGCTATTTTTGATACAAGTAATCAAACAAGTAATCTTTCTGATACAAGTAATCAAACAAGTAATCTTTCTGATACAAGTAATCAAACAAGTAATCAAACAAGTAATCAAACAAGTAATCAAACAAGTAATTTTTCTGTTACAAGTAGTCTTTCTGATACGACAAAAATTGTAGATTCATTTGCAAGCATCGAAGGTGATTCCACGGATTATGACGAAACAATAATAAATTCATATGAGAAAGAACAGCAAACTCTTAATAATTTAGAAGATGTTATTAAAATGACACAAGATACAGAAGAACTAATAGAAAAAGTTCCAGACTTAAAACATGAAAGAGATGGAGAAGGACAAGAAATCCTCGATGAAAACGAGATAGAAAATCAGTCAGAACCAATTATTGATACAGAAAACAACACTCTTGGTCAACTCGAAGATGTTAATAAAATGACCCAACTAGAACAACAATCTGAAAACAATGAAGTAACTAGAATATCACAAGAAAATCAAAAATTATTGGATGCAAGAGAACAAGAAGAAAAGCGAAAAGCAAATGAACAAGTAACAAATATAGTCAACAGTACAAATGCCATTCTTGATAAAACAAACCAAAACAACAATATTTACGGCGAAAAAAACACTCTTGATAAATTAGAGGATGTTATAAGAATGGCACAAGATACTGAAGAACTAATACAGCGGATGCCTAAAAATAATCAATCGGGTGGACAAAAAAATTTACAAGAAACCGAATCAGAATATGATTTTAATATAATATTAATGGATTTGGGTACAAAGATTGAGCAGGAAGCAAAAATGATATCTACATTAATTAAAAGTTTATTGAATGAAATTCCTGAATATACTCCAATTTTGGATAATTTTATGCAAAACAGTCCAGAAGAGTATGAATCTCAAAATTGGGATGAAATGATAAATTTGTTTCGGAAAAATATAGATATAATAAGATCAATTAAAAACGATGTTGAAATATCATTTCGAGGTGAGATATCTGATAAATTCAACAAAATAAAAAATGCATATCAAAATCTATATACACACATTAATAAACTGCTTGGTATTTTCAAAGAAAATTCATATATTTTGAAATATACATCTGAAAAATCCAGAATAGAAACCATCAAAAATATTAATTTATTCAAAATGAATTTACAAAATGAATATGAAAAATGTGCAGAAAAAGAAAAGAAAATTTTTAAAGAAAAAAATAAATTCTTGCGAGAATTGGACGTTTTAAAATCAGAAATTGAGTCAATCAAGGAAAGATTAAAAGCATACAAATATTCTAAATCAAAATCATATCTCAAAGAATACAAAGACATTTTACAAGAAAAAGAAAATATTCTGAAAGAACATCTAAATAGAAATAATAAAAATATGAAAGAAGAATTTTTAACTCTAAATGATTTTTTAAAAAACCCACAATTGGAAAACATTAAACAATCATTACAAACAATTTTGGATCGTTTGACTCCAAAATCAAAGTCTACTCTAAGTAAAGTTGTGTCTGGTTCAAATGGCGACGAAACAATGTATTCTCAAATATGGAATCAGTATATGACAGACGTCAAAGATGAGAATAAGTTATTTGAAGATACGCGTGATAAACTTTATAAGTCTTATAAATCAAATAATTTAGATCCATCAGATATATTGTCACTGACACTAGATGACAAAATTATTTTCGTTGTTATTACATTTATCATAAGACAGGTTGTTCTTACATTTGTTGAAATGATGATTGACAATGGTATGATCACAAATTTATACATGTCATTAATTTATTACATTGTATTTTATGTTGCCATTTTACTTTTCATTATAATACTAGTAAATTTGGATGATTATAAATTCAGAATACTTTTAAATTACTTCAATTTACATGGAAATTTATATGGAATTTTTGGACATATTGCTGTGTTCATATCGATATTCTTAGTATTATATGTATTGATATATAATATGAATCCTTCAATACATGGAACAAAACCTTCATTAACAGAGGTTGAAAAAATTAATTTAAGTTACAAATTGGAATTGATAACAATTGCAGTATTTGCAACAGTTGCTTCAATGGAACTTATAATATTATTATAACATTCATGTGCTGCAATATTTCAATATGAGCGAAAATTGCTCACAACCTAATAAAACTTTACATCCGACAAAATCTTGAATAGTGATTTCTTCATTATAATCAGATATCGTGATAGTATTTGATATTTCATTAACTTCACATATTTGCTTCCATATATGTTTTCCATTTTGAAATTTCAATTGTATGCTGTCATTTTTTTGAAACACAATATCTTCATTTGATAAAAAAAGTTGAAAGAAATGTTGTTGTTTAAAAACCTTTGATATTTCAATATCATCTTTACCAAGATCAATACTGTTGTTTGTAAAATCTAACAATTTCATTGACCAGTTATTCGATGTTAAAGAGATACTTTCTACATTATCAACAGGACTCCAAATATCCCATTTGTCAGAAGAACTTGAACTACATGTAAACGAGCAGAAATCATCTGTAAATTCATCAGAAAGATGTAAAAATACATACGGTGTCATATTTTTGATTCGAGATGGTAATAATAATGATTGTGGATAAAATACATTAGAACTGGTGTCCGTAGCAAGTTTAAATTCAATATTATTTCTTATTGGATTTTTGACCCAATCTCTGTTAGCACTATTTATTATAATGGTTTTGAATTTTTTTTCTTCAACAGGTGGAATTGTAACAGATATTGGTTCGGTTTTATATACAATACTTGGTTGACTTGTTAACTCGGAATGAACGGGTTGGACAGGTTCAATTTGTTTCTCAATATTCTCTTCTGTAAAGTTTGGGATGATTTTCCTACGAAATTCAAGATCTTTTAACTTATTACTGATAGTTTCGTTGTCTAGAATTGATTCTTGGACAGTTTCGGTTAATCTCTGTGATTTTGGTGAAATATATTGTGTTTGATAGTTTTTATCTTGTTCATTTATATAATTCATAAAAAGTGTTTTGATTTTTCCCAAAGTTATATTATTTAATTCGTTCAATTTCAAATGTAAAAGTTTTTCATCGAAAATAACTTCTCGAAAAACGTTTTTGAGAAATTTTTCAAGAATATCGTCTGGTAATATATGATTATATTTGTCAGTAATCATGTTTTTACATGCTTTAAATATCACCGTTTTATTACTGGTTGAAATAAATTCTTCCATGCGTATTATATAATAATATTTATTAAAAAAATAAGGAAAATGACACGCTTTGTTTATCAAGCAGCGGTTACATTTTTGGCAGCAGCGGCAGCAGCAAGTTTTGCCGCACTAGGAGGGAAATGATGAGCAATTAGTCTTTGTAGGATGAAATATGTAACCTTTTCACCTTCTTTTACATTTAGGATTGATTTGAGTTTTTTATCAGGGAAAAATTCTCTACGGTTTTCAGGATTGTTAAGATTTTTCTCCTTAACATATTCGTTAATCTTTCTAGTGATATCGGTTCTTGAAAGTTCACAACCGTGTTCTACTCCAATGAAGTCACATAGTTCATTTGAAATTTTACAAGGTTTCGCAAAACCTGATGGTGATTTTTTTGCCTTATCTCTTTTCTTTTGAACTTTATCAATAATTTTTTTCTGTTTATCGAACTCTTTGATGAGAACTTTCATAGAAACTTGCATTGATTTAATGTGTGTGGATAGAGCAACCATTTTTTCGAGAATTTCAGAAAAGATCAGATCGCTGGTATTTTTTTCTTCAACCTTGTTTTCTGGTTCTTTAACAACAGGAGGCGCTACAGGAGTTGGTGCTACAGTAACTTGTTTTTTTGCTACTGCTGGTTTTTTAACTTTTTCTTCCGGAACATCTTTTGTTACTGTTGTAGTGGTGACTTTCTTCGCTGGCATTGTACTCTTTTATAATTCATATTATCCGTATAATCCTTATATCGTTTTATACAGAAACGACAAAATCCTTATCATTTCTGTACTGTCTTTTGTAGAAAGTCTATTCCATAATTTTTCATCAATATTTTTCAAAATAACATTCACAATAAATGATCCTTTACATATTCCTTTTCCCTTTATTTCTAAAAATTCTGTATGAAAGGGTGGAATATCGATATTTATAACTTTGTCATCAATATATAAAATCTCCTTGGTTGACCCTTGTAAATAATCGAGTAAATCAATTTCAACATTTGTTATTATGTCTAAATTACCTGTTTCTGAAATAAAATATTCAAATCCCTTTTTTTCAATTAATTTCATATTTATGATTATTTCATGTTCGACATTATCATCATCTACATACTGTCGAATTATTTCAGGAAACATTCCACAATAAATATCAATGAATAATGGTTCCTCTGATTTTGTCAATACTAGTCGAAGTTTTTTCTTCACATTTAAATATATGTCTTTCAAGGTAACGTGTAGTGTGAATGAATGAGTTTCAATATTATCAGATGATTGTTTTGGATTATAATATGATTTAGAATGTATATTACTTTTTTTGAAAATCGACGCTAGATCAGAGAAAACATCTTTGATAATTTCTTTTGTATCTTGACTATTTTTAAAAAATGTGCCCCATAGTTCCTTCCAATCTATTTCCTCATTATCAACTTCGTAATGTTGAGTTGACATAAGTTTTTTATATGCCAATGTTGCTTCTTTG